>JAEEGG010014401.1_pt1 | contig 16750 bp, 12 predicted proteins | sample 9134161 | NCBI WGS metagenome assembly JAEEGG01 (sample SAMN16246543, study PRJNA631951) | gut metagenome | biome: gut microbiome; feature: rumen; material: CR-attached | host: Bos | place: Iran: Karaj | collected 2018-10 | reverse complement strand
ACCACCGAGCAGGACATCTCCAAGCTTTTCAACAAGACCACCTTCTCCTCCCTGGCCGACCCGAACATGGTCAACCACGCCCTCAACTTCACCACCGTTGAACTCACCCAAAAGGGCAACAACCTAATCTACAGCGGCGCCCAGGACGGTGTCACCATGAAGGTCAAGATCAACACCAAGAACCAAAAGTGCACTATCAAAGCCACCTTCCAAAACACCATCTCCCTCGTCACCTCCCCAGACCCCTACCAAACAAAGAAATAAATACCACCAAAATAAATAGCAAAACCAAAACAAAGAACCCCCTGCCTCAAGGCAGGGGGTTGTTTTTCTACCATATTCACTAGTGCTCTACCGCTCTTTCCCGACATGCGCTACCAATTTCACTAGCATTTCTAACCTCAAGATCCTCAATATCAGCGTTTTTGAGCAAAAACACTATTGCGTACTATTAAAAACAATAGTATAATTAGTCAAAATTTTAAGGATGACGCATTTACAACGGAACACAAAACAGATAAACGTTTATGAATAGTTTGAAAGAAATTTGGGTGTTTGTTTGTAACTACTATAAGCCTACCATTTGTCTTTTGGTTTTTTTCCCCTTTTTATTTTGGTTTCTATACAGCGTTTTCTTCCTTTTAAAAAAAGAAAAGTACAATGTAATAAACTTTTTGGGACTTAAATTTGGTTCGTATAAAAAATACGATCCGATTTGCATAAATATTTTATCTTTCATAATCTGTTCAATCATTTGGTATTTCATTAGTTATTGTTCTTATTATCATGGATTAGATTCTTCTGCCAAACTCTATTACCATGAATATTATAAACAGGCAACAAATATCATTGCCAATACAAACTATTCATTGCCAGATTGTACGAATGAACTTGAACTTCTTGCTTCGGCTTCTATTACAGGGATAACAGTGATGGATCCAAGCAACAAAAAGATTGTAACATTATCAACGAATAGTTTTATATTTACAGACGCAACACCCTCTACACTCAAAAGAAAATTTAAAAACTTTAAAACAAATAAAGGTAAATTTAATTTTACGTTCTCATATTCTGTTGAACCCGAACTGCATATTGGGTTGATCAGATCTATTTCTTGTTCATTGTCTGATATTTTCGGTACAGACAAGGAATATAATAAATCACCTTTCTTAAAAAAATGTAAAAAATGGGCTGCAGATTTTTTTAAGGAAAGACATTGGAGAAGAAGCATACATCTTTATATCCCGTTAACCATTTTTTTAGCGGTTGGTTATCTAATGATTAGTTTTTGGAATCAAGAAAAAATTTCAAAAAACGAATTGGAAGCCGCCAATAAACAGTTAGGACAGTCAAAAAGCGATTTAGAAGAAGCCAACCAAAACTTAGAGCAATCAAAAAATCAATTAGAAAAAGCAAATCAAAATTTAGAGCAGTCAAACAACGAATTAGTAGAAGCAAATAGAGCGCTTGAAGAATTTAGAACCATTCACCAAAAAATGTATTCGGATTTATCTAGGGAAATTAACCAAATAAAACAGCCATTACAGCAGTATAACTTCAGTTGGGATACTTACATTGAAAAGGCTTTTAGCGCAGAAAGGCACGATTTAAAAAATAAATTTCCTTCTTTATATGATGAAAAGAATTTTACTGAAATTGAAAAAACAATATCAGATAAATTCAAGAATGAATATCTTCACAAATTTGAAAACGCTGTTCTTAATAACATGAAAAATTTGCCTGGCATTGTTACTTACGAACTTCAAGATATAAGTTTAGATGATACATTAAAAGCAATTACAATGAAAGAGGCAGCCATTCCACAAAATTTTCTTGAAGAGAAAGCAGGAGTTGATTTTAATCTAACGAAAATCGAGCCAATAAACACAGAAGAAGGTGAATTTTGCAAAATAAATTCACACAGGCTTTCAAGTATAGTATTCAATATTCTTGAAAATGCGAATCAGCAGTGTTCACGTAAATTAGACGAAGCAATATTAAATAATGAAGAATATATAAGCCGTATATGGATGCATTTAGAAAGAGTAACGATTGATTCAAAAGATTACATTAGTGTAATTATAAATGATAATGCCGGAGGATTTTCTGACGACATAATAAACGAAGTATACAAAAAACCGGTCAAAAGCAGCAAAAAAGAAAATAATCAAAAAAGAACCGGTGAAGGGACAGTTTATGTTAGTTTCTTTGCAAATTATATGAATATAAAAATCACTGCAGAAAATCGTATCGCAAAAGATAACAACAAAGGGGCAAAAGTAAGTTTGCTTATCCCCATATACACGTGCTAATAAAAAGGAGTAATCAACTATGAACGAAAAACAAATTAATATAATTTTTGCCGACGATGATGAAGGTCAGCATGTAGCACTAAAAGACATTGTCTCGGAAGCAAATAGAAAATCTTCTGATTTTAAGCTTAATATACTACAGGTTTTTTACAATACAAATGCGCTAAAAAAATATTTAAGCAAGGGAAACGACGTTGAACCAGATTTACTTCTTTTAGATATTGAATTCAAAGGTGGGGAAAGTGGAATTGAAGCATTAGAAATGGTAAGAAAATTGCTTCCTGGGCTTGAAATTACATTATTGTCCGCTTATGATGACGTTCTTTTGGTTCGACCTGCTATTCAACAATACAACGTCACATATTTAAAAAAGCCCATATCTGCAAATGAATTACTATTGCACATAGCGGAAATAGAAAAACAAAAAAAGGAGTTTCAGAAGCTAAAAGATGATTTGGAAACATACGAAGAATTAATTGATGAAATAGGAAAAAATGACGAAGAGACTATTCCTAAAGACATATCGGACGTTATAGGTAAGATGTTCGAACATTTAAAATTTCACAAATTGGCATTAAAAGAGCTGCTTTTATGTAAGGATTATAAAGTTTATAATATTCTTAAAAACGTTGATATGGGAATTCTTACAAATGCGATGTTCCCCAAAAAAATTAAGAAGGAAAGAGTTAGAGGTTTTGACAATATAACAGAATACAGATTTTCCCAAAAAGGAAGAATATTTATTTCCGAACAAGATACAGATAAGATAGTTGTTTGTATTGATCCCAATCATAGAGTGTTTGCATAAAGCGTTGCTTTTATAGCAAGGATTCGTGTTTTTTCCTTTTGGCTTTTTTAATCGTCAAGAGACGGTGATTGTTTTAATGTCACTTTTAGTGACATTTAGGTAAACTACATTCAAATGTTCACCTATGGGAATAAATCCCGAAATCATTGATTCATTAGTTAGAAATCACCCCGAAGGCATCTCAGAAAAAGACATTAGCTGGGAAGTCGGGTGTGCTATATATGAAGTTAAATTCTTCTTGCACTCAAAAAGCAAAGAAGGAAAGTACGAGCAAGACGATAACGGTTATTGGCGGATAAAAGATAACAGAAAAGAAGCTGAACCTATTGAAACAATAAATGTTCCGAACATTTTACCCCCGGTTATTCAGCCGAGAGAATTGACGGAACAAGAAAAGTTGGAATTGGCGCTCAAAGAAAGGAAGGTTGACGCTGACAAAATACTGCAAGAACTTCAAAAACAGGGTATTGAATATCTTTATCATTTCACCGACATCAGAAATCTGAGTTCAATCAAAGAGCAAAAAGGTCTCTACTCCAGAGGATATTGCGAAAAACATAATATAAATATTCCAAAGCCCGGAGGAGATAAAACTTCCACGAATTTGGATAAGATTTACGGACTTGAAGACTATGTTAGGCTATGTTTCGTTAAAGATCATCCTATGTCCTTTAAACTTCAAAAATCCAGAATCCCTGTTCAAATAGGAAACTACTTGTATTGGATTTACGACTATCGTCTTGTCTGGCTCAAGATCAAAATTGATGTTGCTTTGGCTAAGGAAACATTGTTCTCTGACATGAACGCTACCAAAAACGGTCACCATCACGGCAGCACCTTCGTAGACTTTCAAATGATTGATTTTGAGGCTGTTAAAGCTTTGCATCCCAAAAATGACAGTCCCCTTTACCACAAACATCAAGCCGAAGTTCTCGTAAAAACGTTCATTCCGATAGAATATATAGTTAACATCGACAACCCAGATCCATATGTTATACGTTGACAACAAAAAGAAAAAGCCAGAGACCCTTGGGAAAGAATATCCAGGAGCTTTTATTCTGGACGTTACTTCCTCATCAAATAACGACCTAGCCAGGCTGCTTAGTCCTTTTTATCCTCATGGCAACATCCCTATTCCCTTTACGGACAATCTTAAAGCTACCTGCGTTGAAGCGGTGTGGCAGGGATTGAAGGTATTTAGAGATCAGGACGTGGATTTCGAGATGTTCCGAAACGACACCATGAAGAACCTTAAAAGGACGGTTAGGCGTTTCGGACCTCCTCTCGGACACAGAAAGGGTGCTTTTGGGAAAGAGCTTTTGAATTACTTCGACGCCAGGGTGCAGATCTATCTTCCCACCTACAAATGGGTGCTTGACAACGTTCCTAGAGTCCACGAACTGGTCGAAAAGATCGCCAAGGAATCCAAAGATCATGACATCGTCCTTCTTGACTACAACACGAACTGCGATTTTCGGGACATAAGCAAACCGCTTTCTCACGCCGGATTGATCAAGCTGTACATAGAAGGAAAGTACCCGACTGCCATCCCTGAATGCAAACCTCTTACTCAGGAAGAAATCAACGAGCGGCGCGCACAGGAGAAAGCCGAAAAAGCTAAACGTAAAAAGGAAGCGAAGAAAAAGCTGGCAGCGCTACAAAAAGAAGGCGAATTGGCGCCTGGTGCTAGCAATTATCAATTGATGCTTGACCTCTAGACTGGGCGTTTCAAGCGAAATGTTTCGTGCCAAATTCGAGTTACGATTAATAAAAAGTCACAATAATTTTGAGGAAAAATGTGGTACAATAGTTGAAATTAGCTACTTACTATTGTGTAAACACAACAATTGGGGAGAAGACTATGGATTTACTGCATGATAATTCTAATCCTATAAATAAATATATCATTTGGAAAAAGATTGTACCCAAGAGAGACGCTGCATATTCTGATTATCCCAAAGAATTGCTACCTGAAATTCAAGCATATCTCAGACAAAGCGGAATCGATAGCATTTATCAGCATCAGGCGGAAATGTTTTCACAGGCTATTGCCGGTAAAAACATCGTTATCACCACCTCCACGGCGAGCGGCAAGACATTAAGCTTTTTGCTGCCCGTCTTACAGCAGATATTGAAAGACCCGCAAAGCAGAGCAATATTTATATATCCGACAAAGGCGCTGGCGAGTGATCAGTATCGCGCTCTCGAGCCATTTTTGGAATATTTTGGAAAGGACAAAATTAACGCCGGGGTTTACGACGGCGATACGCCGGTGAATGACCGCTCCCGTATCAGGAATAGTGCCAATATTATTCTGACAAATCCAGAAATGCTTAATTCAGCGTTTCTGCCCCATCATAATCAGACTGGTTTCAATTTTATTTTTTCTAATCTTAAATTCGTTGTGATAGACGAGCTTCATACCTATAGAGGAGCATTTGGGTCGCATCTTTCCAACGTTTTCAAAAGACTCAACCGTATTTGTAACTACTATAAATCTTCCCCGCAATTCTTCTGTAGTTCTGCTACGATAGCAAATCCTGTTGAGCTTGCCGAGATGATCTGTGGCCGCAAATTCTGCATTATTGATAATGATGGCTCTCCCGCATCTGAGAAGAATTATATGCTCGTACAGCCGCCTTATTTAGGAAAAGACGAGTCGTATAGAAAGCCTGTTTCCGAAATTGCTTCTGCAATCGTGCCTTATCTCACAATAAACAAACACAACTCCATCACGTTTTGCAAATCCAGAAAAGCTGTTGAGGTGGTGTTGAGAGAGTCTCGTGATCATCTGAAAAATAAAGGGATTCCAGGCGGTGATTACTCCGAGCTCATATCCGGTTATCGTGGGGGATATAAACCGATGGAACGAAAAGCTATTGAACAAGAAATGGTAAGCGGTAAATTGAGAGGACTTATATCCACAAATGCACTTGAACTTGGCATAGATATTGGGAAAATTGATACCGCGGTCTTGGCAGGATACCCAGGAACAAGGGCATCATTTTGGCAACAATCTGGTCGGGCCGGTCGTAGCGGCAGTGCAAGCGATACATTTCTTATTCTTGACAACCTCCCTTTCGACCAATTTATTGCTGTTGACCCAGAGTGGTTATTCCAAAGCAAAAGTGAAAATGCGGTCGTAGATCCTTACAATTATTATATAGAATTGGCTCATGTCCGGGCAGCTGCAGCGGAATTGCCGCTTTCGCTAGACGACATTTCTGTTTTTCCGGATTTGGACGCGATTATACCTATTCTTGTTCGCGAACATGAGTTGGAGCTAATAAACGGAAAATACATGTGGTGCGGAAAAGAGTTCCCTGCAGGCGACTATAGTCTACGGAATATTGATAAGGAAAGGTATACGGTTGTCAGCTCTGCAAACGATTCTGTTATAACTGAAATGGATGAAATTCAAGCGTTTCGGGAAGCTCATAAAGGAGCAATCTATATGCACGACGGCCAAGCGTACTTGGTGTCTTCTTTAGATACAGAGAATCGTCGTGCTGTTGTCACCCCCGTGAATGATAATTACTATACGGTTCCCTTTTTTGTAACAGGAATTTCTGTCATAAAAGAGCAAAAGTGTAAGAATATAGGGAGAACTGTATGCAAATTTGGTGATGTTAGAGTTACGTCTGGGGTCAATGGATATAAGAAGCTTCAATTCCATAGTCATCAAAATCTCGGTTTTGAATCAATAGTTCCACCCTTAACCAAATCATATGATACTGAAGGTGCATGGATTCAACTCCCGAAAGAAGTATGTGAGCAATTTAAAAAGCTAGATCCTAACAAATCCGGAAAAACGCAGAGAAATGTCTGGAAAACTTACTTTGATGGTGTGGGATTTGCAATTCAGAATGCAGCAATGATGTCAACCATGACGACTAGCGAAGATATTGCGGTAGGTCTCATAGACCAACTAGAGGCAGATGGTTCCACATCCGCAATCTGCATTTACGATATGTTTGTGGGTGGATTGGGATATTCAGAAAAGGCATATGAGTTGATTTCCGACATTATCGACAATGCCATAACATTTGTTGAGGGCTGTCATTGTAAAGACGGTTGCGCGGCTTGTGTCGGTGATTATCATTTAGATAAGCAAGTCGTTTTGTGGGGGCTTAAAAGCATATATGAACAATTGGATCCTCCCAGTGATATTAAGAAGAAAAATGTCGATATTGAACAGAAGAAATTTTCTTTTGAAGATATTGAAGCGCAGTGGGATGAATTTGTCTGTTATTTATGCGGACGCGATGACAGTCTCTCGAGTTTCTTAACTTCTGTAAAATCAGTAAAGAGGGACAATGCAACTCTTATACTTAACGTCGACAGTAATTTCTACGTTGAATGGATCATGGATAAAGCCAATAAAACTCGACTCATTAATTCCATTTCATATTATGTTGAAGTTCCTGCTAAATTCGATATTTTGGCAGAATCCGGCGAGGAAAATATAGGAGATAAGGAAAGCAAGATATTGCGCCGCTTTAAGGATCTGAAAGGTTAAATACACAAGATCTATTTAAATGGCTCAAATGGATGTTTTTGATAATCTTAATAGTAATCAGCAAACAGCAGTTAGGAATGAAGATCGCGCATGTCTTGTAAATGCGCAAGTCGGAAGCGGTAAAACGACAGTGCTAATTGCTAAGATATGCTTTTTGCACCAATTCAGAAATATCTCCCTTTCTGATATGGTGGTATTAACATTTACGAACAAAGCAGCCAACGAAATTAAAGATCGCCTAAAATCTGCAGACGCTAACATTACAGACGATGATTTGGCATTTTTTGGCACTTTTCATAGTGTCGCTATGAAAATGCTCAAAACTCTAGCTCCCTTAGAAAAAATCAATTATTCCGCAGATTTTGCCGTGATGGATGCGGATGAAAAAGTAGACATGGCTAATGCTATTGTCAATTCCCAGCATTTGAATATTAAGTATTTGAGTCGGATAGAAAAAAGGATGGAGGGAGCGGCAAAAGGGAATTATTTTTTCGGCAATATGAAATACCCCGACGATATTCAAACTTTGCTGAATTTATATACCCAAGAGAAGCGAACTCAAGGCAAGATGGATTTTGATGATCTAATCATATACATTACGCAACTACTGCCAGAAATCACATATAGGCCAAAATGGATCATTATCGACGAGTTTCAGGACACAGATGACCAGCAGATGGCTTTTATTCACGCATTGGCCTCAAAAGATACTAAACTGTTTGTAGTCGGTGATCAAAACCAAATTATTTACTCTTGGCGCGGAAGCGATCAGCGCATTTTTGATAGATTTTCGTCAGAATATGACGCAAAGCAATTATCTCTTCCGGAAAATTACCGATCATGCACGAGTATTCTTGAAGTAGCTAAATGCTTTTTGAAAAAAGGCACAGAATTAAATGGCATAAGAGATCCTGGTAATAAAATTAAAATCAGGGGGCAATACGATTCCTTTAATGAGGCTTATTATATTGCTACCAGCATTCATGCGAAGATTGCTGAAGGCATGAATTATAGTGATATCGCTGTGTTCTATCGTCTACAGCGACAATCTCAGGACTTGGAGAATGTTTTTCGTAAAGAGGGGATTCCTTTTGAAGTCTCGCGGAGAAAGACTTTAAAAGATATACCAGTGCTTAAATGGATCATTCTGTTGTTGCGTGCGTCTGTTAATCCCCTTGATATCGAATCCGCAATTGCCGTTTTGTCAGATGATAATTACGGGGAACATCTCAGCAAAAATATAGCCAGAAGATTGGTGAAAGCATCCAGGGACGCGAAAGGCAATTCTGCTATTACTTCTTCGTCAAACGCACACAACGATGTTGATGAAACCGAAGCGAAAGATGAAGAATCCAAATTATTATTGAAAATAAATGGTTTTGAGGAATGGTGTAAAAAAAACAACAGCGTTGAAGATATTTATGATTACTATGCTTTTAATAAATATATTAATCCCACATCTGCCTCATTTCGACCAGATAAAGACAGTATCGTTACTCTTTTGAAAAAGATTGACGATTATGTTAAGGCAAAGAAGTTAGACATATACAACGGAGTAAAAGATTTCGTTAACTCTTCCGCTCTGTATGGGATTGATGTTTTGTCAGAAGATGTTAAATCTGATACCAATACTGTTAAGCTGATGACCCTTCATTCTGCAAAGGGACTTGAGTTCAAACAGGTGTATATCGTCGGGGTAAATGATGGACTTATACCGCTACCCCAAAAAAACAGCGAAGCTAGGCAAGAAGAGCGGCGTTTGTTTTTCGTTGGTATAACCCGAGCAAAAGACTTTCTAGAATTGTCGTATTATACAACAACCCCGGACGAAGGACGAATCAAATCCGGTCCTAGCAGATACATACGTCTTATTCCCGATTGTCTTAGAGACACGGATGGATTTAGGCAGCGAGATGTTGACCCACAAAAATTTCGTCATAAAATTCAAAAAAGCAAAGCTACTCAGAAGATCTCAATCAAAAAAGAACCTCCAGCAGAGAATATTGTTCCGGCCCGAAGAAATGTCCACCACCCTAAATACGGCTTAGGTGTTATTGTCAATGAAACTGACAGTATGATAACTGTAGTCTTTGATGGATATGGGGAAAAGGAGTTCTCAAAAGCTTTTTCGGTACTTAAAAATGTTGGAGTGATAGAAGATAATCCATCATTAATGAAAAGGCCTGGCGAGCATGTAGCTGAGACAACGGTTAGCAAGCAGGAAGTGAGCGCCTCTCGCTCAACAGAAATAAAGAGAATAGAATATAAGCCTGATCGGAAAGCCGATTCAAATATAAAATCTCATATTGTTGATGAGTCCAATTCTGTTATTTCTGATTCGGACGAAAAAACAAGCAAGAGCGAAACTCATCATTCTTCAGAGAAGAAAAAATCATTCTTATCAAAACTTATTGATATGTTTTCCTAAAAGTTGATCCAAACTAAAGACATATTTGATCTTAAAGGCGTCTTCAAATACTTATCAAAACCTCGTCACCGCTCCAGATCCCTTCCAAACAAAGAAAGAAAAAACACTAAAACAGCTAGCGGAGCAAAAAAGCATGGCGTAAACCATGCTTTTTTCTCCCCTTATTTCTAGCCCGCTATCGCTTTTCCTAGCATACGCTACCAATTCCACTAGCATTACATTAATTTTGATAGTCAAATACACAAATCTTACTAGAAAAAACCACCATTTTTCTAGTGAAATCTGTTTTAATTTATAGCGTCATTATCGACATCGTTCAAAGAAACATCGCCTTCATTAATTGGTTTCAGGCCAAATAAAAGTTCATCTTCGTCAATATTATATTTTTTAAAGAGCCTCTTTAAGACAGACATTTTATTCCAGTTACTACTCTCCGAAGGACGATAATAGAGGTCATCTGCTAGTTTGTGATACCCAGAGGCCTCTGTTTTTCTAAACCAAACAAGCCCATTATCAGTAGTTTCTTCATATAAAATAGCTGCGTTAATTTCTAAAAGCTTCTTAACTACTTCCCACATCATTTCACTCCAGTTAGAAACATCTTTACGTTCTCCCTGAAAAATAAAATACTGAATGCCTCTATTTGTTGTAACGCTATTGTCCTCGGAAAGCGAAACAATTTCATCTTCTTCTTGATCAGGGGTAAAGGATGTTTCAGGATATTTCCATATCTCTAAAGCCATTTTAGACAATTTTTCTTTACGTAGATTCAATTCTTCTTCATCCCATTTTTCAAATTGAGAGATGAAATGATTTAATCTTATACCACTTTCACGAAAACCTTTCTCCATCCTTTTCTTCTCTTGGAAAGTTTTGTTGCTATATTTAGAATTATAGCCAGTAAGCGTTAAGTTAGAGATTGTATGAAGCCACCGTTCTTGTATCTTCTCCCAATCATCACCAAGTGCTGTTTTCCACTCTGCGCTCAGAGTCTGAGGCATAATATGCTCAATTGTGAGAATACCCTTCTCGATGTTACCAACCACATCATTCTTCTCAGCACTAGAACCATTCTCAAGACGTTCAAAGATATATTCCTTGTTCTTTGCTCGCATTGAATAAACATTTTTAGTGACAAACCCATTTATAAACTCATCATTCTTCGGGAAAGCACTTGATAGCCTTCTGTTCTCTAAAAGATACGTCACAATTGATGAATAAGAATTATGATCATTCTTGTGCTTTAAGACGGAATTGTGTAGTGTTGCAAAAATTTTATTTAAGGCGTTCGTTGGCAAATCACAAATTAGCCGGCGAAAAATGAATGTTTCAACGCAAGAAAATACATTATATATTTCCTTGCTATCCATATTTGTTTCCTTCGCATAAGCTATAAATGCCATAAAGAAGGGGTAAGCAACAGTCATGTCTAAAAGCTCTAGGCGTTTTGCAACTTCGTTGGCATCTTTATCTCCAACGTTGAAGGTCACTATATCCTGATACGCAAGAGCATAGATCAGCATATTCTGAAGGATAGCTTCAATATCTCCACGGCCCTTTGTATATTTTTTAAAAGCTTGATAAATTCCTTTTAATGTAGGAATCTCTCCTGTCTTGATTGTTAGAAAATTACGCACAAAACCATCAAGTTCATACTTGCAACATTTTTCTATCTTATTCCAATACTGGTCGTAATATCTTTCCTGAACATCAGGTGCCAAATTCATTAGTACGAAATTCCTGATTTTATCAGATTCTGTCAATTCAAGTCCTGTTGAATTAAGACTTTCAAAAATAAGTTGCGGATTATCTCCATGCTGAGGTTCTAGTTCAATGTCAATAATCTCTAGACGTTTGACAGCATCGAATAATTCATCAACTGTAAGTTCTTTAATTCTGACAATTCGATCGTAAAAATATTTGTAATTAAAAGTAACTTTTGATTCAGAAATATATTCGGATTCATCTTTGTATATAAGACGGTCAAAAGCCTCGCAATCATCGCGAAATGGTTTCAAACGAACCTTACGTTCTGTTTGGTCATATTTATCAACAAGATAATCGTAAATGCGCTGTTGCAAAGTTCCGTCAGAAGTTGTCACAACTCCTTTTTTGAGCGCATTGATTATAGCAATAAGAATGAGAGATACCGTGGTAATGCGTTGTTGACCGTCAATTAAAACAACTTCGTCCCTGCTGTGGGCGTAAGAAACAATGCTTCCAAAGAAATGTGTTTCTTTCCCTTCTTTTATTACACTAACTAGATCGTCAAATAACTGCTTACAGTTTTCCTTCTTCCAGTCGTAGTTTCTCTGATATACCGGAATGATGAATCGCTTCTGCGACCCATCCAGAAATTTCATTAAGTAAGATGCTGTTCCTTTCATTGTATCCGCCGTTTTTGGTTTTTATAAGGAAGATTTATTGTTGTTGTCAATTTTAGCATTTTCAACCCGAAAGAGGAACTGAGATTTTCATGGTAGCGGTCTTTTTTTCGTGCCTCGCCGCATGCATCAAAATACTCAAATATTGCTCTGCCAGCCATTAAATACTATTTATTTCTCTAGCATAGACTATAGATTTAAATGGTATTCTCCAATATTATAAACGCGGTGCTTGTTTAGAAAGTGCTTTAAATGTCGGTATTTTGTGACACGAAACACTCTTCCGTTCAAGCGAAGATAATAGTATAATGGAAAGCAAGGAATGATATTTGTTAACGTCATTAATCAATATTGAGGGAAACGACTATGGCACTCAAAAATATGAATAATGCAAAAGAAGCCAAAAAAGATGAATGGTATACCCAACTGGAAGATATAGAAAATGAAATGCGACACTACAGAATGCATTTTAGAGGAAAAACAGTCTTATGTAATTGCGATGATCCATACGAAAGCAATTTTTTTAAATACTTTGCTATGAACTTCAATATACTGGGCCTAAAAAAACTAATATGTACTAGCTATGCCGGATCTACTATTACTTATACGCAACTTTCGTTGTTTGATAGTATTAAATTATCCAAAAACGCAGAAAAATCGCCGTATGTAATTGAAATTACAAATGTTGAAGATTATAACGGAGATGGTGCAATTGATCTTGACGATGTAGAGATCTTGCTAAAATCCAAAGAGGGAGGTCCCAAAAAATTAAAAGGCGATGGTGATTTTCGATCTGAAGAATGTCAACGATATCTCAAAGAAGCAGACATTGTTGTTACCAACCCCCCATTCAGCCTCTTTAGAGAGTATATGAATGAAATATTTACACACGAAAAGAAATTTATTTTAATGTGTAGGATGTCATGCTTACATTATAAAGAAATATTTCCTGCATTTAAGGAAAACAAAATTTGGATTGGGTATGGTTTTAACTTATCTGTTGTATACAAAACACCTTATAGTAATGACGTTGAAGCCAATAAAACTTTTGTAAAAAGCAAGGGGTACAATCCAGAAGAAGGATATATAAAAGTTCCAGGTATATGCTGGATAACGAATCTTGATATCGCTAAAAGACATGAAGAAATTATTCTTTACCGAGAATACTCTCAAAAAGATTATCCTAGTTATTTAAATTTTAATGGTATAGATGTAAATAAAATTAGCGAAATACCATACAATTACTACGGCTATATTGGAGTACCGGACACTTTTTTAGAAAAATATAATCCTGAACAGTTTGAAATATGTGGTTTGAGTACTGGCGATGCAGCAAAAGAGATTGGTGTTAGAAAAAACTATCGCGGAAGAACTGATTTATCATTCATGAACAACGGGAAACCATCTTGTCCATTCTCAAGGATCATCATAAGAAGGAGAAAAAAACATGAAGATTGAAGAACATGAAGTTACAATTAGAGATTTGATTGACGGGTATGTAGACAACCAAGAAAATGGTGTCTTTGGATATCATGGCAAGTTAAACATTAGGCCAGCTTATCAAAGAGAACTTGTTTATTCTGATGATAAACAAAAAGATGTTATCTATTCGATTCTAAACAATTTTCCTCTCAATGTAATGTATTTCATGGAAAATGAGGATGACACTTTTGAACTTCTAGATGGGCAGCAACGCACTCTTTCTATTTGCCGATTTTGTGATGGACAGTATTCTATTATGATAAACGGACATCCAAAAGTATTTCGCAATCTCGGTATAGCAAAACAAGAGGAAATTAAAAATTATCCTATAAAGGTTTATTTCTGCAAAGGAACTGTAGAAGAACGAAAAAAATGGTTTGAAATAATCAATTTCAAAGGAGAGGCTCTTACTAGGCAGGAACTCCTTAATGCCATTTATTCTGGGCCGTGGGTAACGGATGCGAAACGATATTTTAGCAAGACCGGATGTCCTGCCTATAGAATGGCTACCGATTACCTTTATAACAAATCCGCAATTCGTCAGGAAATACTTGAAACAGCGCTTAAATGGATAGCCAACAGGGATGAAATTAATTATGAAGAATATATGAATCAACATCAAGATTTTGATAATGCGGAAGAGCTTTGGAACTATTTCAAATCTGTAATTGATTGGGTTAAAGAGACATTTGGGTGTCCGGAAAACTATAGAAACGCAATGAAAAAAGTTGAATGGGGCATTCTCTATAACAAATTTCATAAAAACAAATATGACCCTGTAATTATGGAAGAAAAGGTAAATGCTCTAATTAACGATTATGAAGTAACTCGAGATCATGGAGTCTATGAATTCGTTTTTGACGGGGATCATAGACATTTAAATTTAAGAACATTTGACGAAAGAACCAAAAGGATTGCATATAAAAAACAAAATGGAATCTGCCCCATATGTGGAGAGCATTTTGATTATAGTGAAATGCAGGGCGATCATTGGATCCCATGGTCAAAAGGCGGAACAACGGTTCCTGAAAACTGTAAAATGCTTTGTGTACCCTGCAATATCCAAAAATCAAACCAACAGGTAGAAGAAATTCGCTTGAAAGCATATCTTGATGTTTAGCCTTCTTGGAATATAGCATAATATATTAATAACATTTCTGACTGCCTTTGGCACTATTGCTCAATTGATACGCTTTTTTTGATACTCAAAAGCGGGAAAATCCTTTTCAATGATGTTACGAATTTGGGAGATTCTGAAGAAGTTAATCTTGCGAAAAGAGAGTTTCTATCCTTGTTGCAAAAGGATATAAGCGCAATGATTAAAGTTGGAGATGATGATTCCAGAGATTTTATGGAAGTCATGTCAAGCAAGGATATTGTCGACAAATTATCAAGCGAGAAAATATGTTGGACTTTTTGCATGGCAAATTCAGATAATATCGATTTTCATTGGGACCTTCACGCCGATGATGGTAAAGGAGCAGCCATCGGATTTTCGCCCTATGCTTTGTCTAATAGCGTTACATCATACTCAGAACTAAGAAAAATTATTTATGATCAGAAATTAATAAACAAGAAATTGCTAGAAAAGTTTGATAAGGTCAAGCTACTCGTTAAAAGGGCGTATAATAAATATGCAAGCATTAAACGAAGTCTTCCTGAAAGTGTTGAAGTTTCTCAAGAAGCTCTTGATTCAATCACTTTGGAATGTTATTCCAAAATCATAAATTTAATATTACCTGTTTTTGTTTCGTTCAAAGGGGAACATTTTTCAGAAGAAAAAGAAACTAGGTTAATAATTACTGCACCAAATTTAAAAAACTATTTGAACTCTCGAGGCGTTTTTCTATACAAAGAGGAAGAAATGAAGAAAAAATGGCTTCTTCCTTTTAGCGTTAAAGATTCTGTAAAGGCCATCACTTTGGGAACTAATTGTATATATGATGAAGCCACATTTAAAATTGAATTAAAAAGGTTTCTAAGTGATGAAATAATTAGCAAGATAACTATTAAAAAACATAGTGGCAATGAAGATTCAAACTGAAGATGTTTTGTTAGATATCATTGATGTCTTCTCGCCTATCGCTAGTGAAAAATATAGCGAAGATAGGAAAGATGGCGAACAAATTGAAAGATTGATCAGTAAAATTATTCAGATGGCTGGGTATGTTCCCGCTGGATATGATGATTGTTATGAGATTGATGGAAGAGCGGTTGTAGCATGGTCGCTAGAAAAAGAAATAGCGATAACTTATGATGGACTGGAAGCAAGATGTCATAAGTTGAGCAAGGAAGAAATGGGAAGAGTTTTTGGAAAAAACTAGTAAAAAAGATAGAACTTGTAATCATTTAGCGTAGGAGGTAACTATGCGTGATATTGAAGTGTCCTGGGTTGAGTTGGCTGGTCCGAAGGCGAAGGATCCGGATGAGATCGTTTTGCTGGGAGGGACGTATGGAGGTAGGGGTTGGAGCATGCGGCCTGAGGCGATGGCTATGGCGATCGACCGGGGGCTGTATAGCTTTTACGCGGTCGTGTTTGAGGAGGTGCTGCCGGTGGTTTTGGTTAGGAACGCGGCTGGGAAAGTGTGTGGGATAGGGACGAGCAAGGATGTGGGGCCGCTTAGGCTGCTGCTGACGCTGGCAAGGAGTGGTTCGGAAAAGAGCTCTGCTGATAAGAGCGTGACGGTGACTAAGACTCGGAATATCGGCGCGCGGGCGAAAAAGACCGTGGCGGTCAAGAGCTCGAAGTGAGCGTTTTGGAAAGCCCCGCTTGGCGGGGCTTTTTGTTTTTGTGCGGACGGGAGGTGAGATATGGTA
>JAEEGG010014399.1_pt1 | contig 16752 bp, 17 predicted proteins | sample 9134161 | NCBI WGS metagenome assembly JAEEGG01 (sample SAMN16246543, study PRJNA631951) | gut metagenome | biome: gut microbiome; feature: rumen; material: CR-attached | host: Bos | place: Iran: Karaj | collected 2018-10 | reverse complement strand
CCCCATACTGGCGATGTGACAGGAAATCTGTATGGCGTCTGGAACCTGACCAAGAAAACCGTAGTAGACAAGAATGACAGCAGCAAGTCAATCAATGACGACTATACGAACGTGCACTTCTACGTCGCTTTCGGTGAATTCCCCTTCCCGCACGCCATCGCGAAGAAAGGCAGTTTCACGGAGTTCGACTTGGATGACGTCGATGTTGACGGTGCCAGAATCACCTACAACTCCGATCAACTCAAGATTTCCTTCAACAGTAGCAGTATCTGGCTCACCGAAGGACTCCGGTACAGCATGAAACTGGACGGAACCTACGATGTACTGGAACTGTCGGACAAACAGTTCATCATCCAGCAGGAGAATGTCCTGCTCAAGACCATCACCACTTATACCTTCAAGCGGTACAAGTAGTTAGAATTCCTTCTTGAAATCCAGCCTGGAATGCCCCAGCGCCAGATTGAGCCCGATATACAGGTTCAGTTTCATCTGGTCGCGAGGGAGGACGACCATCGACCGGTAACGGTCAGGCAGGCCGTCGATCAGGGGGGCCATGTTTGTGAAGTGGTACGGGATGTAATCGCATCCCACCAGCAGATTGATCCCCGCCGGGTGTAAATTGAGGGCGAAGCCAAGGCTTTCGCCCATTTTGTTGACCGATGCGCTGGTGGACATGCTCAGGAAATTCAAAGGGCTCCAGTTCAGGGAAAGCCGTCCGGTATGACGGGAGAAACTGGCCCCACCCCTGCCCTGATAGAGCGCGCCCACGCTGAGCCGCTCATAGAAAGGCATCCTGAATTCGGCGCCGACATTGACCCGGAAAGGAAGCATCTCGAAGACGGCTCCGCTCCCCGAATGATCCTTGAAGCGGAAAATCCCGGAAAGGGCCTCCGAGGCCTCGTCTATTTCATCTTCCCAGGAAACAGCCGCTTGCTCTTCTTCCTGCTCGGAGGGCGCCCAGGCATAGGACGTCTCGGGGGAAACGCCCGAAATCTCCCGGTTCCAGCGCATAGGGCCCAGGTCCAGGACGGCAGCCGACAAGGTCAGGTACGGAAGGACATTCCAACTGGCTCCGATATCCAGGGCCGCACCGTATCCGGCTGGACCGTATTTCCGGTCGTCGAACTGAATGGAATCCATCTTCAGTTCATCGCCATCACGGGTATAGGTGAGGGAAGGCGAAGAGGCGTTCATGAAACTTTTGGCCTGGATTTCCCACACGTCACTGGCCATCGACAGTTTCAGTTTCTCCGCCATGACCTCCGCCTCCACGATGCCCACGAGTCCTTTAACGCGGACGCCGAGGTTGAACACGTTGTCGTAATTCCTGGACCAGCCAAAGGCCAGTTCCACGAAATTCTTCGAACGGAATCCGCTTCCGGAGAAATCGAAGGAATTCTTGCTCTCCGTCCCTTCCTTCCAGAAACTGAACAGGTCGTACGGGGCGGAAACGGCGTTCAGGCTCCGGACGTTCAGGTCGATGGTGAAGAACCGCCGATCCGCCCAGAAACCCAGGGTAAACAGGTTCACGCGGGCATCCAGGTCGATGCGGTTATTCTTTCCGATCTTCCGCAGGAACTCGGACGCGTTCACGCGCTCGTTCATGAAGGTGTACAGTTGTCCGTTGGCATCCGGATAGAACAAGGTGCTCACGCCCAGGTTGCTCCACGCTCCGATGCCGGTCTGCCCCAGGGCGATGGAAAAGATGTTGCGCTCGCTCTGGAACGCCGGATTCAGGCGGAATGCATAGGGATTGCCTCCGAGGAAATAGCCGGTTTCCAGTTCCTGGGAACGGGCGGTGGGCGCCGCGATGGCAAACAGGACCAGGGCAGGCAGCAGGAAAGATCTCAGTTTCATCTCGTTCAATGGATTATTGGTTCTTGGAAGCGGCATCCATCTTGATATCGATGCCGTCCGGCAGATACAGGGACATCCCCGTAAACTTCAGGCCCTGGTTCCGGTTGAGACAAGTCCCGTAATGGGCGGAAGAGGCGGGGGCCGATGCCGTCAGTTCCAGGCTCAGGCTCGAGAAGCGGAGGTCACCCGAGGTGGTGAGGGTGACGGCGCCTTTCGTCTGGACACCGGCGGGAATCGACTGGAAATCCGGCGTGACCCGGATGGAATCCAGGAACTTGCCGGATGCGTCGTACGCGTAAAGGTTAAAGGAGAAATCCAGGGGTGTGGTATTCTCGATCACCAGATTCAGGACGGCTTTCTTCAGGCCGATCTCTTTCAGGTCCAACGAAGCATTCAGCGGTACGGACAGGAGGAAGCGGGTTCCCTCGGCAAACTTGATGGGAGACTTGGCGGACGGCTGACAGGTAAGATTGTACACCTGGTTGCGGGTGACTAGCGCACGCTGCTCCGCATCGGCATATAATTCCTTGGTGCTGAAGCGGATGGCATCGGGTATCGGGGACAAGAGGTCTTCAAGCCCGGGGACAGCCTTGTAATAATCGGGGTCCCCGGCCGATTTCTCCTTCAGGAAGACATAGTGGTTGAGCCCGTAATTCACGTCCAGATCGTCGATGGTGTACTGCTTCGAAACCGTGCCGGAATGGATGGACTCAATGGCCGTAGTAATCGCGAACCGGGCCGGAATGTCACTCTGGACATCCAAGCCCACCTGCATGCCCGACAGGTCCACCACGACCGTCTGGTCCTTCCCGGACAGGAAATCCGGAACCGCGGCGAACGAATACTGCACCGGCTCGGATTCGAGCGGAATCCGGTCGATGTCCGACTCAGGGAATAGGACCTGCAGGTCGATGGGATCGAGTTTCATGTCGATCTGGTAGTCTCCGTTGGCATCGCACGCGATGAAATCATAATCTTCCAGCGGAAATACGTCCTTCAGAAGGATCTGCGCACTTGGAACGGGAAAATCCACCCCCTTCAACACGGTCACCGTCGTATCCAACTTGGAAAAGTCATAATCGGGATCGACGCATCCCACGGCCGCCATGGCAAAAGAAGCGAGGACAAGACTACGCACAAAGGCATTCATAGGTCTCAATTCAATCAGGTTCCTGCAAATATACAAAAATATACGAAAATCCCCCAACGAAACCGGGAAGGGTTCTGGCGCGGCCTCGGCATTATCGGCAGCCCCCGATGACCCGCGAATCACCCAATGATCCCTCAGGCCACCCAACCCGAAAATCACGAAGCGCATCACCCTGCAACAGGCACCACCCCACGGCCTCCCTGCACGCTCCGTGCGGCATTTTGGCCTCACGGAGCGTGTGAGCATGCCCTGTAACATACTCAATGGCCGATGGCCACGCTTTGTGAATTTCGGGTTGAACGAAGAGAATCGAAAAAGCACCGCCGAGATGGCGATGCTTTTTCGTAGCCCCAAATGACATTTTGTCGAACCTTTTCCTGGAGGACCTGGAGAAGATCTGGGAACTCCGAAAGTGGATTCCAGACCCCTGCAATCCACATTTACATCATCTTTGGCCAGAACCCGAGGAGGATAGTTGACCTTCCGGAACCGGCCATTATTCCACTTCGGGTACAATCGACTTGCCAGAGGCTGCACGACTTCATCAGAAATCATTTGCGGGTATAAAAAATTATCCCCATATTTGCCGTAGATAATAATAACGCTTGAGTATGCCAACCATATTGTTTTTATTCGGCCTGCGGTTCTTTTTCTATTCGGACGAGCATCTTCCCATGCATGTCCATGTCAAGAATGGCGATGGAAAGGCCAAGATTGAGATTGAAACAGCAGCAGTGGTGGAGAACAATGGCATCAAACCGGCCGACCTTAAGAAGGCGGTCGATGCCGTTAAACAGTACAAGGCCGATATGATCCGGGAGTGGAAGGCTTACTTTGGAGGTGAGGACTAAAGATATGGAAGCAATCGTAAAACTTTGGTTTGACGCCGGTAGGATCTATATTCTTACCGACCAGGGCAATACCTACAGCCGTCCGCTGGAGGCATTTCCGCTGCTTCTCGAGGCTACCCCCGAGCAGCGCGCCAAGTATGAAATCGGCCTGGACGGAGATGATATCCATTGGGATGAAATCGACGAGGATATCCACATCAGCAGTTTCTATGTGACGGCCGAGCCTAACACGGACAACCCCATTGCAGATATCTTCAAGCGCTTCCCCTGGCTGAACGTTTCCGAAGTCGCCCGCACCCTCGGCATTAACAAGAGCCTTCTTTCCCGCTATATCTACGGAATCAAGAAACCCTCTGAGAAACGGACGCAACAGATTATCGGAACAATCCGCCAACTTGGGCGGGAGATGGCGTCAATTTAGTTCCCATGAAGAAAACCTTTCTCCTTCTTCTCTGTTTACTTACTGTCTTTGTTGCCCATGGACAGGAACCGTCACCGCCGACCCAGGAATGGTGTGAATGGGCTTTCAGGCAACTCCCGGATCACCGTGACATTGCCGAGGTGGACGCAAAAGCCTTCTCAGTCGATTTCTATACACTTCTCAAGATAGCCTTTGCAGTTGATGAATGGGAGCATCAGAAGAATCCCGGAGATATCGGTGCGGAATTCCTATCCTACTGGTATGCCGGGAATGGAGATTCACCACTGGATGATCCAAACCATTCCATCCAATTTAAGGTTGGCAAGGTGCAGGATGGGAAAACAACTATGGACATTACCATCCATACTCCCACCTGGAGTCGTGAATATCATCGGTTCACAATGCATCTTATCTTTGAGAACGATGCTTGGCGAATCGATGATTGGTTCAACTGGGATTATAAAGAAAGGGGCTTTGAGGGGTCGATGAGGGAAGATTGTAGAAGATACATTCGCGGGTATGCGAATCAAATCCCGGAAAGGCAGTAGCATGGATCTTCCCGTTCCAACAGTGTCTTGTCCTGAAATAGGTCTACCAACAGGATTGGCACCTGTTGGACTGTAAGTCGCTTATCTGTAGATAGTTACAACATGACCGGTTCCGAACCCTTTCTTTTCATAAAGGGTTCGGAACCAATGCTGTTTTAACTGCCTGATTATCAGACGACTGAAAAACGATAGGTTCCAAACCTCGGAGGCGAAGCCGACGGGAGAGGGTCCAGAGGTCTTCCTCCGGCAGCCCTTCGGGGCAGCGCGAAGCGCGGGGGTAAAAGAATGCGGCGCCCGAAGACGCCGGATTCCTCTTGGGGTGTAAATCGAAAATGCACCGCCAACGGCGATGCATTTTCGTAGCCCCAAATGACATTTTGTCGAACCTTTTCCTGGAGGACTTGGAGAAGATCTGGGAACTCAGAAAGTGGATTCCAGACCCCTGCAATCCACATTTTCACAATCTTAAGCCAGAACCCGAAGAGGAAAGTTGACCTTAATTGCGAGGTCGAAATTCCGCTTGGGGTACATCCACCCTTTTACATATAAATAAAGAGACTCCTGTCTCCCCTACTCCCCAGACATAGTTCTAGGGAGAAGGGTTTTGCGTGCCTGTTGGTGCGCCCCGAATCAGATAAACATTTCACACAACATATTTCCAATCATTTTAATCATTTAGCATTATGGAAAATCCAGATCTGCCCGCGCCATTGAGCGCACCCAATGGAACTACTCCTAGTTCCTCACCAACACCTATCATCATTACTACCGCCGCCAAGACCAGAACAGTTTATCGGTCTTTGGATCCAAAGGACCGTCGAATTGAACTGGGTGGTGGAGCGATGTTCCCCAAAATCAAGTGCTCGCGTAAGGACCTTGGTCTAGCAGTCTTAGCTATCGCCGCTGCTGCTGTTTGCGTTTATGGAGCGAAAACGGTCGTCGAAGAGATTACGGACGGCATCAAGAAATGGAAGGAGAAACGGAAAAAGAAAAAGAACTCCGTGTCGCCTTCCGTTCAGACTCTTGCCGCATGTGTCTCCTCCTCGAGTGGCCCCAAGCCTGCCATTATCCCTGGCCTCCTGTATCAAGGTGGGACTCTGATTCTCGGCGGTCGTACTGGAATTGGGAAATCTTTGTTCATCGGTCAGATGGGGATGGAAATTGCCCGGGGATACGGAGAATTCATTCCTCCAACCGCCGATGGCTCCATTACTCCTCGCGCTGTCATCATCATCGATGGAGAAATGGAGGAGGATGACTACCTTGCGCGTTTCCCAGACCCAAGTACTGTTCCTGGCAATATTACTCGTGTGTCTGACTGTGATTTTGAAACAGTTGAAGACCTTACAGAGTATATCAAGGAACTTGTCTCAGGACTTGTGAGCGAAGCTGTCATTATCATCGACAACATCGTTTCCCTCGTCAAGAATCCTACAGGCTCCGATATATTTGACATGTTTCGGAATCTCCGGAAGATTCAGCACGAAGCGAGTGTTCCCATCTCATATATCGTGGCGAATCATTTGGCAAAGGTTCCCGAAGGTATGTCGATAGATGAGACCTTAATGGCTGGTTCGGCTAACATCACTCGCTTCGCCTCCAGCATTGCTATCCTTGACAAGAGCGCAAGAGGAAGTGACTATCGCTTTCTTAAGATCCTCAAAGAGCGAAAGAATGGAGTCCCGGCGGAGGTCATCGAACTTGAGTATACCGAGAAGGAGTACAAACACTACAACTTCTTCGGTACAATCTCAGAAGATGAGGTCCTGTACACCAAGACCAATCGGAAACGCTTTGGCCAGGCGGTTATGGAAGAAGATACTGAAGAAGAGGAATCCCAGAATCCACAGCCTAAGGAGAATGGACGGGGGCATATCTGGGACGAAGAGGATGATACTGAAAAACTGAAGGCACTCATTGGATCTGGAGAAGAACTGGACTATGAGGCAATCGCAAAGGAATTTGGTTGCAGCTCAAGGACCATTAAACGAAGAGTCGAGAAGCTGAAGGGAGAAGGTTCCGAGGAGTAAAACTTGTGGAAAGGGGCGGAGATCCAGTGTGGTCTTCGCCCCTTTTTTTGTATTATCTCATTTGTATCGTCATCGGAATCTCAAGTCTCAAACCGCCCCATTTATCATCGACGGTAATAATCTGGCCTTCGACTGTCTGTCCCGAGGTATAGCCGTATTTCTTCAAGAGGTCACCGTTGAGTCTCCATTCCAGGTTCATCGGATTCTGAGAGAGAATGATGTCCTTGTTCTTGTTGTCGAAAGCAATCCATTCACCGTTGACTTTGACCTCGGCGCCGGGAATGCAGAAGAGGACACCTTTGTAGTAGCCCTTGTCGAGATTGACGGTTTCTCCGCTGGAAATGCTGGTGGGAAGGTTTTGCGGGGTGAGATATTTCTTGTACAAACCTGCCGGATTTATGAGCTGGAGAGGTTGGTCTTTCCCTTCAAAGCGAATATGGTCGGTAAGGGAAGTAGAGCGAATCATCTCCAGGAGTTGGTCTACATCGGCAACTTCAGCATAGAGTTGGAAACAGATAGATGTCATTGCAACGTTGACATAGGTTGTTTCGGATGTGGCATACTTCCCTTCATGGGCAAGAATATCTCCTGAATTATACGAATGATATGGAAATTCACGGCCGGCGAATAATACATTGTCGGCAAAACCTATTGGAACCTTACTGGAGCCAATATAGGATCCATCTGTTTGGTCAATATCACCAGTTTTATCCGTGGCAATAGTTACCATAAGATGACTGTTGGGATGAGTGTTTTTGTCCGAGTTGGAGAATGAAGCCATAGAATAAAGACCATTTTCATCCACCACATAATCTCTATTATAAATTTTGTACTTCATTAGGTCATCCCAAGTCTCGATATTTGTACCCGCCGCAAAATACAAAAGATTCTTGGAGTTGAACAGTTGCTCGAATAGTTCCCGATAATCTTCTTCAAATCTCGAAAAACCATCATAAGAATCAAACACGGTAGTTCGTGACTGCCCAAGAATACTAATGCTATTGGGGTGGTTTTGGATAAACTCTAACAAACTATTATACGTATCCCTAGAAGAGTAATTATCGGGGACGACTATGAAATGTGTGTGTTTGACCAGAGAATATAAGATGCTCATTTCAACATGAGCATGGTTGCTGGGCGTTGTAAAACCGGCACCTGGACCAATAATCTCAAAATCATCGTAACCGATGGGTATCTCGCGCATCATTCCAGGAATCAGTCTTCCCATAAGACCCTGATATTCTTCCTTAGAATGCTTGCCGGCCCCATATTCCCACATCATGTCTCGGATTCTTGTAGCCTCCGCTAGCCGTAAATGCTCAATATGGTCATAAACACTTATATCACCTTGATTGACCTGTCCAATTACCGGCAAGATATCAACCGGCCTAATATCAGTTATCGCAATCTTCGCATACTCCATTCCCTTCACGGTGACGCTACACTCTGCCTTGAAAGCTTCCAGAGAGACAGTTATCGTAGCAGTTCCAATTCCTACCGCCGTCACCTTCCCACCTTCCACCGTTGCAACATCGGTATTAGAACTGGACCATGTGATTTCTTCCCTTGGTGTTGCATCTTTCGGAATTATGCTGGCGAGAAGGGTTACAGATTCTTCGAGGGGTATTTTCAGTGTCGTCTTATCCAAGCTAATCCCACTGACCGGCTTTAGGACCTCGATATTACAAGATGCTGATTTTCCACCTGCCGAAGCCGTAATCTTTGCTGTCCCTTTTCCGACCGCCTTGACCTTGCCGGATTCAACGGACGCTATGGACTTGTCGGAGGATGTCCAGGTAATCGTTTTGTCCGTAGCATCTTCCGGCAGAACTGAGGCGGTCAAAGTCTCCTCTTCACCTTCGTAGAGAGTCAGTTCCGTCTTGCCCAGTTTTACTTCGGATACTGCTATGGCCTTCTTCATCACAGACACCGTACATTCTCCCTTCTTTCCATCGGCAGAGGCTGTTATAGTTGTTGTTCCTTCACTGACCGCCGTAACTAGACCAGAAGAGCTTACAGATGCCACGGAAGACTTAGTGGAAGACCAGGTGACATCTTTCTTGGTTGCCGTTGAGGGAGAGACCGTGGCGTTGAGTTGAAGTGTCTGGCCGATTTCGATTTCCGCTGAGGACTGACTTAGAGTTACCGATTCGACTCGCACCTCTTGCACTTCCGGTTCTTTCTGGGTGCAAGCAAAAAGGAGCGGTAGGATAAAGAGAAGAAGGAGTTTAGTCAGTCTGTTCATGGTGCGGAAGGTTGTGGTCTAGGTACAAAGATAATGAAAAAGCAGGACTCACTTCATTGTTCGTCCTGCCAAGTTTCTCAGAGTTTAGTTAGTTATTAGTGAATAAGTGTTTTGTGTCCGTCAAAGGTACAACATTCGACTGACAAATCAACCGGAAATAAAGATTATCTTTGTAAGCACAACGATACACGACGCAATGATTACTCCTGAGGAATACGAGAAAAGAGTTAAGTCGCCGATTACTGAAGATGTCGAAGAAGACAATATTAAGCTACCAATCCCGGCGGTTGTAACTATCATTGTGCTATCTAGTTTAATCGGCATTTTCATTGTCTGCAAAGCGATATTGGGGCTTTGATTCTTTCTGGCTTTATTAGATCATCAGCCGTATTAGACCATCTGACTTCACAAAGGTTTCAGGGTGGGACATAACGACGGCATAGATCATCCTCCCATCTACCGGCTGCTTATCCCATCTTGTGAACAGGCCTTTCTCGTTGATCTCCTTAGCTATTTGTTCAGTCTTCATCCCGTGATTAGAGGATGCAAGGACAAAGACTATGGCTTCTTCAATCTTCATGTACAAATTTACACTTTTCCCAGAATATACCGCCTGGAAACATAGTCAAACCCTTACTTGTAGAAGATGAAATAGAACAACCGGACACCAGAAAAAGCCCTTGATGCCTGAGCCGAAGAGGACAGGACAACATCAGGAGCCGGGAAAGGAGAGGCAGGACACTCAAGTTGTAACATTGCCAAACCCGACCCTCTGATGTAGCCGGATATATGACATGAACAAAGAACCGCTAGGCCCACCAAGGAAGGAATATGGGTGGGGCGGTTCTTTTTTATTTGTCGGATTAGAATGGATACAATACAAACTTGATAGACATATTCTATTTTTCTATATTTGTCCAAAGCATTAAAACTGTGCGATATGAGCATTATAATTGAAATCACAGGCAATCTCAATGAAGAGGAACTATTCAATCAATTGAACTGTTTCGGATGGTCACAAGTAATCGAGAACGGTAAGACTTATTTTGCTCTGTTTAGGCCCGTAGTAGTTAACGGTAAATCACAAGACGTTGAAGCATATCTTTGGGGATACTCTTTGTCTCCAAATATAGCCATGTTTCAGTCATGTTCCATTCCTAGCGGAGTCAACCTTCGAACTGGGAATACGGTGTTCCGGGTCCTCGCCGGAAAGATTGTCAGCGATCTTATAAGGAATGACTGCCTGAAAATCAAAACATATTGTATTTCGTTCCAATAGGCAAATGGAGAAGATATGAAAGCGAGTACCTGCTGTTTCAGAATCAAGTATTGCAAAAAAGAACCGGAAAGTTATTCTCTTTATTCGAACGAGTACCATGCTCTCAATGATTTAGATCGCATAAGGACACTCTTCATTCGCAAATACTATACAGTTCCTTATTCGGTAACCAGTCTTAATCATTACATAAGCGACAACGAAACGATGGAGAGCCTTTATGGTAGGCTCAATGAATTGTTAAGACGAATCGCAAATGACTTGGGTAACATAATTAAGATTGAAAAAAGTGAACCCATTTATGACGAGAACGGCCTCAGTTCTTGGAGCGTAAAAATCTATGTTGAATTCATTGAACCAATAGAGCAGATGCCGAGGTTCGATGACTTCTATGGAGTTGGTTTAGTCTGCCGTTCAAAGGAAGACGAATCCTCATTCTCGTTTATTGATGATGAAGGCAACCTTTATCAGTTAGAAAAAAAAGGTAAAATACTTAAAATAGGAGATATAATCGTTTTCAAGACACATCGATATTATATTGAACCGGAAGACGATAACATCGAAGAGTATGTCCCTTTTGGAGAAGATGAAGATGAGGAGGCTAAATTGGATGATTTTGAATTGTTTTTGGATTCCCCGAATTCCAAACCGACACTCTCTCCTTTTATAGATGAACAAGAAAGAAATCAAGATGAATCGTTCTGGAAACGAGAATCAGCACAAGTCAAGTATTCCCTTTTACCAGAGTTTGTCTTGTTCTCTGAACTTGAGCCCTTTACAACAGATGGAAAGACTCGCGGCTATAGCCATTCCATGAAGCGCCTAACTTATTCGATAAAAGGGGATACCATACAACTTTATGATGATTTTTGGAAATGCGTCTTTTGTTCGTCTGAAGGAGAATCCGTTTTGCTTCGAAACGCGTTATTACCGCCGATATCAGAAGCGACATTATCCTCCTATATGGACCTAAACAAAAAGAGCTCGCAAATCTGGGAGTATGTAAACGGCCTAGATATCAAAAGCATTTTTTCAACGTATCAGGTTATAGTAAATGATTCACGCATTGTAAATCATTCCGACGAGCGATATCGACAATATGTCCCCTCCATTGAAACGGAGGACCAGTATATACGTGGACTGTTTCCGATGAAAGAGAATAGTTTTGATTGGATCTACTCCTATGGGGATGAAGAGCTACACTACCAACATGATACACAGGCAGAAAAGCAGGCTATAGAATCAGCATTGAAGAAATACGACAAGGAAGAACACTTCTGCTTCCTCTTATACAATACTATCGTTCCAACACAACAGAGATTGGCCTTACAAAGGGAGATCAACAAGTTTTGGCCATTGAAGTATTTTGAAAATCTTTTGGCGAATCTCCCTGAACAGAACCTTGAGACTTTTATTAATGAATACAACCTGAAACGGCTATACTATAGGAAGGTAATCTTTGATTATATAAAGAGTGATGAGCATAAATAGAAATCAGTGTCTCAAGGGCAACATACCGAAATCCTATATCGAATACCAAAACTATAGGGATTATTACCAATCGTTCATTCAAGGAAGTACAGTAATTATTCCTCATGGGGTTACTGAGATCAAGCGTAATGCTTATTGGGGCTGCACGTCAATCGAAACAGTTGTAATCCCAGATACCGTACAGACAATAGGAGACCGTGCATTTGAAGGATGTACCAGTCTTAAAGATGTGACAATCCCGAATAGCGTCACGGAGCTTGGATATGCAGCATTCAGGAAGTGCGAAAGCCTCAAAAGTGTGCAGCTTTCTAATAGACTAACAAAGATTCTTTTAGGTACCTTCTCAGATTGTAAATGCCTATCGCATATTATAATCCCAGACAGTATATCCGAGGTTGGAATGTCTGCTTTCGAGAGGTGTGAAAACCTATCTTCTATTAAGATGTCTCCAAATATCAAGGAAATACAACAATCTGCCTTTGCGGGATGCTCTGGACTCACCAATTTTTACTTCCCAAAACAATTAAAAACAATCAGTTTGAGTTTGTTAAATGGTTGCTCCAGTCTTCAAGAAGTAATCATTCCCGAGAATGTTTCCGAAATTGATCATTGGGCTTTTTTTGGTTGTACAGGCGTTAAACGCATCTCAATTCCATCTGGTGTCACCAGAATTCATACAGGAGCAATGGCAGGTTGCAAAAATCTTATAAGACTTGAGGTTCATATAGATTCCCTTTCTAAGATCAGAGATCTTTTATATTGTGCAGGTGTAGAAAGAAAATGGCAGATAACTCTATCCGTTCCAGTAGGGACAGAACTCAGTTTATCCAATAATGACAATTATCGGTTCTTCTTCAGATTTAAAAAGATTGTAGCGGACCTGGATCCTTAACCCTTGTTTCTTTGCAGAAACGTGTACAATCGTTATTATTAGAACATCCCATCCCTAAATGTGTATTCCAAGGTCGCTCTGTTCTCTTCTGGATAAAGCGTAATATAACTAGCCCACTCATCGGGTACCTCTTTCTCAATCTGGTATGTGTTCCCATCGTGAGTGCAGTTCTTGAGTTTCTCGATCTTCTGTAGATAGTCTTCCGATAACGGCTCCTGGAACTCAATCTCGTAGTAATAGTCCGACCACGAAGAGGCCGTTCGATCCATATTGTCATCGGCCTTGGTAATCTGATATGCCGGCAACCTTAATCCCACCTTTCGGGCAATTTGGTCTGGGGTGGTTGCTTGGTTGCCGAAGAGGAGGAAATATAGGCCCAGAATCAAAGCAATTATGGATCCAAGGATTATAAGTATGATTTTGATGGGCTTTTTCATAGTGTGACTAACTGGACATTTTTAACTATTCCGTCTTGTTCCGTTCTGAATCTATTTCTATTGCCTCGATAAGTATTGAACCAGGATCATTAATCACTCTATTGGAGTCAGTTTCCGAATACACCTGCATCAGGCTATCATAGATTTTATGAACACTTCTCTTCTCAGGTGGCCAAAGTGGTCCCTCATCCATTGGCTCGCCCTCAGGAATTCCAATAGGTAAGATGACGCTCGTGTGCCTCTTATTCGAATTGCATGATAAAAGGCAAAGCATACTAACGGCCAAGAAGATACCCAGAATTCCAGCGGTGGGGTGAAAGCTTCGTGTTCGTTTATTCATCTCTTCCATTATTATTTCTGCCTAAATATAGCGATTATCTCCCAATCACACTATATTGCTCAATCACCTTTCCCTACTCTGTGGATTGCAAACCCCTTCTTCCCTGACCTCAAGACAATCCCACCAAAATGACAACCAGGTCTTTTCTCGGCTGCTTTGGCTCTCTTCAAGGCTTCTTCCATGTTCGGGCAGTAGTAGGTGGTCATATCGGCGGCAAAGGTAGGCCGGCGATGTGCTAAGGTGGGGTACAGATGAAAGAGCCGATATAGATTCCGCCCGTGAATGGAGTGGTTGGAGAGGCGGTTTTTTGCCGGTGGTGGAAGAGACCGACAAATATGAATTAGTTGTCTTGAATGACTAGTTCCAATACTTGAAAAATTGGAGAATAATAATGATCACCAGGATTGACAGAGAATTAGCGTATTGGATAAACCGTTTTATTACAGACGAGGTGATCGTTTTGATAAAGAAATAGACAGGAAAATCACTCCTGTCTTTTTTTGTTTCGTTTCGCTTTGATTTCGTTCTTAATTGCACAAAAGACCACAAACAAAACAATAATGACACAAGCAAATACGCCAATACGAAAACCCTCGAAGAAATTGTTTAAATCAATCATGGTTTTTCATTCCTTTTAAGATTACTTGTATTACTCTCTTTTTTGCTAAACAGAGCATGAAGAATGTTTCCGCCGGAATACAATAAAGTTAGCATCATGGCGATAAGATAAAAGGCAATTTAGCCAACTAAAATGTACAATAGAATCATGGCGAAACAAAGATAACTAATCTTGGAGAAGCGCGCAACAGGAAAACGCATGAACACTAATCAATAATAGTCAATAATAATCGTCTGCACTTTGTAAAATAAACGAGAATGAATACCTTTGTTTCGTTATGATAATCACATTATTATGAAAAGAATTATCATCCTTTTGTTAGGTGCTATCTGTCTTATCGGATGCGGTCAAAACGATTTCCGGTCGTACCAGTACAACGGTGTATTCCTGTGTCCTAAGGACGTTGGCTTCTATCCAGTTGAGGCGGATTTCTTCCCTTCCGAGAACGGGTGCGACTTGTTGATCGTAACACAAAAAAACGAAGACGGAGAAATCATGCAGACATCTGGTTTCATAGTAAAATATAACAAAGGTAAGTTGAACTTGATTGACGGTGTAAAGGGTTCCCCCGTCTTCAGTATCAAGATGGAGAACGGCGAGAAGGATACGCATGTTGTTTCTTCCATAGAAGCCAAGAAGGAATCTGTCTTGCTTCATGGAGGTTTATTCCAACTAGATCTGCGTCGCGGAGAGATAAACAAACTTGACCCTTACAAGAAGTAATAATCGATAATGAAGAAGCACTTGAAGTTTAATAAGGGAAACGCTATATTTGTGAAAACTCAGCAGTATGATCCCGGTAGAACAAACACCCCTTGAAAAGATAATCACTCCAATAGTTTATGTCGTAGCAATAATTATATATATTCTAATATCTGTTTTCTCGTTTCCGATTAAGTTTGCAAGAAAAATAAAACGTAAACTATGGGGCAATAGTAGCAAATAATATCATACCTCATGCACAAGAAAGCGATTTGGTTATAAATGTCAAGTCGCTTTTTATTTATACTCCGACGTTATTTCAAAAGTGGCGATAGCCCGGCCAACAGAATCAAAGTAATTCTCACCGGCAATGATGAGAAATAGTATTCATTTAGGGCTCCTCTCAATGCTTCTTCAAGGTTATGGCAGTAGTAAGTGGTCATATCGGAGGCGAAGATAAACTGGGATATGGCCAAAGTGAGGAGATTTAGTCGAACATCCCGTACTCAAGTGTCATTGCATTTGATTTAGGGTTAAGAGTTAAATAAAACCAGCGAGCTCCTGAAGGTGGGAAATATGACTTGCTCATGTCGTCAAACATTCCATCAATACGAAATTTGTATATGCCATTTTCCTTTGTCCAGGGATTATGATCACCATAAACATCATTATAAATTAGCTCGCCAGAATTACATAAGAATTCAATTTGGTCAATCGTCTTTTGATCTAAACCGTCTTTGAATTGAATCTTATAAGTATAATTGTCTCGGTTGCCAGTAATGCGTTCTTTTGAAATGACTTGAAACGGAGGGAAATGAACACCACAGGCATTTTCAAGTTCCTTAACCGTTGGTTTGGGCGGATGAGGTATCATCATCAACAGAAGCAATAGAAATAATCCGATTATGGCAATTGTAATTGATGCAATAATCTTGAGCAGTATTTTGAATCCCTTTTTCATATTCCGATTTTCAGAAGCATGAATAGAATCAGTTTCTTCCTTTTTAGGAAATGGTCTTATCGGCTGCATGAAGTGTCAATGCTAATAAACTACTAGTTCTGTGATAATATTATCTGTTTCTTTCAAAGAAGGTAAATGCCCTCTCTTGCAGTTGTAGATAAGATGATTGACCTCCCCTTTGTACTCATCTTGGAATTGTTCGCCTTTGAGCAGGAAGTAGAATGCCTCAATGAAGGTTCGGCTTCGATTGTTTCCAAAATCACAATGGACAACTTGTCTTTTCCCCGCCTTATACGCTTCGTACATCTTCGGGAGAGCTGTTTCCAAAGCTTTAGTCCAATCCGAGCCCAAGTCTTCAGATACGGGAAGATGAATCCATTCAATATTGTGTTCTTTCATCGCTTCGACCAATTCGGGAGGGTAGGGCTCTTCAGATACATTAATGCAGAATTGAACACCACCCCAAATATAAGGGTGGTCCAAGATTCTAACCGAGGGATACTCTCGGGCAGCGATGGGAGCAAAACTATACGATCTCATTCTCTTTATCAATCCTTTCCGATAATCTATTCTTTCATTCCTGCGTGCTTCTACCGTTGCGTTGCTTTGTCGCTGATAAGTTCAAGCATCTTGTAGTTGTGATAGAATGGATTTCGGGTTAGATAGATGCGCCTGACCTTCATTTTGTATTCATGGCCCCGGAGTAGATTAATCCCTTCTATCTTATCATCACCCCGTAGTCGCTCAGTTTCACCATTGACTAAGATTAAAGGCGCATATATTTCAACACCTTCTTGGTCTGGAGTGCCTAAATAGTAGCCCACCATTTCCCAGTCATCCAAAACAGTCCTTTCAACGTAATCCACTGTGAATCCCACGCCAATCGGTTCTTCATCTTCAAATTTCTTGACAGCTCTATGCAACGCCCGAAG
>JAEEGG010014398.1_pt1 | contig 16753 bp, 14 predicted proteins | sample 9134161 | NCBI WGS metagenome assembly JAEEGG01 (sample SAMN16246543, study PRJNA631951) | gut metagenome | biome: gut microbiome; feature: rumen; material: CR-attached | host: Bos | place: Iran: Karaj | collected 2018-10 | reverse complement strand
AAATACTTCCAATAAAATGGGACTTTCGTTGTCTGATACAAATAAGTTTTTGACCGCATCTAATTCTTTTTTGTCAGATGCAGTCAAGTAACAGAAGCCACAGTTTTCAGCCCAACCCTTAGCACTTCCATAATGTCCATTTGCAGAAATAAAGTCTTCTACGTGCACATCATCTTTCCATGTTCTAGTCATTATTTTAAACTCTGCCCCGCCACCATTGTTGAGTAATAAGACACGTAAATTTTTCTTGATATGACGAATACCAAGAGCGTTCATATCATAGAAGAACGCTAAATCACCTGTCACAATAAAACATAACTCGTCAGTGTTCATGCTTTCTCCTATCAGCATTGAATTACAACCATCAATACCAAAGGCTGCAACATTTGCATATCCTTGAACGCTCTTATCCAATGGGAAATAACTCCAACAGCGTAAACTGTTCAGGATAGCAAAATTCATAATACTGTTCTTTGGAATAAGGTTGTGCAATTGCTGGGCAACATAGCAATTAGAGTAAGGCAACTCCACATTATAGTTTATCTTCTTGTTCCACTCCACCCAACAATTGAAATATGAATGTTCCACATTTTGTTTGTTACACATTCTTTCGAAAAAGTAGAAATCTGGACATTCAAATATTTTTGTCAGATGACTGTAAGTGTCAACAAAGCCGCCATCCTCAGCCACTCTCCAATGCTCTGCATCTCCTATGCTATTGAGTGCTCCATATATTGAGTAGTCGCCTGTTTGGCCTCCAATTGTGATGAGTACGTCAGGCTTTAAATGCACAAAACCTCCACATGAGATTAACAAATTTGCAGATAGGCTGTAACTCCCATGATAATTAGAAAGATGATTGACATATACAACTGCATTATATCCTTCACAAAATTTTTCTATTGCTTCGTTTTGGCGTTTTGTAAAGGGGCGATGTTCTCCAACAACAATAAGTATTTTTTTGTCTGCAATCTCAACATCATTCCAATCATCCCATGCCATATATCTTTTTAAAGGTCTTATACGGGGCAGATCCACTTCTTCAAACATTCCCTGTTGTTTGTCAACAATTCGAATGTTGAGTTGTACGGGACCGGGAATTCGATGTGTTGTTTCAAGAATTGCCTCTTTGGCATTATGATACACCTGCATACGTGTGTTTTCATCTGTTATAGGAGGTAAATCATAAGAAGCTTTAACAGCGTCCTTTGGTAAAGAACACTGATCTGGAGCCTGCATATAATCCTGATATTGAAAACGCTCCAACTTGGCAGTTGTTATGGCAAGTATTGGAGTATGTTTGTAAAAAGCTTCAGTCAACCCTGGTACATAGTTTCGTGTGGCCTGTGCACTGGTGCAAGAAGTCGCTATTACTTCTCCAGTTTGAAGATGCAGGCCTATGGCAAAATACATCGCACTCCTCTCGTCTGCTATAGAGTAGCAATGGAAAAATGGGTCATCTTGTACAGCCTGAGAAATAGGGATGTTTGTACCTCCTGGACTGATTACGATATGATGTATATTATATTGCTTTAATAATGCAATAACAATACGAACATTTTCTTGTATGGTATACATCATTTTATTTTTTATCTAAAATCGCAAAGTAGTTATTATTGGTTTGTATTTCATTCACAAAAATATAATCATCCGAATAATCTCTTTCTGATACACAAACATTATTTTGAGAAAATACCACCAAATGCTTAAAATGATAGTTTCGTAAACTTTTGTATAATACTTGTATCGGTTTCTTAATATCAGATTCTATCTTTTTAGGCTGATTAATTATCACAAGATCAAAATTGAGTCTTTGTTCAGGACTTTTCTGAGAGTTACATCTAATCAGAGGAAAACAAAAATTGAAAACTGCATTAGAAACATTTCGGAGGTTTCTTGCTTTTGATGTACAGAAACAGGAATCACCTTTACTTTCAACATTATCAACCACCAATATGTTGTCTAAATGATCAAACTTCTCACATTCGACAATTAATGAAAAAGGGTCGGAATTGATGATCATAATATTCTTACTTGCTTGTATTAATTGCTTTACTTCATAAACCAACATGATATCTTCTTCATCTTGAAAGGAATATTTCAAACTTGATGGCTGATGGATTTTTTTAATTTTGTTTTGTACTATATTTAGTCTCTGTCCTGGAAATAGCCTAAAATATGCTACAATTTTTTGCAATAACAGCACCAAATTTCTTTTAAAATGGTTTTCTGTATATAATTCGATATGGTCTGTACAACACAACTGTTGATACATTCTATTATATAGGCTTAAATATTTTGATAATAGATTAGGCATCATTCTCCATAATGGATATTTATAGAGAATATAGTCTTTTTCAGGTACATAGGCAATTGTATGTAGTTGTTTAGGTATCTTCACTAATCCATCTGCCCACATTTTTAATATATAATAATAACTCGAAAGGAAATGATGATATGGTACAAATCCCGTTACATTAGTTCCCATTGGCACAAAAGAACCTAAATCAACATAAATTGGATGATTGCTCTTAAACATTACATTTTTTGTGTGGCAATCTTGCATGTTGTAACCATATCTCATACCGATTTGTGCGATATCTAACACCATCAAAGCCGCATCCTTCATCATACTAAAAGACCATTCTGAGTCTGTAATAGGGGGAAGGATTCTTTCGTGCTCAAGAATCATACAATACCGTTCGTTCTCATAAGCCGTTATTTTTGTTTCAGGAAACAGTCCCTTCTCTATGATTTCATCAATGAACCCGCTTTCAAAATATGACAATACTTGAAGCCGCTTTTGAGGTTTGATACCTCGTAAAATATGACCATTCCACTCAAACACTTCACCTAATTCATCTAAAGTTATGACATTGAAGAAGTGCATTTCTTCGTGAGAAATATACATGCTAATTTTTTTTTCTATATGCATTATTACCAATAACAACCATTTTCCACATGATTGGCTGTTTGAGGTTTTTCATTTTCATTTGGACGACACCAATACTCATTAAATAATTGATTATATAATTCATCATGTTCCCATCTACTACCAATTATACCAAACAATAATTGCAATGTTCCCGCTAAATGTACAGCTTTCTTTCCTCTGCGCTTGACATGAGCCGCCAAAGGGAACCCATATGCTCCACAACCAATAAGTGCAATATCATAATCATGCTTATCTATTTCATCTTCCATCCATTGCAGCGCTTCAAACCAATCATTAAAAGTGGAATCACCTACAAGAGATTGTACTGCAGGTATTGTCTCTAAATGAAAAGAAGGCAAAATCTCCTTGTTTTTAAACAATTTCTCATGTAATGTGTATTGTTTAACAATAGTTTTCTCAAAAGGATGAATTACTAAGATGTTTTTACCTTTCAAGGCCTTTGTCCATGGTGATTCACTCCAGAAAGGTTTCAATTCTTTCCAACCGATCTTTTTTACTTGCTTATTTCCAGTCAGAAGTAAGTCTTCATCCTTCAACCAACTCCCCAACAAATCCACCTCTTGAGCATCCTTGATCATCATCTCACAAAACTGAGATAGTTTTTCTTCTGTGGCAGGAAAGAAACCCGCATTACTTTGCATATATCCCATTAACTTCTTATTCCACCACCGCTGAGGCTGCTCACCTTTGATGTATTTCCAAGCTGAATGATGGGGATTAGTCACCCCAAGATAATTGACAATAGTGGAAAGCTCGAATGCGCCAAAGCGTGCTATCATACAAGGTTTATCGCTCGTCAATAATTGATAAATCATATCAGAGACCTTGTCTGGATTCCGCTCCACATAGAAAGATTCTCCACTCTTTGGTGCACCAAATAGTTTGATGTATCCTTTGTGTAGAACTTTTAATGAAAGATGATATATGCTATTCATCATTGTTTTTCAGCTTCTATGATTTTGTCAACATGAAAATAATCCGCTTTCGTTCCTAAATTAATGCCATGTGGTATTTTTGTACGGGTACTATCATAATCTGCAGGATACCTGTAAGGTAATTCAATTTGTTTCTTACCTTGACGTACCTGTTCAAGGATTCGTGCATTGCGTAGTGTATCGTAGGGTTTTAATTGGATAGAATAAGATAATGACGGGGCAATATAACATATACAAATAATACATAAAGCACAGGATACGAGAGCCATAGGAACTACAGAACGGAATACTCTCGTTAAAGAAACGAGTAGATATAACTGAGCACAAATTAGTCCAAAACTACAGGGAGTAAATGTTGAACCGTTTGGAATCGCGCCAGCAAGGTATATAATTGCCATCGCTAAACTTATGGCAGCAATGAACAATGAAATGTATAGTTTATTTAATAAATAATGTTTATAGTCAAATTTGAAATAGGCATATACCCACACAAGAATTGTAATTGCAAAAAATATTAATGTAATGTACGTTAGTTTCCAGATTGCAAATAGCATCTCAGGAAAATATGAAAGCTTTTTAATTAATGAAAGACCATATAAATTGTATGGTACGTTTCCGCCTGTAAAAGGAGTGTTCATGCCTCGAATACTTGAACCTGGAGAAAAAAGAATCCATGCAGCCCCTATCCAAAAAGTAATAAGTGATAAATAATAAAGAGGGGGTAATGGCATCCCCTTATAATATCTCCAGATTAACTGAACTCCTAATAACAAAGAAAATACAGCAGCAACACCTTCCACAGAAGTGCCAAAGAAGAAAGTGCATAAACAAAAAACTATGATGGTCAACAACGAATGTTGTTTTTTTCGGTCAATGTCATAAATGTAATATGGTAAAATAAACATTACAAAAACACTTGAATAAATGTAACCTGTACATGGAGCATAACAACAGAATGTCGAAAAACTATTGACCCCCAAATATATCATACAAGAAGAAGATATATATAATAAAACACCATAAGACGATGTCCATTTCAATTGAGGGGCAACCAAACGCTTTATAGCAAGTGGAAATAATACAAAAACTGCAGGGGTGATGGTTAAATGCGCCCATCTGTCAGGGGTCAAAGGGAATATATAATAAATCATCTCTCCGATGCGCGCCACATGTGTTAAGCAGCACCAAATCCACCAACTATATCGAACCACAAATGACTTTCCTGTCGTCATCGCACAATAGAAATCGTCGGCACTCCACCATGAATAATATATGATGGAGAAACAAATTCCATATTGAATAGCAACGAGTAATGATAATATGATAAGCCAGCGTTTGTTTGACAATATATATCTTTCTTTAAGAGTGTTGAATCGTTGTATGATGGAGCTTTTAAAAGGTAAAAAGTGAACTTGTTTTTTTTGTTCTTTCCATTCTGTTATTGGCATAAACAGCAAAAGAACAGACAACACTAGTGCAAAAATGAAATATTTAAAAATTTGCATGAACGATTCTTGTAATTGCCATATTGTAGGGATGGTATCAAAGTGGCATTTCTCTTGTATTTTACCAATAAGGTCAAAATTGTCGAGAAAGCTTATACGGTGATTGTTGATGGCTTCTAACAAGAAACTTCTACCAAGTGTATACAATCCGCAGAAGGCAGTTGTTAAAATAATGGCAAGTATGAAAGAATATGCCAAGCGAAAAATTAATTTTTTCTTTGTATAACGCATATTTAATATAATCTGTTCCCGATTAGTATTTTGTATATTGTTGTTCTATTAAGAATTACTGACAGGAATATGCACACAGATAATGTACCAATGCATATGAATAAAAATGAGAGGAGTTCTGCCCCAGCGAAATTGGACTCAAATGATTTAACGATTTTTGAAATAAAAATGGCAATATAAAAATGTGTTGCATATATAAACATACTTACGCCATTCATCCACTTTTTTGGGGGGGGCATTTTAGACAGAGCTAAATAGAGGAATATACATGACAACATGCGTAAAAGAACTGGATTAGAAAGTCCAAAATAAATGTAGGATGAGCCAACCAGACAAAAAAGAACCAAAAAGACGATTCTAAAATATCGGTTAAAATATAATGATGCGTATTTGTAAAGGTGAAGTCCAATATAGGAACCCACCATGTATTCTAAAAGATTGTTTCCTCCTCGTAAGAATGTATATATATCAGGAAAAAACAGAATACTTAAATAGACAATCACAATAGAAAAAAGTCCTACATATTTGTTTTTTAGCATAAGATAAAATACCGGGGATAAATATGTGAAAATAATAAGATCTGCAATAAACCAAAAAACAGGATTATATTTCCACCAGAATATTCCCTGAATTACGCTGCCCCATGTCCAATCAAACACCTCCACCTTATTTATAAGATTATATAAAAGCGGAGAAATGCTTATTATCATGAAAAAAATAAGCGCAGCAGTATTCCATATTAGGTAGGGGATAATTAAAGAAAAAAAACGACTCTTAAGTTTTCTTTTTATATTTGTCTGATTAATGTCGCGATACAGTAACATACCACTCATCATAAAAAAGGCAGGAACAGCTAAACAGACACATCTATAAAATCCACCTCGAAGAATCGCGCTGTTAAAAAAATCCGTAATATGCCCCTCTTGAATAATGGGGGTATCATTTATGGAATGTTCGCAAACAATAAAAACTGATAATAGAAAAGAAAAAACTGTTATTCTATTCCAGAATTCATTGGATTTTAATTGCTCCATTTGAGACTTCATGATTATAGAATTGTTTCGATATTAAATCTTGGCCGGTGTTTGGTCTCCACGTAAATCTTACCGACGTATTCACCAATAATACCTAACGAGGTTATAATCACTCCTCCTATAAACCACAAAGAGGCTAAGATGGAAGTCCACCCAGGAACAACATTCCCTGAAATATATGATATGATGGTCCAACAGATTAAGGAAAACCCTAAGATAAATGTTATACATCCTAATATAAATATTAAAGAAATGGGTTTGGTGCTAAAAGATGTAACACCATCTATAGCAAAAGCTAACATTTTTCCCAAAGGGTATTTACTTTCCCCAGCAAATCGCTCAGCTCTGTCATAATAGACTTTCTTTACGGAATAGCCTATACGTGGAACCAAACCCCGCAAGAAGAGATTCCTTTCTGAATATTTGCATAGTGCTTCGACTGCTCTTTTACTCATCAATCTGTAGTCCGCATGATTATATACTGTTTCTGTGCCAAGAAAACTCATAAATCTATAAAAGAGCAGAGCTGTTGAACGTTTAAAGAACGTATCTGTTTTTCTTTCTTTTCGAACCCCATATACAATGTCTGCACCACTCAAATATGCTTCCACCATCTCTGTTATAGCATGAACGTCGTCTTGCAAATCCGCATCAATGGTCACTATCGCATCGGTGCTATCAACAAAACTCTCAAGTCCGGCCATCAACGCATTTTGATGCCCACTATTATGGGCTAATTTTATTCCATGGACACATTTATACTTTTCATGATATTGCGAGATAATATCCCATGTGGAATCATTTGACCCATCATTTACGTACACAATGATACTGTCGGGTGAAATTTTAGAACTATCAGATAATGACTTAAGAATATCCGTCAGCTGCTTATTTGTTTCTTCAAGAACGGCTTCTTCGTTGTAGCAAGGTACAACAATCGCAAGAACAGGTGGTTGATTCATTATTTTTTATTAAAAAAGAATTTAATAATCAAGAAATTTGTTGGAACACATATGATATAAGTAGGCACAGGAGCCCATTCTGGAGAGAGCCCAATATATGTAAATATATTCAGACATATTAAATGAAGACCCCAATTGATGAGATGACTAACGCCAAATCCTCCTCCTAATTTCAAGGAGGGTTTTACTCGAAATGTAAAAAGGCATGTGAGTAAATAATTACAAAGGAATGCCGTCCAATACCCTATTGTATATGCAATATTCATATCTATTATCAAATTTAATAGATAATAGATTGCATAATGGAGGCCTGTGGCAAATATTCCTACAAGGCAAAACCTTATGAACTCGAATTTACTCCTTTTAAGTTTGTCAATAGCCATTGTTGGGATTTAATTATTTGAGATCTCAAGGCATTTTCTATTCCAGAATAATCTATATTGGGTTGTTCATTATATATCGTTCTCAGTTCATCCTTTGACTGAACTATTCGATGTTGAAGATTAAAATCTGATAGTAAAGATTCCATACGTGACATTCTGTCGCCATGAGACATAACAAAAAAATTGCGGCGGAAGTTGATGGCTAATGCCATTCCGTGAAAAGAACTTGTAATGACATAAGAAGAGAACCTGATAAGATTAAGAAACTCTCTTGGTCCTGCATCACGACAAAATGTATCCACTTGATAAGGAATGGTTAAACTCACAGAAACTGCAACGACAGGCATCTTTAGTTGATGCTTTAGTTCATCTATCATCTCTCTGCATCTTTCACTTTTGTCGAATCCATAATATAAGATATAGTTCCCCTTTACGATAGGTTCTTTGCTGGTTTGTTGCATCCATTCATCTGATGACAAGAGAAATGTCGGGTCTAAGACATAATCGACATCTCCACCCGTCACCTTTGACAATAAAATGGCAGCATCTTTTTCACGCGTGCTGATTGCTTTGAATGTAGAAAGCAACTCTTTTAATCGTGGGTAGAGCGTCTCTGCTATATTGGGATTGCCCATACTTGAGGCATAGGACATCTTAATCTCATTATTCTTCAAAAAATCAAGGAAATAAATATTACGTTCCTTGAATCCCTTTTGTAAATTCCACACTTGGTCGCTACCAACAAGATGAATGTCATAACAGGGAGGATTCTTGTATAGGTCATCAATACTCTCATATTTCTTTGATAAAGCCATCGAATGGTGGAATTCAAATAAACGTTGAATCTTTTTTCTAACCAGTGGATGGCAAATTGCCAAGATATTTTTGGCAATATTTTTTATAGAGTTCCAAGGGAGTTTATATTGTAGTCTTTTTAAGGCATCTTTTGTGAACACATTGACAATCTCCGCGTCAATATTATTTTGTCGCAGAAAAGCTTGTGTTGCATAGGCTTGCAACATTGCACCATAATTATGTGCATTATGTATTGTATATATACCAACTTTCATTGCTTAATCTCAATTTCTAAATTCAACCTTCCTCCTGCCAATCTCTGCATTGTACCTATATAGTCAAAAAAATCTTTTTCCTGTGTCTCTTTATCCCATGCAAACCGGTTTATCGAATCACAATGTTTTGCAAGGTGTGGAACACCGAGAAAGAAGAAATCGAGCCATGTGTTCAATTTTTGACTATGTAAAAGCCACTTTAATGGTTGATTAATTATCTTTTTAGCCAGAATACGTACCCGATTCCTTTTATAAAGTTCATGCATGGATGCCGAGACAAAAACAGTTCCTAAACTTTTTCTTTTCCCGTCTATAATGTTCTTTCTATATTCTGATTGACTTATAATCCTTTTATTTAAGGCTTCAATGTTTTCTTGTTGACTTATGTCTAACTCAACTGATAAAAGTATATAGTCATGTTTGCCTTTAAGAATACTATTCCTTTGGGAATAATGAAGTTCCTCATTTGTCAAATATATTATATTATTGTCTGAATCGAGGAGTTTAACCTTACGAACAACATTTGACATTGACGATCTAAATGCCCCACTATTATTGATTGCGGCAGCACCTACTGTGCCTGGTATTCCTATAAATCCATCATAACCAGCAATAGCCTTTTTACATAATTCTTTTGATAACTTTGTCAGGTTATATCCAGACTCCACAATGATTGTGTTGTCCTTCCATTCCAGATGTTTCATCTTGGTGGTTATGATGATAACATCTTTTATAAACGTAGAACACAAATAGGTGTTTGTTAAGCCACCAAAAATGTCAAATGAAAGATTTCTTCTGCGTACTTCTTTTAAGACTATTATCAACTGCTCCTCGCTGTGTGGATAGACAATAAGTGGAAGTGTCCCACTTTGGCCCATTCCTGTTAGAGCTGCTATGGCAACATCTTGATTAAATAATATATGATTATTCTCTAAGAAATTAGTCATTGGAATGTAACAATTTCATGTAGTATCAACTTATCTTCTTATCATGAATTTCTGTTTAACTTGGTTAAACATAGAAGATATAAGTTCTCTTTCACTTTGATTAAAAACAATCAAATAACATAAAATAGCGAACAAAATGATACCTACGGCACAAACTGCCACTAAGCGGAGGACATCTGTTTCGACATTGATATGTATGAAATAAAGTACAGCAAATAATATAGCCATTACAATGCAACTCGGCAGATAGGATTTATATAAATACGGAATCACTTGTAATCCGCAAAGTTTCTTGCAAAAATATAGAGCATTACAACTACGCATCAGAACCATCATGATAAGTAGAATGTAAATGGTGTAAATGGGGAAGTTCATCTTATAGAGGACATATCCAAAAACAATAGGAAATGCCCAGATGAAAGTGCCACATATCGTCATGTTCTTGATTTTACCCGTTGCACGGACACAAGTTTCAAGTGTGATGGTCAATTGGCTAAGAATCTGTCGAAACAAAACCAGACGGACAAATAAAACAGCCCATTGTGGCGTTTGATCGAGCCATAGGTCAAGAATATAAGGTGTTTCCACTATAAAAGGTATGGCAAATATGGCATAAAAGGAGAAGGACAATTTATTCCCTGTTGCTGCCACCTTCAACATTCGCAGTGTGTCACCTGCTCCTTGGCTTTTAACCAATACGGGATTCAGCGCCTTTAGCATATTGTTGGAAAACACCATTAACTGTCCTGCCAACTGGTTGGCAATGCCATGAGCTGTATTCACAATGACACCCCCGAACATGTTCAATAGAATAGTCATTCCCTGCATGGTTCCCATCGATGCCATCGAATTAAAGAAACTCCATCCTGCAAATGATGTCATTTCTTTTGTGAGAGAACGATTGTAGTATCGTCGAGGGGCGATAATGCATTCTTCATATTTTCTGTGGCAATATATTCTCATGATGGTCAACGTTATAATAGGCACCAAAGCCATCAAAACACCATATACAATGAGTTTGTCAGAGAGTGTGTACACACAGACAAATGCAACAGCTAATTTAAGGACGGATTCTATGATACCGACAAACGCATAGTACCGCATGTTTTCGTGGGCATTCAGTATGGCACCATAGGGCACAGACATGATGGCAAAGATTGTACTCACAATAAGACTGCCATAAACCACCTTGGCGGCTTCCACTCTTTCTTCCGGTATATTCAGGATGCCATTAAAGAAGAAGTATCCAGCAACGAATAATGCAATTGCAGCGAGTATGCTTAGAAAGAAATGCAGGACTGTACTTACATTGAAGATAGATATCTGTTTTTTTCTATCACCCTCCCCTTGTGCGTATGACATGAAACGTTGTGTCGAACTTGCCATTGAGGTGTTGATGAAGCCCAACAAAGCTATTGTACCTCCAACAATGTTGAAAATGCCGAAATCGGATGCTCCCAACGTTTTCAGAACCAATCGGGTTGTATATAAGGACACAAACATCGTGATTCCCATCTTCGCATAAAGGAATCCTGTGTTTTTCACTATTCTATTTGCGGTTTGTGCCATTATTTGTGGAATTATTTTGTTGCTTATTATCAAGAAGAAAGAGCCGATTCAAAAGAACTTATATAAAAGCCCTGGACTTGCACCTTAAAAGAATAGTTATATAAGAAAGATGTAGTATCGTTGGCAATAAAGTGAAGCCTCTTCGGCTCTCCCTGTTTAGGGAGAGGGAAGGAGCTGTACATCTTTATATATATTTTTATTCTTCTACAAACTGACAAGGAGTGGAGGCGAAAGGAATAGTTGCTTGGAAAAAAAACGCCTCACAACTCACTTGTCAGAATATTGCTCGACGAATGAAGAATTAAAGACCCTCTCCGGCTCGACAATGAAGAATTGAAAGATTGAAAGATTGAAGAATTGAAGTTCCTTTAGAGCGACAATTGAAAAAATGAAGACCCTTTAGATCGACGAAGTCAATTGAAAAATTGAAGAATTGAAGAATTGAAGGATCTTTAGTTCCGAGAGGATTAGGAGAGGGAGAGGTCTTCCATGAGGAATTTGTCTTCCTGGGTCAGTTCGGAGGGTTTCCAGGTTTGGATTTCTGATTTGGCTTCGGCTCGAAGTCGCTCGTTGGGGAGGAGGGAGTCGATGCGCACTTTCAGGTGGGTGTTCAACTTGGAGGGTTTGAGTTGTGCGAGGACATCGTAGGCATGGAGGTAGAAGTAGTCGTCGAGGGGACTGTCGGAGGCTCCTACGCTGCGGGCAAGGGCATAGGTCATGAGGATGCCGGCCTGCTGCTCTACGGGTATCTGGATGTCGGCTTTCTGCTTGGCGGTGAACCAGGAGGAGAGGCGGCTGATGCCTTCATCGGCGTATCGCTCGGTCTCATTGGCGCCGTCCATGGTTGGAGGGTCGCTGGGATCGAGGGCGAGGTGCCATTTGTAGAGTTGGCAGCGGAAGGCGGCGCATGATTCGGGTTTGGCGAGCCACAGGCCTGCCAGGGCTGCCTGGTCGGCATGGTTGTCGAGGGCAAGCTGATGATGACAGCGTGTTTCGCGATAGGCCCAGTGGGCGTCGGAGCCTGGCTCGATGGTGGCTATGCGCTCGCTGAGTGTCTGGAAGTATTGCTGATAGTAACGCGCATTGTCTGGCGCGGTCTGGTCGGGACGTATGGCGCTGAGGACATGGTAATAACGGATGTAGTTTTCTACTTCTTCCGTATCACCAGTGAAGAGTTGCTCACGGCATCGCTCGAATTCGCTGTTGACTGCTGCCAGGAGGGCTTTGGCCTTTTCGTCATCGCCTTCGCTCAGGAGGTTGATGTCCTGACGGAAGAAGGTTTGCAGATGGCGGAGGCGGTCGGAAATGCTCTCATGGGTGAATCCTGAGGCGTGGAGAAGCGGGGTGAGGCCTTCTAACCAGCGGGCTTCTATTTCTTCTGCTTGGTCGGAGAGTGCTTGATATTCGGCTTCGTCGACGATGTCGCAGAAGAGGTAGTCGCGAGGGGTGAAGTGCATCAAGGCTTCGAGCCACTGCTCTCGCTCTTCGATGGTTTCTGCCTGGGCGAAACGTTCGGTGGTTTCGTCGGAGATATCATAGAAGAGTTGGTGAACGTCCTTCGTGTGGGGATACAGCATCCTTGCGATGCTGCCGATGGCTTGCATCTTGACTGGGGAGGCGGTGGAGAGGTCCACGGCCTGCAGGTCTTTCACGAGGGATTTGATGTCGAGCGTCATATCAGTGGGGATTCACGGGAGTTTCTTCAACTTGCAGAGTTTCTTGTCCACGCGCACCATGACGTTTCCTAACTTGCCGACGGAGAAGACCAGGAAGTCTTTGCCTTCACGTGTATAGTAGTTGCCTGCCATTCCTGTCAACTGTCCGCCCACCACTTCTATCTCGTCGCTGAAGGTGAGTTGGTCTGCCACCATCTCGATGTCGTCGAGACGTTCCACATTCTTGATGGCGGTTCGCAGTTGGCGGATTTCCCGTTCATGGATTTTGGCCAGTGCGACGCGGCCGTCAGTCTTTGCCCGTGCCCTGTCGGGCAGGAAGATGTTGATATAGGGGCACTCAGGGACGAAATGGTAGGCTTTCGCCTCGGTGAGTCCTGTCACAAACACGATGTTGGGGATGACATATTTGGTCACGACCCTTGTGGTGCGGTTGGGATATACATGCTTTTCATTCCTGCAAGGGACATAGACCTCGCAATCTTGGGTGGTGACATGTTCTGCCAGGAACTTGCAGCACGTCTTGGTGTACTTCTGATGTGTCAGCAGAATCACGAGCCATTCGCGGGTTTCGTCTCCCTGAAATGTGGCTTCGTTGGGGATGTCGTTGGGTACGGCAGAGCCACTCGATTTGTGCACGGTTGCACCCATCGATCCTTGGTTTTTCTTTCCTTCTGCTAACGTCTTTTCCATGCCATTGTGGCTTGGGAAAACGTTTCCACGTCTTCGCAAGACCTGGAAACCTCTCCCTCTCTCCCCATAACCCCGCCACCTTTTGCAAAAACCTCTTCACAAAAAACTAAACAAACAGCACAAAAAATAAAAATATCGCATTCTTTGTGAAATAATTCTTTGTGTTTGCGATATTTTCCGTACCTTTGCAGCCAAATTTCTATCACTTGCGAAGACGTGGATAGACCCTCTCCGACTCTCCCTGTTAGGGAGAGGGGAAAAAGATCACACGGAAAACACAGAAATCACAGAAATTCACAGAAAATTGGTGGTGCGGCTGAATGCTCTGGGAGCATTTGTTCTAAGTTGACTTTTCAAGTGCTGTTCAATCGGGCTTGACAGCTCTTGGTTGACAACTTGGAATAGCCTACGGCTTGCAGCACGAAAGGGGAAGACCCTCTCCGGCTCGACAATGAAAAATTGAAAAATTGAAGGATTGAAAAATTGAAGTCCCTTTAGATCGACGGAGTCAAATTCACGGAAATTTTCAATTTTCAACTTTTCTCCATTCTCTCTCTTGAAGGGTCGGACGTTTATTTCAACACGAATTACACGAATTAGACAAATTTGCCATGCGGACAGGATAATTATTCCCCGAAGCCGTGGACGGCTGCAAATTTCACGAACCATCCGGATGGCATTAGTGAAATTAGTAGCACAGAAGGTGCTTTGTGTAATCAATGCTCGCTGCATAGTTTTGTAAAAATTCGTGTAATTCGTGTTAAAATGAAAGACCCTCTCCAGCTCTCCCAAGACCCTCTCCGGCTCTCCCTGTTTAGGGAGAGAGAAAGACCCTCTCCGACTCTCCCTGTTGAGGGAGAGGGGTGGGAACCCGCGAAAGGAGAGCCGCTTAGAGGGATTCGAGGATGGTTTTGTTGGCGTCGTCGACGATGGAGGTTTCGATGGAGGCGAGGTAGATGTCGGTGGTTTGTTCGTTGTCGTGGCCTAGTGCTTCGCTGATGACGGCTTTGGGGATGCCTTTGCCGTGGGCGATGCTGGCCCAGGAGTGGCGGGCTACGTACATGGTGACGGGTTGGGGTAACTGGAGGAGGGAGGAGAGGGTGTGGAGATGGTAGGATACGAGGCGTTGGCAGTTTTGATACTGGCGGCGCTCGTTGTTTTTTGTCTTGATGATGGGGAGCAGGTAGTCGGTGGCGGGGGATTGGGAGGAGGGTGCGGTGTTTTTGTAGCGGTCTACGATTTCCTGCATGCAGGGTTCCCAACGGATGGACATCAATTGTCCGGTCTTCCGTCGGCGATAGACGAGGTAGCCATTTTGGATGTCACGTTGGCGAAGGTAGGCCATATCGACAAAGGCCATGCCGCGGGTGTAGAAGCTGAACATGAAGAGGTCGCGGACGAGGGCCAGGGCTGGATGGTCTGAGAGGTTGGCTTGTTTCAGTTGCCGGATGATGTCTATCTTGACGGCTCGCTTGATGGTTTTGTCGGTGCCGGTATAGACTCGGCGGAAGGGGTGGCACTGTTCGGTGAGTCCTGCCTCCACGGCACGGTTATAGACGGCACGGAGGTTGCGGAGGCAGGAGGAGGAGCCGTTTTTGGTGAGGCCTTGTTGACGGAGCCACGATTCGTAACGTTCCATCAGGTTGGCATCGATGGCATCTAAGGGTATGTCGATGCCTGAACGGAAACGCATGAAACTGTTCAATGAGCATTGGTATTTGGCGGCGGTGCCTTCATGTCCTGTGGCCACGAGTTGGGCAATGACTGACTGCATGAAGTGCTGGAGTGTACACTCGGAGGACTGGCGGCGGAACTCTGTCACGACATCGTCGGCGGAGAACGGGAGGGAGGTGCCTGTGAAATGGCGGATGATGCGTTGCAGGCGCAGGATGTCCCATTTGACAGAGTCTTTGATGGTCATCAGGGATGAACAGCGGAGGGGGTTGGCGTTGTTGTCCATGATGAGGGTCTGTGCTTTGGCGTCCCATTCGGAGTCGTAGAGTTTATAACTGGTGTTGACCTGACGGATGAGGCGTTGGTGAATGACTTGGTAGTAGAGTGTACCTTCTTTGTTGATGACCGTTGAGGGTCGGAATTTTAGTTTGACGGATGTTGGCATGATGATGGAGATTTTATTAAAGGAGTTAGAGGAGTTAGAGGAGTTAGAGCCGAATGTTGGCATTATATATATATTATAAAGGAGTTAGAGAAAGACCCTCTCCGACTCTCCCTGTTTAGGGAGAGAGAAAAGCCCCTCTCCGGCTCTCCCTGTTTAGGGAGAGGGGAAAAAGATCACACAGAAATCACAGAACCTTTAGCTCGACGGAGTCAAATCACGGAAAATTTCAATTGTCAACTTTTCTCCATTCTCTCTCATGAAGTTTCGGACGTTTATTTCAACACGAATTACACGAATTAGACAAATTTGCCATGCGGACAGGATAATTATTCCCCGAAGCCGTGGACGGCTGCAAATTTCACGAACCATCCGGATGGCATTAGTGAAATTAGTAGCACAGAAGGTGCTTTGTGTAATACATTCTCGCTGCATAGTTTTGTGTAAATTAGTGTAATTCGTGTTAAAATGAAAGACCCTCTCCGACTCTCCCTGTTTAGGGAGAGGGGAAAAAGATCACACAGAAATCACGGAAATTCACAGAAATCACAGAAATTTTCAATTTCCATTTTTTCCTCATGAAGGTTCGGACGTTTATTTCAACACGAAGAACACGAGGAACACGAACAGTTCATTGGTGAGGATTTCGTAGAGTGTGCTTTCTGCACAACGAATTAGA
>JAEEGG010014397.1_pt1 | contig 16754 bp, 10 predicted proteins | sample 9134161 | NCBI WGS metagenome assembly JAEEGG01 (sample SAMN16246543, study PRJNA631951) | gut metagenome | biome: gut microbiome; feature: rumen; material: CR-attached | host: Bos | place: Iran: Karaj | collected 2018-10 | reverse complement strand
CTATGGCAACGACGGCGGCGTGACATTGCGGTACGCCCTGCAGGTCTCCATCAACACCGTGGCCGCCCAGATGGTGGATATGCTGACCCCGGAGGTGAGCTTCGACCAGCTCAAGAACAAGCTGGGCATGACCCACATGGTCGAGCCCAACGACGTGAGCTATTCCGGCATGGCCCTGGGGCAGCTCACCTACGGCGAGACCGTGCGGGAGATGTGCCAGTCCTACACTCCCCTGTGTAACAAGGGCATCTACACCGAGGGGCGCACCTACTACCGCATCGAGGACGCCAACGGCAAGCTGGTGTACGATAACGTGCCGGAGAGCCACGCCGCCCTCAGCGAGACCACCGCTTATTATATGACCGACATGCTCTGCAACGCGGTCAACCACGGCACCGGTTATCTTTCCAAATTCGGTTCCATGGAGATCGCGGGCAAATCCGGCGGCAGCAGCTCCTGGAAGGACCGCTGGTACATCGCCTACACGCCCTACCTGCTGGCCGCCTGCTGGACGGGCTACGACATCCCCCAGAACATGGGCTCTTCTAACCCCGCCACGGGCATGTGGAAGCAGGTCATGTCGGAGGTCCACAAGTACCTGGGTTATGAGGACAAGGGCTTCGGCGTTCCGGAGGGCATGAAGCGGGTGACCATCTGCTGCGATACGGGACTGCTGGCTTCCGAGGCCTGCGAGCACGAGATCCGGGGCAACCGGACCATGTCCCTCTATATGCGGCCGGAGGATATCCCCACCAGCATCTGCGAAGCCCACGTCTATACCTCCATCTGCAAGGACAGCATGGACGCCGTGGGCGCCGACTGCCCGGAGGCCAGCATCGTGAAGCGCAGCGTGCTTAACCCGGAGAAATTCGACGGAGAGCTGACCCTTCCCCTCTATTTCCGGGACGGCTATTATCCCAAGCGGGTCAGCCCGGACAACGAGGAAGCCTATCGGGCCTATAAGGCGAAGCTGGATTCCGCCACGCCCTATGTGCTGCAGGAGCTGGTGCCCTGCCGGAAGCACAATTTGGACCCCGTCACCGGCTGGATCATTGAATACCCCCACGGCTATCTCATCAACCCCGTCACCGGCATGTACTACGATACGGAGAAGGATATCCTCATCGACCAGTACTCCATGCTGCAGATCGACTGGTATACCGGCTACCTCATCGACGCGGACACCGGGGAGTTCATCGACCCCTACACCGGCGAAAAGGTCTATCTCACAGACGAGGAGCTGGCAGCCTATACCACGCCCAAATATCAGCGGCCGCCCGGCTACGGGCCGGATCCTCAGCCCGTGCCCCCGGAGGAACCCACGGAGCCCAATGACCCGACAGAGCAGCCCTGGGACCCCACCATGCCCATCCTGCCCACGGAGCCCTCGCCGCTGCCGACGGAGCAGCCCTGGGACCCCACGATGCCCACCCTGCCCACGGAGGAGCCGACGGAACCGACGCCCTGATGCGCGGGCAGAACGGTTGAATACAAAACTTGCAAAGCATACAGAGATCCCCCGGCGCTTTGGGCGCCGGGGGATCGTTTATCGCTTGTGCTTTATGGGGTATCAGAGGGTGCGCACCCGGATCACGCCGGGCTTTGCAGAAAGGGCAGCCTCGTCGAAGGGGCTGTCGGCGTCGGTCAGGATCACCTTATAGGCCCCGCGGGTCTTCTCCGCGACGGCCTTGCCCTCCAGCTTCACCGCGGCGTCTGCCTGGGCGATGACCACGGCCCGATACTTGCCGGAACGCTCCATGGTGATGTTGGGCAGGTTCACGCTGTTCACGATGTCGCCCTGGAGGAGATAGCGGCTCACCTGATCGGCGGCCATGACGGCGCAGTTGTCCTCGCTTTCGGGCGTGCTGGCGCCCAGATGGGGGATCGCCACGCAGCCAGCCATTTTCACTGTGTTCCCGTTGGGGAAATCCGTGACGTAGCGAGCCACCTTGCCGGAAGCCAGGGCCTCGGCCATTTCGGCGTCATTCACCAGTTCGCCGCGGGCGATGTTGATGATGCGCACGCCGTCCTTCATCTTGGCAATGCTGGCCTTGCAGATGGTATCGGCGGTGTCCTTGGTGTAGGGCAGGTGGAGGGAGATATAGTCGCTGGCGGCATAGAGGGCATCCAGGTCGTCCACGATCTCCGCCACGCCCGCCAACTGCTGCCGCAGGGCGTCGGAAAGATAGGGGTCATAGCCCAGGACCTTCATGCCCAGGGCGGAAGCGGCGTTGGCGACCTTCGCGCCCACATTGCCCAGGCCGATGAGGCCCAGGGTCTTGCCCAGAAGCTCAGGACCGACGAAATTGGACTTGCCCTTTTCCACCAGGGCCGCCACCTCGTCGCCTTTGTCCGCGATGGTCTTGCACCACTCGATGCCGCCCACCACGTCACGGGAGGCCAGGATCAGAGCGCAGACCGCCAGCTCCTTCACGGCGTTGGCATTGGCGCCGGGGGTGTTGAAGACCACAACGCCCTTGGCGGCATAGTCGTCCACGGGGATATTGTTGTAGCCTGCCCCGGCGCGGGCCACGCAGAGCAGGGCCGGGTTCGGCGCATAGTCCAGCATCTTGGCGCTGCGCACCAGGATGGCCACGGGATCGGCGGCTTCGTCGTCCTGGGTGAAATAGTTCTTATCCAGCCGGTCCAGGCCGACCTTTGCGATCTTATTCAGTGTTTTGACGGTAAACATCTTCCCTGCTCCCTTCTCAGCCCTTCTTCTCGAATTCCACCATGTAGTCCGCCAGGGCCTGGGTGCCCTCGATGGACATGGCGTTGTAGATGGAGGCGCGCATGCCGCCCACGCTGCGGTGACCGTTGACATTCTCGATCCCCGCTTCCTTGGCCCCGGCGATGAAGCGCTTGTCGATCTCCGGATCGCCGGTGACGAAGGTCACGTTCATGAAGCTGCGGCTGTCCTTCCGGGCACAGCCCTTGTAGAGAGAGCTCGCGTCGATCACGTCATACAGCAGCTTGCTGCGCTGCCGCTTCCGGGCGTCCATGGCTTCGATGCCGCCCATCTTCTCCACCCACTTCATGATGAGGCCCATCATGTAAATGGACCAGCAGGGCGGAGTATTGTGCATGCTGTCTCCCTTCACCATGGCGGCGTAATCCAGCATGACGGGGGTATAGGGCAGAGCAGAGCCTATGTATTCCTTATTGACGAAGACCACCGTCACGCCGGCGGGAGCCATATTCTTCTGGGCGCCGGCAAAGACCAGGGCGTATTTCGTCCAATCCACATAGCGGGTCAGGATGTCCGAGGACATGTCCGCCACCAGGGGCACCCCCGCCGGGGCCTGGGGCGTGTACTGCCACTCGGTGCCGTATATGGTGTTGTTGGCGCAATAGTAGAAATACGACGCGTCCTCCCGGATCTTCAGTTCGGACTGGGCGGGGATGTAGGTATGGTTCTTTTCCTTGGAAGAGGCGGCGATGGCGATGTCCCCATACTTCTTTGCCTCATCCGCAGCCTTGCCCGCAAAGGAGCCGGTGATGGCATAGTCCGCCTTGCCGGTGCGGGTGATGAAGTTCATGGGGGCCATGGCGAACTGCAGGGTAGCGCCGCCCTGGAGGAAGAGGATCTCGAAATTATCCGGCACCTTCATGAGCCGCCGCAGGGTGTCCTTCGTCTCTTCAAAAATCGAAAGAAAAGCCTTGCTCCTGTGACTCATCTCCATGACGGACATACCGCTGCCCCGGTAGTTCATGATCTCTGCGCCGGCCTCGGCCAGCACCTCTTCGGGAATGGCGGAGGGACCCGCTGCGAAGTTGAATACGCGCTTTTCGTTCATGTTTTTGACTTCCTTTCCATCGGCTTTCCGCGCTGCGATCCCTGGACCGGTATGGGATCGCATTTATGATTTAACGTATTATAATGTCTTTGTATTCGATTGTCAATCTCTAACTTTACTGATTCCCAGCGGTTTCCGCCACCGTCAATCGTCCATCTTTCACACCGGTGACCACGACGCTGACCACTTCCCCTTCCCGACCGGGGAGCAGCTCCGTCTCGCAATAGTTGGGCGTATGGCCCATATGGCTCTCGAACAGGACCGCCTGCCGAAGCCCAACCTGGGCCCGGAGGAATGCTTCCTCATGTCCGGCGGCCAGGGCGATGGCCTTTTGTGCCCGCGCCTCCCGCTCCGCTTTGGGTACACTGCCGGGCATGGCGGCGGCCTTCGTCCCCTTCCGCTCGGAATAGGGAAAGACATGGACATGGCTGAAACGGCACTTATCCAGGAAATCCAGGGTGGCGCGGAATTCCTCCTCCGTCTCGCCGGGGAAGCCGGTGATCAGATCGGCGCTGAGGCCGCAGTTGGGGAAAGCCCGGCGCAGCAACTCTACGCTGCGGTAGAAACGCGCCGTGTCGTACTTCCGTCCCATGCGCGCAAGGGTAGCGTCGCAGCCGGACTGAAGGGAGAGGTGGAAATGGGGGCACAGGTTATCCAGCCCGGACAGCCGGGCGCAGAACTCCTCGTCCACCACCCGCGGCTCCAGGGAGCCCAGGCGGATGCGCACCCCCGGCGCGGCGGCGGCCACCGCCTCCACCAGGGCGGGCAATCCATACTGATAAGAGGCCAGCTCGATACCGGTGAGGGTCAGCTCCTTCACCTCCCCTGCGGCCAGGGCGGCGGCTTTCCGGGCCGCTTCCTCCAGAGGCATGCTGCGCACCGGGCCCCGAAGGAAGGGGATGATGCAGTAGGTGCAGAAATTGACGCAGCCGTCCTCCACCTTTAAATAAGCTCGCGTCCGGCCCTCCAAGCGGGCGGGGTCCAAGGCCTCGAACTGCCGCCGACGCAGGGCCTCGTCCAGGAGCAGCACCGGCTCCCCTTCTTCCCCGCCCAGGGCTTCCAGGGCCGCCACGAAGGGCATGCGCTCGCCGCTGCCCCCTACCAGGTCGGCGTCCACGGCTTTGGCCTCCTCCGGCTCCGCCTGAGGCCAGCAGCCGCAGACCGCCAGCTTTGCTCCCGGCCAGCGCTTTTGCAGCCGCCGGGCGGCCTGCCGGGATTTCCGGGCGCTCTCCGCCGTCACGGCGCAGCCGTTGACCACCACCACGTCCGGCTCCTCCGCGACGATCTCATGGCCGCGGGAGCGGAGGGCTGCTTCCATGGCCGCCGTCTCAAACTGGTTCGTGCGGCAGCCCAGGGTATAAAAGAGGAATCTCATGGGTTTTCGTTCCTTTACAGTGGGTTCCTTCCCCGCCGCTCTTGCAACGGGAAGATTTTTTAAGTATACTGCGGTTTATGATATCAAGTCAATTCCAAAGGGGGATATACCCTTGATCTATCTGGATAATGCCGCCACCACCCGTCCCTGCCCGGAAGCCGTCGAGGCCATGCGCCTGGCCCTGACGGAGAATTGGGGCAACCCTTCCGCCACCCACGGCCCCGGCCGGGAAGCCCGACAGCTCTTGGAGGATAGCCGGAAAAGTGTTCTGAACGCCCTGAAGGCCAAAAACGGCACCCTTATCTTCACCTCCGGTGGCACCGAAGCGGACAACCAGGCGCTGAAATGCGCCGCACGCCAGGCCAGGCACCGGGGCAAGCACATCATCAGTTCCGAGGCGGAGCACGAAGCGGTGCTGAATTCCCTCCGGGACCTGGCCGCCGAGGGCTGGGAGGTCACCCTTCTGAAGCCGGACGAGACCGGACGCATCCCGGTGGAGGCGGTTGCGGAGGCCCTGCGGGAGGACACGGTGCTGGTGAGCCTCATGCTGGTGAACAACGAGACCGGGGCGGTGAACGACCTTCCCGGCGTGCAGGAGATGATGCGGCAAAAGGGCAGTTCCGCCCTCCTCCACACCGACGCGGTGCAGGCCTTCACCAAGCTGCCCCTGGCCCCCGACAGGCTGGGTGTGGACATGATCTCCCTCAGCGGTCACAAGATCGGCGGGCCAAAGGGCATCGGCGCGCTGTGGCTGCGCCAGGGGCTGAAGCTGCCTCCCCTGCTCCACGGCGGCGGCCAGGAGGGAAACCTCCGCTCCGGCACGGAGCCCATGCCTGCCATCGCGGGCTTCGGCGCGGCGGCCAGGGCCGCTGCCGGGCGGGATACCGCCGCCGCGGCGGAAACGTACGCTTCCCTGCGGAGGCTCCTGGCGGAAAGCCTGCCGGAGGCAGTCCTCATCGGGGGCACTCACGGCCCCTGCGCCGGGCATATCTGCTGCGTCTCCTTCCCCGGCTGTCGGGCGGAGGTGCTGCAGAACTGGCTGGACAGCCAGGGGGTGTGCGTCTCCCGCGGCTCCGCCTGCGCCAAGGGCCGGCGCAGCCATGTTCTGGAAGCCATGGGGCTGCCTCCGGCGGTGATCGACGGGGCGCTGCGCGTATCCTTTTCACCGGAGACCACGGAGGAGGACGTCATAGAGTTCTGCCGCCTGGTAAAGGAGGCTAAGGCGCGGTTCTTCCGCTGAATCGTCGATTTTATTACGCTGAATCACCAGCGTTTTGCATATTTTCCTGTTGCATCTTGGGGGATCCTATGCTAACATGGAAAAATAATTCACGCGATTCTATATAGAGATAAGGATGATCCACTATGATAAACATGGCGATTCTTGGCTTCGGCACCGTCGGCAGCGGCGTTGCGAAGGTTCTTACGGATAACGCGGCGGAGGTCGCCGCCGGAGCCGGAGAGGAGATCCGGCTCAAGTATATCGTGGACGTGCGGGACATGCCCGACAGTCCCTTCGCTCCCCTGATGGTCAAGGATTTCTCCATCGTGGAGCAGGATAGCGACGTGAGCGTGGTGGTGGAGACCATCGGCGGCTGCGGCGTAGCCCTGGCCTTTACCCGTCGTGCCCTACAGGCGGGGAAGCATGTGGTCACCTCCAACAAGCAGCTGGTTGCGGAGCACGGCGTGGAGCTGCTGGCCCTGGCAAAGGAGAAGGGCGTCAACTACTTCTTCGAAGCCAGCGTGGGGGGCGGCATTCCCCTGCTGCGGCCCCTGTACGGCGACCTGTCCGCCAACAAGATCCTCGCCATCAAAGGGATCGTCAACGGCACCACCAACTATATCCTCACCGCCATGGAGCAGAGCGGCACGGAGCTGGACGAAGCCCTGAAGGAGGCCCAGTCCCGGGGCTACGCGGAGCTGAACCCGGACAGCGACCTGGACGGGACGGACGCCGTGCGCAAGGCCTGCATCCTGGCCGACCTGGCCTGGGGCCGGGAGCTGAAGCCGGAGCTGGTGCCGGTAGAGGGCATCAGGAACGTGGCCCTGCAGGACATCCGCAACGCGGCTTCCGTCGGCGGCGCCATCAAGCTTCTCTGCCGCCTCCTGCGCAGCGAAGACGGCACCGTATTCGCCTGGGTCGCTCCCCACTTCGTCCCGGCATCCAACATGCTGGCCCATGTGGACGCGGCGTATAACGCGGTCATCATCACCGGCAATGCCGTGGGCGACACCCTGTTCTACGGCACGGGTGCCGGCAGCGTGCCCACCGCCAGCGCGGTCATGGGGGACGTGGTGGACGCCGTGCGGCACAAGACGAGCCCCCGCGGCATAAGCTGGACTGACGCGCCTCTGGCCCTGGGCGATCCGGACGCCCTCCCCTCCCGCTGGTATATCCGCAGCGGGGAGAGCTGGTCCATCACGGAGGCTATGACGGCTGATAAGCTGCCCCAGGCCCAGGTCAGCTATCGCGTCCTCGACTGAGAGTATGAACGCCGGACAGGTCCGGCGACAGGTAAGGTAGGATAATTCATGCTGATCGTTCAGAAATTCGGCGGTTCCTCCGTGGCGGATGCGGAAAAGCTCCGCCGCGTGGCGGGGATCATCGCGGATACGAAAAAGGCGGGGAACGACGTGGTCGTGGTCCTCTCCGCCCAGGGCGACACCACCGACGACCTCATCGCCAAGGCCCATGAGCTCTCCCCCGATCCCAACAAGCGGGAGATGGACATGCTCATGTCCACCGGGGAGCAGATCTCCATTTCCCTCTGCGCCATCGCCCTGCAGGCGCTGGGCGTCCCCTCCATTTCCCTATTGGGCTGGCAGGTGGGGATGAAGACCAATTCCGACTACGGCAACGCCAGGATCAAGACCCTGGACCAGGAGCGCATCCGCAGGGAGCTGGAGCAGGGCCGGGTGGTGCTGGTGGCCGGCTTCCAGGGCATCAACAAGCACGACGATATGACCACCCTCGGCCGGGGCGGCAGCGACACCACCGCCGTGGCCATCGCCGCAAAAATGCACGCTGACCTCTGCCAGATCTATACCGACGTGGAGGGCGTCTATACCGCCGATCCCCGTCTCGTCCCCACGGCGAAAAAGCTCAAGGAAATCACCTATGACGAGATGCTGGAGCTGGCGTCCATGGGAGCCCAGGTGCTGCACAACCGCAGCGTGGAGCTGGCCAAGCGCTACGGCGTTCCTATGGAAGTGCTCAGCAGTTACGTCCGCAAGCCCGGCACAATAGTGAAGGAGGTCACGAAAGAAATGGAAGAGACCAAGATCAGCGGCATCGCCAGGGACGACAAGATCGCCCGCATCGCCCTTGTGGGCCTGAAGGATGAACCCGGCATCGCCTACAAGATCTTCCGGGTGCTGGCCAGGGAAAAGATCAACGTGGACCTGATCCTCCAGTCTATCGGGCGCGGCAATACCAAGGACATCAGCTTCACCATCCCCAAATCGGAGCTGGAGCATGCCGCCCAGGCCCTGCGTGCCGAGCAGGACGTGATCGGCTTTGAGCACATCAACGTCACCGACAAAATCAGCAAGCTCAGCGTGGTGGGCGCGGGGATGATCAACCGTCCCGGCGTCGCCGCCCTGGTGTTCGAGGCCCTGGCCGCCGCCCAGGTGAACATCCACATGATCTCCACCAGCGAGATCAAGATCTCCGTCCTCATCGACGCGGAGAACGCCGACGTGGCCATGCGGGCAGTTCACAAGAAATTCTTTGAAGAGTGACAAGCGGCTATCTGTTTCCGGGCTGCCGGGAGGCAGCCCGGATCCTTTTTGCCGTTTTTCGCGGCGAAGCAATGCGGCAGGCTCGGTGCAGGCACAGGGTTTTATGAAGTTTCGCCAGTTTTTCGGCGGATTTTTGGTGAAATTCGCGGTATTTCCTTCTGATTGCCCCTTGATTTTCCCGGCAGTTTGTAATAAAATGTAACCAATTTCAGCGTAAGCTGTAACCAAGGCGGATTTGGCATGAATTTCAGCAACCCCATACGAAAGCTTCTGCGCTGCTCGGCAGCGCTCCTGATAGTCCTGGCGGCGGTCCTCCCCCTTTTCTCTGCGGCCGCGCAGGATCGCCCCTCGGAAACGGTCCCCATGACGGGGCGCCGCAGTTTTGACCTCCTGGGTTCCTCGGAGCTATTTGAGGCGGAGATCACCATTTCCCTGGAGGAGATCAAGGCCAGGGAGGACAACACAGACGAATACATACCCCATGTGTGGCCCGTCCGCTTCAGCGAGCACGGCTACATCAGTTCCAATTTCGGCACCCGTACAGACCCGCTCACGGGAGAAGGCCTGGTATTCCACGGCGGCATCGACCTGGCGGACAGGCCGGGCAGCAAGATCCATGCCTCCGCCTCCGGCGTGGTACTGGACGCCTACGACTCCGAAGGCTTCGGTCTGACCATCCTCATTGACCACGGCAACGGCTATCAGACCCGATATTCCCACTGCAACAGCATGCTGGTATCTGCGGGAGATACGGTGACCCAGGGCCAGGTCATCGCCACCATGGGCGATACCGGCCGCGTCACCGGCGTCCACTGCGATTTCCGCATTTATCTGAACGAAGAGGCGATCGACCCCCTGATTCTGCTGGACGATCTGGAGTAATTGAATACATTTACCAAAGAGCGGATGAGATTTATGCAAATTATCGAAATCCGCTCTTGTAATTTGTTCAATATTGTGCTAAACTTCGCTTATAGACTATGAGTACCCCTTTTTACAGTAAGTATGGAGGTCTTTCGATCATGGAAATGGACGCGAAAAGAATCGGGATACTGAAAAAACTCAACATCACCCACTATGCCATCGTCGTGGTGGTCGTTCTGATTTTCCTGCAGTGGTTCATGCCCTACTTCCGGTATGAGCCCACCGGCAAGAAGGACACCAAGCAGCAGACCAGCATGTGGGGTGAGATCCTTTTCGGTTATAACTTCAAACAGCTGGACAGCTACATGGGCGACGTGCTCAATGCCGAAGATCCCAGCCTGAAATTCAAGAACATCACCCTGCGTCAGCTGGGTGCGCCGGTGCTCATGATGGTCTGCGGCATCATCATCCTCTGCACCATGGGAAAGAAGGGCATCGCCACCAATGTCTTCCCGCTCATTATGGGGATATGCGGCGTCAAGGGATATTTCTTCGGGAACCTGATCCCCCGCTTCTGCAATGTCCCCGCCAGCAAGATCATCGGCGGCATCCTGGCGGTCATCATGCTGGTCGTCACCATTGCGAACATCGTGCTCTGCATCGCCGAGATCAAGTCCCGGCCCGCCGACTACTATCTGCCCACCCTCGGCTGAGATGAAACGGATTGGCAGGCTGCAAAATCCGAAAGGATTTTGCAGCCTGTTTCTTTAGCGGCAGCCGATGAATACGGCGGCTGCTAAAGAGAATGTTTTCCCCGGAGGAAACCATGAGGATCAAGAGAATCATCGCTTTCCTGCTTTGTCTGCTTCTGACGCTGGCCTTCATCAGCGGCTGCACGCTTTTCCATACGTCGGAACCCTCCCCTTCCCCCTCTCCTTCACCTACGCCCCCGCCCGCGACCCCGGCGCCTACGCCGGAGCCCACGGAGGCGCCTCGCGCCGATTACCACACCCTGAACCTCTCCACGGACGCCATGCCCGCCTGCTGGAACGTGCACAATTGGCAATCGGAGACGGATTACCTGATCAGCAGCATGATCACCGCCCCTCTGGTGGAGATCGGTCTCACGGAAGACGAGGATGGGCTTCCGGCGGACAGCTGGATATTCACGATGGCGGAAAGCGTAGAAGACGTGACCGGCAGCTGGGAGGGTGCCGCCGACTGGGGCATAGCGGCATCGGAACAGGGCCGGGTCTGGCGCATTCGCCTGCGCGGCGGCGTATGCTGGGATGACGAAGATTCCACCCCCGTCACCGCGGACACCTACCTCTATTCCATGCGCCAGCTCCTCTCTCCGGAGATGGAGAATTACCGCAGCGCCGCCTTCTGCAGCGGCGGCGGGGCGCTGCTGGGCGCCGACGCCTACCGCCATTCCGGCGCGGACGTTTGGCAGGAAAACGCGCTGCCCGGCGGCGGGTTCACCTACCCGGCGGAGGAATGGCGCTTCGGGGAGGACGGGGTCTGCACCGGTGCCGACGGTACGCCCCTCTTTTTCTCTCTGCAAGGCCCTCTTGACGTGTGGTTGAGCGGCAACAGCCTGGAGGATTACTATCGGGCCGGTTACGTGCCGGAGGAAGTCTATGCCGGTCTGTCGGCTCTGGCGGACGAGGCGGGCTATGTGCCCGTGACCGAGGAAACCATGGCGCTGCTCTATTCCTTCACCGGCAGCGATGCTTGGGGGCGGGAGATCCAGGAAGACCTGGCCTACTACACCGCCTTTCGCCGGACCTGGCCTAAGGTGGAATGGGACAGCGTCGGCCTTATAAAGGAGGACGACTATACTCTCCTCTATATCTGTGCCGGGGAGACGGATCAGTTCGACCTGCTCTATGCCCTGACTACCCCCTGGCTGGTCTACGAGCCCCTATATGAGGGCGGAAAATTCGCCTACGGCGGCCGCTGGTACACCAGCTACGGCACCAGTCCGGAAACCAGCATGAGCTGCGGTCCCTACCGGCTGACGGAGATGGGCGAGCGCAGCCTGACATTGGAAAAGAACGAAGTCTGGTGCAGCCGCTGCGCCGGCGACGGCTGCTATGAGACGGACCGGGTGATCCTGGAACTGCTCAGCCGCAGCGAAGCGGAAAAACGCTTCCGGGAAGGCAAGCTGGACCTGCTCCTTCCCGCGGAGGGGGAGCCCCTGCCGGAGATCGACGGGGCCACTGCCCTTTTACAGGACGACGCCTACACCTACCGCTTCTTTATGGTCACCGATAAGGAGGCGCTATTCGATCTGCAGGTCGCCGCCTCCGTCGCCCTGGGGAAGCCGATCAACAAAACCTGCCTCTCCAACGACGCCTTCCGGGAGGCTCTCTCCTATGCCCTGGACCGGGCGGCTTTCGCTGCGGCCCTCGAGGAGGGCTGCCGCCCCCAGCTGGGCGTCATCAGTGATCTTTATCTCTACGACGTGACCCACGACCTCAGCTCCATCTACCGCACCAGTCCCTGGGGCATGACGGCCATATGCAGCGCCTACGGCCTCAGCGTCGCCGGCGAAACGGACCTGCGCGGGACTTACGAAAGCTGCACCGGCTATGACCTTGGGCGGGCCCGGCATCTCTTTCAGCTGGCCTGGGAGCAGATGACGGAGGCGGAGCTCTGGACGGAGGACATGACTATCCTGCTGGACTGCGCTGTTTCCGCCGGGGAATTGACGGAGGCCAGAAAGCAGCAGAATGAGCTTTTGCAGAAGATGCTGGAGGACGCCGCGGAGGGCACCCCCTTTGAAGGGAAGCTCCGCCTCCGCTTCTGCGCCAGGGAGGACCGCTATACCGCCGTCGCCGAAGGCGAGATCGAAATGGGCTTCGGTGCCTGGGGCGGCGCCGCCTTCGACCCCTATGGGCTGATGCAGTGCTACTGCGACCCCGGCTTCAACACCATCCAGGAGGGCTGCGGCTTCCAGCCGGACGAAAAGCTCCTGACACTGCTGGTGGAGGAGGAGCCGGTCACGAAGACATACACCGAATGGTGCCATGCCCTACTGCCCGGCGGGGAATACGCCGATGAGCCCCTGCGCAGGGTGGAAGTCCTCTCCATGCTGGAGGAAGCTCTGCTGAAGGAGCATCGCTTCATCGTGACCGCCTCCGGCGCTCGTGAGCTGCTCCTCTCCCCCAAGCTGGAAGCCGGAAGCGAGAAATACAGCATTCTCTCCTCCTTCGGCGGCATCCGTTCCCTGAAATACCGCTATGACGACGCCCAGTGGGCGGCACGCGACTGAGCTATCACAGCGATCCCCTCCCCGGCAGCCGCAAGACTGCCGGGGTTCAGTTCTCAGAAAGGAATCCTCATGAAAAAGCATCCCGCAAGAATCATCGCCGCCCTTTTGCTGACCGCGGCTATCACGTTTTCCGCCATATCCTTCACCGGCTGCGCATCCGCAAAAACCACCCCCACGGCGGCTCCCGCCCCGACGCCCCACCCCACAGCGACGCCGGAGCCCCAGACCTACACCTTCAACCGGGCGCTCACCCTCTTTCCCACCAATTGGAATCCCCACAGCTATGCCACCTCCGCCGACGCGGAGCTGTTGAGCTATCTCAGCGCGGGGCTCTATGCCTTCGATATGAACAAAGCCGGGGACGGGTTCCGGCTGGACCCCTGCATGGCCGCAGCCGAACCCACAGACATAACGGAAGAACTGATCGGCTCCTTCGGCCTGGAGGAGGGGGATACCTGCCGGGCTTATTCCATCCCCCTGCGCCCGGACCTCTGCTGGCAGGATGGAACGCCCATCACCGCGGCTGATTTCGTGAACTCCGCCCGGCGGCTGCTGGACCCCAAGGCGGAGAATCCCCACGCAGGGATGCTCTCCGAAGGGGAACTGGCCCTGGTGGGGGCAGCCCGGTATCTGGACCAGGCGCAGCCGATCCACCTGGAAAACGCCACGAACGCCTATTACACCATGGAGGACCTCCACCTGAACGAGGAGGGGATCTACTGCACACCAGACGAACAGACCGTCGCCCTGGCTCTGGATTACCCCCTGGAACATCTGCTTTATGGGGAAACCCTCCGCTTCTATGTGGAGACGTACGGGGAGAACGCCTTCGATCTGCGCTCCTGGGACTCCCTGCTGCGGCGGATGGACAAGGACGGACTGGTTACCCTCACGGCGGAGAGCTACCTGCTTTTTGAGGGCCTGGTCACCGGAAATCCCAACTGGGGGGACACCGCGGAAACGATCCCCGATTACTTCGTCTATCATGCCCCCGCGCCGCCCGTGAGCTGGGACGAGGTGGGCATCCTGGCGCGGAGCGAGGATGAGCTGGTGCTGGTGCTGCAGGAACCCCTCAGCGGTTTTGACCTGCTCTATGCCCTTACCGACTGCTGGCTGGTGAAAACGGACCTCTACGACGCCTGCACCGTGGAGGTGAAGGGGCGCTATATCAACACCTACGGCACCACCCCCCAAACCACCATGAGCTGCGGGCCCTATATCCTTTCCGATCTCTCCTCCGGCGAGATCTGCTATTTGACCCGGAACCCCCTGTATTTCAGTATGGAGACCGACGAGGGCTGGCCCCTGTACCAGACCACGGACATCGTGCTGGAATACATCCCCGACGAGGGGGAGCGCATGGAGCGATTCCGCGGGGGGCAACTGGACTCCTGCCTGCTGGGAGAGACGCAGCGGGAGGAATTCGAGGGCCTCAGCTGCTGCCGCAGCATCCCCGGCGATACCTGCTACCTGATGGTCTTCAACCCGGATTTTGAGGCCCTGAGCCTGCGGCAGGCGGAATCCGGGGAATCCATCAACAAAACCATCCTCACCCTGCCGGAATTCCGGCAGGCCATGAGCCTGGCCCTGGATCGGGACGCCTTCTGCAAGGCCCTCTCCCCAGCTAACCGCCCCGCTCTCACCCTGTTTACGCCCCTGATCATTGCGGACCTGTCCGGCGGCATCCCCTACCGCGCGACAGAGCAGGCCAGGGCTGTGGTCACTTCCCTGTGGGGCGATGACGCGGACACAAACGGCTATGATCCGGAGAAGGCAAAGGAACTCTTTGACCTGGCCTGGGAAAAGGCGCTGGCTGCCGGATATGCAAGCGAAACGGACAAGGTGGAGATCTGCGTCGGACTGCCCACCGCCTCCGATTACTACCTCCAGGGGTATGAACTGCTGAAGGAGCAGTTCACGGAAGCGGTGGAGGACACGGCGCTGGAAAGGAAGCTCCGCTTCACCTGCGTGGAAGACCTGGGCAGCGAATGTTACGACGCCCTCCGGGAAAACCGGGTGGATATGCTCTTCGGCCTGGGCTGGGCCGGAGCGCCGGTGGATCCCCACGGCCTCATGGAGGCCTATATCAGCGACGATTACCGGTATGACCCGGCCTGGGACACCTCGGAAGTGCGGCTGACCGTGGCCATCCACGGGGAGAGCTACACCGCCTCCGTCATGGACTGGTATGAGATCATGTGCGGCGGCACCCGCAGCGTCACCGGCCCCGACGGGATCACCCTGAAATTCACCTGCGGCGCGGAGGGCAACCCCGGCATCCGGCTGGACATTCTGGCGGCGCTGGAGGCGGCCGTGCTGGGCAACTACGACGTGATCCCCATGAGTGAAGGCCGGACCTTCCAGCTCTGGGGCGATCAGGTCTGCTGTGCTCTGGAGGAATACGTCTTTGGCCTGGGCTTCGGCGGAGTGAAATACCTCACCTACAACTATTCCGACCGGGAATGGGCGGATCATGTGGCCGCCTGCGGCGGCGTCATCGACTATAGCTGAGCAGCCCTCCGGCTTTCGTCCTTCTCTTGCGGGAAACCAGATTCACGTTTGGTTTCCCGCATTTCTTGTTTTATAATTTCGTGAGATTCACAGAATTTTCAAAATTAGCTTGATTATTCCTTCAAAACCTGTTTTAAATAAATGATGAAAGGAGCGTGGGTTCAAAAAATGAATAGCCAACGCGAAAGACTGGGCAGCCGCCTGGGCTTCATCCTGCTCAGTGCAGGCTGTGCCATCGGCTGCGGCAACGTATGGAAATTCCCCTGGATGACCGGGCAGTTCGGCGGGGGCGGCTTTGTGCTGGTCTATGTCCTCTGCCTTATCCTGCTGGGCCTTCCGGCCATGGTCATGGAGTTCGCCATGGGCCGCGCCTCCCAGGCCAGCCCCGTGCGCATGTATCAGAAGCTGGAGAAGCCCGGCCAGAAATGGCATTTCCACGGTTACCTGGCCCTGCTGGGCAACGTGGCCCTTATGGCCTTCTACAGCGTGGTCACCGGCTGGATGATCTACTACTTCGTGAAGTTCCTCACCGGCCAGAGCGCCAATCTGGGCTTCGTGGGTATGATCACCAACGGCGGCGTCAACGTGGTCTATCTGCTTATCGCCGTGGTCCTGGGCTTCCTGGTGCTGAGCTTCAACCTCCAGGGCGGCCTGGAACGGGTGACGAAATACCTCATGGTGGCCCTCTTTATCCTGATGCTGATCCTGGCCATCCACAGCGGCACCCTGAAGGGCGCCAAGGAAGGTCTCCGTTTCTACCTGATCCCCGACTTCAAGAAGATCGACGGCAGCGTCATCGTGGGCGCCATGAACCAGGCCTTCTTCACCCTGAGCCTGGGCATCGGTTCCATGGCCATTTTCGGCAGCTACATCGGCAAGGAGCGTTCCCTCTTGGGTGAGAGCGTGAACGTCATCATCCTGGACACTCTGGTTGCCATCATCGCGGGCTTCATCATGTTCCCCGCCTGCTTCACCTATGGCATCGAAGTGAACGCCGGCCCCTCCCTGCTGTTCGACACCATGGCCACCGTGTTCAACAACATGTCCGGCGGCCGCGTATGGGGCACCCTGTTCTTCCTCTTTATGGTCTTCGCCGCCTTCTCCACGGAGCTGGCCGTGTTCGAGAACATCCTGGCCTGCGTCCGGGAAATGACCGGCTGGAGCCGCCCCAAGGGCTGTGTCGTCTGCG
>JAEEGG010014394.1_pt1 | contig 16754 bp, 11 predicted proteins | sample 9134161 | NCBI WGS metagenome assembly JAEEGG01 (sample SAMN16246543, study PRJNA631951) | gut metagenome | biome: gut microbiome; feature: rumen; material: CR-attached | host: Bos | place: Iran: Karaj | collected 2018-10 | reverse complement strand
CGTCTGGAGAATGATGATAGGATGCGTTCTTCTGTTCCTTTGTGTTTGTACAGAGGCACAGGAGTACGTGAGCCTGACGGCACAGCAGGTCAGGATAGACTCTTTGTTGCCAGTCTATACGTATCAGAAGCAGTTGGGCAGCCATTATGCCGACTCCGTCTGGCACGTCAGCATTGAGTATCCTTTGTTCATTGATATGTCGCCTGCGGATGTCAAGCGCTATCAGCAGGTATGTGGCGAACCTTTGCCAGCGTGGCCTGAGGTGTCTCAGTCTGTGGAAGTGGCCCGAAAGCAGGGCGTGCTCGAGGTGTCGTTTGTGCCTTTGGTGTATCGCAACGGGAAGTATCAGAAACTGGTGTTCTTCAAACTGAATGTGACAGCCACACCTGTTGCCAGAACCCGCGCTGCTCTAACGGCTGAGGAACGCTATGCTGACCATTCTGTTCTCCAGTCCGGCACATGGGCGAAAATCAGCATCCCGGAAACAGGTTTCTATCAGCTGACGGATGCCCTTATCAAGAAGGCAGGTTTCTCAGATCCCTCGAAGGTGAAGCTCTATGGTTATGGCGGAGCACTGCAACCAGAGAAGCTGACAGGTGACTACCTCACAGAGACGGACGACCTTGAAGAAGTGCCCACCTGTATGATTGACGGTCGCCGGCTGTTCTATGGCGTCGGACCTGTTAACTGGGAAACTGCCGCTACTACCACCCGTACCAGGAATCCCTATTCTGATGCCGGCTATTACTTCCTGACAGAGAGTGAGGACGAACCCCTCTACATCAGCCAGGAGGACTTCACGGCAGCCCATTATCCTACGGCCAATGACTATCACGATCTGTACGAGGTTGATGATTTCGCTTGGTATCACGGTGGCCGTAACCTCTTCGACAAGGCGCTCTTCTCTATTGGTAATCCGTACAGTTATGCCCTTTATGCCAACGGTGAGACAGGCACTTTGACAGTCGCTCTGACCTACGATGGCAGTATCTCTGCCACCGTTGCCGTCAACGACTCCGTCATCGGCACCATTACAAGAAATGTCTCCCTCGACAGTTATACTGAGGCCGAAGAGAATATCACCAACTACGTCCTGACAAACCTGAAGGCAGGAGAGAACATCGTGACCATTACTCAGACCTCCGGGGCGAACTTGCGACTTGATTATCTCTCGCTGACACTCGATAACCCGAAGGCGATGACAGACCTTCAGGCATCAGACCTGCCAGTGCCCAACTTCCTCTACCTCATTATGAATCAAGACCATCATGCTGATAAGGCTGCCGATATGATCATCATCATCCCCACCAACCAACAGGTGGTGTCAGAGGCCGAACGTATCAAGGCCTGGCATGAGGATCACGACGGCATGTGTGTCAGGATTGTCCCTGCCGATGAACTCTATAATGAGTTTTCCAGCGGAACCCCTGATGCCACGGCCTACCGCCGCTATATGAAGATGCTCTACGACCGTGCCGAAACAGACCAGGATCAGCCACGCTATCTCCTGCTATTCGGCGACGGTGCCTGGGATAACCGGATGCTTTGCGCCGATTGGGAGGACTATGACCCGGACGACTTCCTGCTCTGCTTTGAGAGCGAGAACTCTTTCAGCCACGTCAGTTGTTACGTCAGCGATGATTTCTTCTGCCTCCTCGACGATGGGGAAGTAATCCAGGATGGTTCGTCGTATAAAGGCAAGCCCGATGTGGCCGTAGGCCGTTATCCCGCCCGTACCCTCGATCAGGCAAAAGTGCTTGTCGATAAGACACTCAGTTATGCCACCAACGAATTTGCAGGTCCTTGGCAGAACGTCATCTGTATGATGGGTGATGACGGCAATAACAACTCCCATATGACCACCGCCGACCGTGTGGCCACCCTCATTGAGAAAAACTATCCCGGCTATCAGGTGAAGAAGATCTATTGGGATGCCTACCAGCGCGTCTCTTCTGCCACGGGCTACTCCTATCCGGAGGCTACCCGTCAGATCAAACAGCAGATGGCCGATGGTGCCCTGTTTATGAATTACAACGGTCACGGTGCGCCTTACGCCTTCTCCCATGAACTGGTGATGAAGCTCGCCGACTTCGAGGCATCCACCACCAATCATCTGCCCCTGTGGCTTACGGCCTCCTGCGACATCATGCCCTTCGACGGACAGGAAGACAACATCGGTGAGACCGTGATGCTGAGTCAGAAGGGTGGGGGTGTGGCCTTCTTCGGCACCACACGAACTGTCTATGCCAACTACAACGAAGCGATGAACCTTGCCTTCACTGATTACGTCCTAACCCCTGGCTACACCATCGGTGAAGCTGCACGTCAGGCAAAGTGCGACCTAGTTTCCACAGGGCGCGACATCTCGCCCAATAAACTGCAATACACCCTTCTGGGTGATCCTGCCCTCCCGCTGGCTTGTCCACAGATAGAGGTAGTGGTCGACAGCATCAACGGTCAGCCCGCAGGCTCTGACGTCACCCTCGGTGCAGGCTCCATCGCCAAAGTCACGGGTCATATTATCCGTGGCACGGAAGTGGCCACAGACTTCCAGGGTGTCGTGACAGCTACCGTCCGTGATGCCGAGGAGACCATCGTCTGCAAGCTCAACGACACTTCGTCGCAGGGTGCTGAGACTCCCTTCGTCTATAAAGACCGCACGAAGACGCTCTATCAGGGAGCCGACAGTGTGATTCAGGGTGTGTTCCACTTCACCTTTGCCGTACCCAAGGATATCAGCTATACCGATGGCAGTGGTCTGATGACGCTCTATGCTGTCAATAATGACCAGACGGAGACGGCCCATGGCCTGACGGACGACTTCTATCTCACCGACAGCGAGATTGCCGTCAACGACTCCATCGGTCCCTCCATCTTCTGCTACCTCAACACCCGTTCGTTCACCAATGGCGACAAGGTCAACGCCACGCCCTATTTCTTTGCAGAGCTCTACGATGAGAGCGGCATCAACGCCTCTGGCAGCAGCATCGGCCACGAGCTCGAACTCGTCATCGACGGAGAAACGTCGCAGACCTATAACCTCAACGACTACTTCACCTTCAACTTTGGTGACTATCGCAGCGGTACGGTCGGCTTCAGCATTCCCACACTCTCCTACGGCTCTCACACCCTGCAGTTCAGGGCTTGGGATGTGCTGAACAACTCTTCCGTCTCCCGTCTCTCGTTCGTGGTGTCTGATGATGCCTCTTCAGGCGATGTGAATGTCATCTGTACGAAGAACCCCGCTTGGGATCAGACCACGTTCATCATCACCCAGAGTATGGCTGGTTCGGAGATGGATGTGCTGATGGAAGTGTTCGACCTCGCAGGCCGCCGACTCTATGAGCGGTCTGTCAAGGGAGCAACCACAAACGGTGCCTTCGTCCTCAATTGGGACCTCGGTCTCGGCGGCACTTCCCTCCTCCATACAGGTGTCTATCTCTGCCGGTTTACTGTGGGTGGCACCTCTAAAACCGTTAAATTGGTTATCCTCAAACAATAAATAGGTGGCGGAAACGTTATATAGAGGTGAAAAAGTAAAAAGGTGAAAAAGTAAAAAAGTAAGAAAGTCAAAGAATAAAAAGAAATATATAAAGATGATGAATAAAATATATGATAAGGTGACGGGGTGGGTAAAATGGTTTTTACCTTTTTACCTTTTTACCTTTTTACCTTTAAGTCTCTTGGCTCAGGACGAAGACAAGGTTCAGATGTTCAATCCCGTTGAGCATGCTGTCATCTCGCAGACCATCGCCCCTGATGCCCGTGGTGCCTCTATGGGTGACATCGGTGCGGCCACAGACCCGGATGTAAACTCCCAGTACTGGAACCCTGCCAAGTACCCCTTCTGCATCAGCCGTTCTGGCATCGCCCTGAACTACACGCCGTGGCTCCGTCAGCTCGTCAGCGATATCGACCTTGCCTATGTGGCAGGCTACTACCGTATCGGCGACTACTCCGCCATCTCCGGATCGGTGCGCTATTTCTCCCTCGGTGAGGTGTTTGCCGACGACGGTATGAGTGTGAAGCCCTACGAGATGGCGCTCGACGTGGCCTATTCGATGATGCTTAGTGAGAAGTTCTCCCTGGCTGCTGCCATTCGATGGATACACAGCGACCTGCGCTATGACTACAGTGAGGACTCCAAACCTGCCTCTGCTTTTGCAGCCGACTTGGCATTGTACTACAACAACTACATTATGCTTGGCAGTCGTGAGTGTCAGCTGGGCTTGGGTATGAATATGTCGAACATCGGTTCTAAGATCTCCTTCTATGGCGACGACGAGAGCCAGTTCCTGCCGGCAAACCTCCGTCTGGGTGCCTCGCTGATGGTGCCTGTCGATGAGTATAACCGTTTCAGCATCACTGCCGATGCCAACAAACTGTTGGTGCCCACCGTGCCTCGTCAGGAGGAGGGCGAGTCGAACAGCGACTATCAGGACCGTGTGCGTCGTGAGTACAGCGATGTAAGTTCTATCAGTGGTATCTTCAAGAGTTTTGGCGACGCCCCTGACGGCTTCAAGGAGGAACTTGAAGAGATCACCTGGAGTTTAGGTGCAGAATATGTCTATCACGATCAGTTCTCCCTCCGTGCCGGTTATCACCATCAGTCTGAGTCCAAAGGCAATATGAAGTACTTCACCGTTGGTGGTGGTTTCCGTATGAGTGTATTCTCCCTTGATGTGGGTTATGTCATCTCCACGGCCAAGAGCAATCCGCTCGACCAGACCCTCCGTTTCACCCTCGCCTTCGATATGGATGGCATTAAGGATCTGTTCCGCAGGTAAGACCCACCCCCAGCCCCTCCCCAAGGGAGGGGAGTTTGATTACATTTGAGGATAGATAATTATAGAGTATGAAATATAAATATGAGACTACCGACTCTGCTACTTATCAATTATTACAGGATAAGGCACGAGAGATGAGACGCAATCCTACGGAGGCAGAATCTGCACTATGGAATTTTCTATCCGGAGATATGATGGGTGTACATTTTCGTCGTCAGCATCCAGTATTTGGATATATTCCAGATTTTGTTTGCCTTAAGGAACGTCTGATTATCGAGATTGATGGTGGGTACCATTTGGCAGAAGAACAACAAGAAATGGATCTGGAGCGTACGGAATATTTGAATCAGATGGGATATGTTGTGTTGCGATTTACCAATGAATCGGTTCTTAACGACATCGACACTGTCCTCGAGGAAATTTCCGATACATTGGAGGAAATCAGTTTGAATGCTCAGTCTAATCAGTCTCCCCTCCCTTTGGGAGGGGCTGGGGGTGGGTTCCGAGTTGGCATGGGCTTCGATGTCCATCAGTTAGTAGAAGGCCGCGACCTCTGGATGGGCGGCATTAAGATTGAACACAGTAAGGGCCTCTTGGGCCACAGCGATGCCGACGTACTGCTGCATGCCGTCTGTGATGCCCTCTTGGGAGCCGCAAATATGCGCGACATCGGCTACCACTTCCCTGATACTTCGGCAGAGACCGACGGTATGGACAGCAAGATCATCCTCCGCGACACCATCGCCCTGATTGCCACGAAGGGCTATCGTCTGGTGAACATCGATGCCACCATCTGTGCCGAGCGTCCCAAGATGAATCCCCACATCCCCGCCATGAAGGCCTGTATGGCCCAGATCTGCGGCTGCGACGAGGATGACATCTCCATCAAGGCCACAACCACCGAGAAACTCGGCTTCACAGGCCGCGAGGAAGGCATCTCCGCCTACGCCGTCTGCCTGATAGAGAAATAATAAACCACAAGAGAAATTTATTGGCAAAAGATCCCTATAGGGTATAAAATATGTAAAGTATGTTAATTTTATACCCTTTAGGGTTCTTTTATTTGTTTCTTCCAGAAAATATGACTAAATTGCGCCCGAAAAGGTATAATTTAGCATGAGTGAGACATTATTATCCGCCACAATCAAGCAATTGCGTAAGGAGTATCACCTGACGCAGCAAGACCTCGCCTACAAGTCTGGCGTAGGTTTGCGCTTTGTCCGTGAACTGGAGCAGGGCAAGCCAACCGTCCGTATGGACAAGGTAAATCAGGTTCTGGAACTTTTCAATCTTCAATTAGGCCCCGTGCCAATGGAAAGGAGGACTGACAGATGAGGCAAGGGCGTGTATTCTGCAATGGCATCGTTGCTGGCATCATTACCGAAGACGAGCAGGGGTATACGTTTGTTTACGACGAGGCGTATCTTGGCCTTCCTGATGCTCAGCCCGTCAGTTTAACGCTTCCACTACGTCAGGAACCGTATGTCAATAATGTGATGTTTTCATTCTTCGACGGCCTGATTCCAGAGGGATGGATGCTGAACATCGCCGAGCGTAACTGGAAAATCAATCGTCGCGACAGGATGGCATTGTTGCTTACCTGCTGCCGCGACTGTATCGGTAACGTCAGTGTTGAACCCGTCAATATCAAGGAGGAACGCTCATGACAGACGAAAGCAAAACCAGAAGATGTCTATGCTGTTATCAGCCTCTGCATGATGGCGAAACAGACTATCACCCTCGGTGTGCCAAACGGTTCTTCGGACAGTCCGTGGCTCCCCAGTTGCCCTATACGAGAAAGGATATCGGCAAACTGGCTCAGGTAGTGGTGGAGAGCCGTACAACGGTCACGGGCGTACAGGCAAAACTCTCGATGGATTTGGAGCATGATGCATACGGACGTGCTCAAAGGCTGACTATCGTCGGAGTGATGGGCAGATATATCCTGAAGCCCCAGACAGAGCGTTTTGAGTGTCTGCCGGAGATAGAAGACCTGACGATGCATCTGGCAGAGATAGCCAGGATTCCCACCGTGCCTCATGCTTTAATCCGTTTTCAGGATGGTGAATTGAACTACATCACCCGTCGTATTGACCGTACTGATGACGGCCGTAAGTTGCCGATGGAGGATATGTGCCAACTTGCAGGCAAGTTGACGGAACAGAAATACCAGGGTAGCTATGAGTTGATTGCCAAATTAATCCATCGCTATTCGAGTGTGGCCAGACTTGATATAGTCAACTTCTGGGAACAAGTCGTCTTTTCCTGGATTGTGGGTAATGCCGATATGCATCTGAAAAACTTCTCGCTGATTGGTGAGAAGCCAGGGAAGTATGTGTTGACTCCTACCTATGACCAGGTTTCAACAGCCATCGTGATGCCGGAAGACACAGATCAGCTGGCACTCCCGTTGAATGGCTTCCAGAAGAAACTCCTGTCGATGGACTTTGCCCAGGCGATGGAAGCATCTGGACTCAATAAGCAGATGATTCAACGAATCTTCGGCCGTTTCATTCCATTGAAAGAGAAATGGTTTGCTTGCATAGACAGTTCTTTTATCTCCGAACGGCAAAAGATTCAATTCAAAGAACTGATATCCAATCGGTTAGAAACGTTAATAAAAGAATGATGCCGCGACTCTCGCGAGCCGCGGCATCTGAAAAAGCCTATGTTTAACTAAAAGATGCCTCTCATTCTTGCTTTAAAATTCGGTGGCAAATTGACGAAAACCTGTTCATCGAATGACCTTGCGGCCTTTGTGGATATAGATGCCCTTGCGCTGGGGGCGGCTGTTCGTAACGACGCCGTTCAGGCCGACATAGCGGCCATTGTCGTTATCCTCACGGGCGACGCTGGCGATGCCTGTCTCCAGATCGAAGTAGAACCTGTCGACATGGGGGACGCAGTAGATAACATCGTCATCCGAGGGATTCTCTTTCAGCAGTTCTACGAAATAAGACATCACATTGTAATAGCCACTGCGCGGGACGTCGAGCGTCAGTTCCGTCGTCAGCTTATAGTCGCCGCTGCCAGCCTTCTCGGGCAGGGCTTTCAGGTAGTCGACAGCTTCCTGCCGCAACCTGGCTTCCTGTGTAAACTCCCAATTGTCATCACCGATGCCGACGTATAAATAGATGCTGTCGGATGGTACGCCTTGAGGGACGGTAGCCTCCGTATTATCCGCAATGCAGACATGGTAGGCGATCTGCCCAGGCAACAGTTCGTAGGTGCTTTGGTTGACGAGATAGTCATCATAGCTTCCGATGGTGTCGCTCACCTCTATGGCAGTCTCGCCTAACCATGTTCCATCTGGCAAGACCAACACCAGTCCGACCGTTCCGCTTCTCATCGGCTTGAAACAGAAGGTGACATCCGTGTCCTGACCCGCCCGCAGATAGGCACCAACCTTCATGGGTTCGCCTTCGCTGCACGGCGTTTCCGGCGTAATGTCAGCCGGATTGACCTTTCCGAAATAGTAGGGTATCAGGTAGAGCGGCATCGTACTCTCGAGTTCGCTCCAGTTGCGGAGGGTCAGCGTCAGGTCGTTGCGCATGCCTATCCGGCCGCCCTTGGTAAATTCGGCATTGACGATTTCCGGTATCGTTATAGGGGTGTAAAGCATGAACCGTCCGTCTATCGAACCTGCAAAGACACTGAATTCCTCCGAAGCGAGCATCTGCCAATCACTACCTGGGACATTGCGGAAGTTCACCATCGGATAGAGCTCTACCACCTCCCCTGGCTGGAAGGCTGTGGAGTCGACCTTGACGCGGCAGACGTTAACATTGAATTGCCTGACGATGCTGTCGGCGGGATTGCCCATAAACACAGGGATGAGGGTGCCGTCGGCGGCGCGGACGCCTAAGGCGTAGTCCATGCGGACTTCTTCATCACCATAGCTGTTGGACATAAAAGTGAACGCGAACACGACTGTGTCTGGCTGCAAGAAATCGATAGGACGCTCGTAGTAGAGATTGGCGAGAGGCTTGACCGTTTTCGGGCTGGTGCCGTCCTTGTCGGGCTGAACGCCGATGATGGCATCCTGACTGATGCTGAATCCGATGCCGCTGGAGCTGGCTCCTGCACTGGTGTTGTTATAGGGGTTGAGCACCGAGAGCGAGAAGTAGCCATCACTCTTGCCGCCCCAGCCCCAGTTAATGTGGAAGAGGCCGTTGCCGTCGTAGCCGTCACAGACGAAGGAGTGTCCACTGTCCTCACTTAAGCCGCCATATTGCACGGGCCTGCCTTTGGCCAGTTCGCTGTAGATCAGATCCTCCCAGCCGTCGATGCTATAGTACATACGGTGGCTGACTTGCGCCGTGTTCTGATAGCCGAAATACTTGACAAGGGCCTCCACGACGGGCTGGCTATCGCTGCCAGAGAACGTGGGGGAATAAAACATCTGGACGCCCTGTCCGCAGTAGCGCATCAGCTTGGCCACGGCCTCCTGCTGCTCTGGGGTGCCGATGATGCCATCCGTCGTCACATAGGTGTCGAGCATATTGTCCCAGTCGAAAGTGGTCGACGGCAGAGCGTCGATATGCCACACCTTCTCCACATTCTCATGAGCCGTGGTGATGTCATAGGCGGGAATCTCCGTGCAGGCTTCTTTCGGCCACTGGTAGTAGTTCGTCACCATCGCCATCGCCGTGGCCACACACCCTGCGAGCGACTGCTGTCCCTTCCAGTCGGGATTGGCACCGTCGTAGGGAGGCACGTCGTTCCAGTAAGGCTCAAGCTGGTCCCAGTGGGTCTTGAGCAGCGGTTTGATAGCTTCGCGCGGGGCACGGGTCTTCTGTCCGCGCCTGCTCACGCCGTCTGTGAACTCCTTCGTGTTGCCCAGCGTCGCCATAGCCTGGTCGTAGCTCTTCAGCCACGCCCGCATGTTGTCAGGCATCCTGTCCCAGTCGATGGTGCCGGTGGCGCTGTAGCCCAGCACGGGCAGCGCACGGCTGTCACCGGAGGCAATCACATAGCCGCCGCCCTCCAAGTTGAAGGCGTAGATGCTCTTGGCATCCGTCTTCGCCGTAGTGGCCTTCCTGTCCGAAGTGACATTCATGCCCCTGGCCTTGGCGGCACCGTTGGCGGTGAGATACTTCAGGGCGCGGTCGCGCGCCTGCTCTTCCGAAATCTGCTGTGCCCATACTCCTGCGGTCATCAGCACAAGCACTAGTAAAAAAAGCTGTCTTTTCATCTTTGTAATGATACTAAATATAAACGCAAGATGCAAGCTTTAGTAGTACAAAAGTAGGTCGATTTTAATAATCGACCTACCGTTTATTCATTGATTATCAGCAAGATAACTCTAACAGTAGTGCCAATAGTACTATTTTTATGTTATTGAATGTGCGTGCGTGTTAGAGCTCTTCTGAATAACTGAATGACACTTCGCCTTTGGAATTGAATGCAAAGGTATAATCGTAGTCCAAGAGACCTTGATTGATTTTCTCCATTAACAGGCCTGAAGTTTTTGCAGTATTACCATTACTTCCCCAAGAATCTGCCCCAATCTTTTTGTCTGCGGCATTGTAAAGGGCATATTTGTAAGATATCATATTGGTGTATTCGAACTTAGTTGGATTCTCGATATCCTGCTTTAGGGTAACCTTGCGGCTAACCTTGAATGTAGCGGGCAATTCAGAACTGAGATCCAATTGAACTTTCAGGGCATTGTCACCATTCAACTTTACTGTTTCAGACTTACCTTTCCCGTTGTCGTAGGACAACTCGATGTCGCAGTACTTCAGCATATCAGCAGTGTTGCTGAGGACGAAACCAATAGACACTTTCTTTGGCGTATTGTCTTCAGCCTTCGATGTCGGCTCATCGTCATCACCGCATGCGGTAAACACGGTTGTTGTCATTGCGCAGCAAAGGACGGCTGCGAGCGTCATCAAATACTTCTTCATAATGATCAAATATTATAAGTTATACATATTTTTTAGTCAATTTCAACTATGGGAACCTTCACAGGCACAACCTGGAAAACACTGCCTATATCGTCGGTAAGCATAATGTCGGGACAGATAAGGGCATAGCCAGCTGCCTTCTCTTCGTTGGTGAAGGTGAACGTGTCTAAGATCTTCACATACGGCACACCTGTTTCATCATTGAGTTCCACTTCAAACTCATCTTTGTGCTCAGGGGTCATTCTTTGATAACCTACGGCGAGAATGTCATCCTTGGTTATTTCCCTGTTTACAGCGAAGCCTTCCACTTTTATCGGGTATGTCTTTCCGACATAAAGGAATCCGTCGTCGCTGCCTTCATAGTGGAGGGAATAAGGTCTTGCATAATCTACTTTCAAAGTGTCGCCCACTTTTTCACCCTTGTATTTGAGTATGACATCGATGAGCTGTCCCTGCGCCATACATGCCAGGAACACTTTCACTTTAACCACCCACTGGTCATTTGGATTAAGATATGGTTCCGACATGACAATTTCAGGATTCTCTGAAAAACCATCTATGGGCCAACCAGGTGTAAACATAGCGCCATCAGTTTCATAGTTCACCGTGAAGTCGCTTTCTTTTAATTCAGTAGGTTTGTTGGTTTTGAAGGACAGACTGAATTCACCATAGTTGATCATGTTGTTCTCTAAGGTGATTCCATTTCCAGCCGTGAAATTGGATTCAATCAAGTTTAACGTTGTGTCATCCACGATGACGGGAACGTCGTTACTGGAACATGATGTAAACAACATATTCACACAAGTCATGCAGAATAAAGCAACTGCGGCCATTGTCTTTTTATTCATAATCGTAAAGTTTTAAATATATTGATTTCGGTGGCAAATATACAAAAAGTTTTCGAATAGTCTGTCATTTTTTCATTTTTTTTTAGAATTCCGCAATACTTTGTAAATTTCCTGTCTTGTCGGAGACAATGATCTTGCGGCCTTGGTGGATATAGATGCCCTTGCGATTCGGACGGTTATTCGTGCTGATACCGTTCAGACCCACATAGCGTTTGTTGTCTTTATCCACGCGGTATATGTTGGTAATGCCCGTCTCGTCAACGTCTACGTAGAATTTTTCATAAAGATTGTTACTGACGATTTTTTTGTCTGACGAATGGTCCTCACTCAGCCACTCGATGAAATGAGATGCTACATAGTACTCTCCGCTCCGTGGGATGCCGAGTGTCAGCTCCGCCGTCAGCGTATAGTTGCCGCTGCCAGCCTTCTCAGGCAGGGCTTTCAGGTAGTCGATGGCCTCGTTATGCCATTTGATCTCTTGGATGACCTCATTGTTCATGTCAGCGATGCGGGCGCAGAAATAGATACTGTCCGAAGGAATGCCCTGAGGGATGTTGGCTTTCGGATTATCTGCGATGCAGATATGGTAGGCAATCTGCCCGGGCAATAGCTCGTAGGTGCTTTGGTTGACGAGATAATCATCATAGGATCCGATGGTGTCGCTCACTTCGAAGAATTGATCTGCCAGCAGCGTACCGTCAGGCAAGGCCAGCAACAAGTCGACCGTTCCGCTGGCCAGCGGCTTGAAGCAGTAGGTGATATCCGTATCCTGATTCGCCCGCAGATAGGCACCGACAGGTATCGCATCGCCCTCGCTGCGCGGTGTGTCGTCCGTGACGTTCTCCGGCTTGACCTTACCATAATAATAAGGTATCAGATATAGCGGAATCGTACTCTCATGGTCGCTCTTGTTGCGGACGGTCAGCGTCAGGTCGTTACGCATACCCATACGGCCAGGTCCCTTGGTTATTTCAGCCTTGGTAATCTCCAGGTCCGATATCTCATTGTACAAGTAGAACTGCCCGTTGTCCGTGCGGCCTGCTATGACGCGGAATTCCTCAGAACCCAACATCTGCCAGTCGCAGCCTGGGATGCTACGGAAACGTACCATCGGATAGAGCGCCATCCACTCCCCTGGTTGGAAGACTGTGGAATCGACCTTGACATAGCAGAGGTTGTATTTAAAATTAAAGACGATGCTGTCGGCGGGATTACCCATGAACACCGGAGTAAGGGTGCCGTCATCTGCGTGGGTACCGAAGGCGTAATCCATACGGACATCTTCTTTGCCATAATTATCAGACATAAACATGTACGCGAACGAAGCTGTATCGGGCTTTGCAACCCATACAGGTTCATAGCAGTAAAGAAATGCGAGAGGCTTGACCGTTTTCGGGCTGGTGCCGTCCCTGTCAGGCTGCACACCGATGACGGCATCCTGATTGATGCTGAATCCGATGCCGCTGGAACTGGCTCCCGAACCGGTATTGTTATAGGGGTTGAGTACAGACAGCGAAAAATAGCCATCATCATAGCCGCCCCAACCCCAGTTGATGTGGAAGAGGCCGTTGCCGTCGTAGCCGTCACAAACGAATGAGTGCGCATCGATACCGCTATCGCTATCGGCATCATATTGCACAGGTCGTCCATTGGCCAGTTCCTGATAAACCAGATCCTCCCATCCGTCGATGCTATAGTACATACGGTGGTCGATATGTGCCGTATTCTTATAGCCAAAATACTTGATGAGCGCTTCTACGGCATATTGTGTGTACACAGCGGAGGATTCCGGGGAATAATCCATCTTACATGCCTGCCCGCAGTAGCGCATCAGCTTGGCCACTGCCTCCTGCTGGTCTGGGGTTCCGATGATGCCGTCAGGCGTCTCGTAATTGTCGAGCATATTGTCCCAGTCGAAGGTGGTCGGCGGCAGTGCATCGATATGCCACACCTTCTCCACATTCTCGTGGGCCGTGGTGATGTCATAGGCTGGAATCTCCGTGCAGGCTCCTTTCGGCCACTGGTAGTAGTTCATAATCATCGCCATCGCGGTGGCCACGCAGCCTGTAGCCGACGGCTGCCCCTTCCAGTCAGGATTGGCACCGTCATAGGGAGGTGTATCGTTCCAGTAAGGCGCATCCTGATACCATTGGGTCTTGAGCATCGGTGCGATGGCTTCACGCGGGGCTCGGGTCTTCAGTCCGCGCCTGCTCACACCGTCTGTGAACGCCTTCGTGTTGCCCAGTGTCGCCATAGCCTGGTCGTAGCTCTTCAGCCACGCCCGCATATTGTCGGGCATCCTGTCCCAGTCGATGGCGCCTGTGGCGCTGTAGCCCAGCACGGGCAGGGCACGGCTGTCACCTGAGGCAATCATATAACCGCCGCCCTCCAGGTTGAAGGCGTAGATGCTCTTGGCATCCGTCTTCGCCGTGGTGGCCTTCCTGTCCGGAGTGACATCCATGCCCCTGGCTTTGGCTGCACCGTTGGAGGTGAGATACTTCAGGGCACGTTCGCGCGCCTGCTCTTCCGAAATCAGCTGCGCCGATACACTGGCGGTCATCAGCACCAAAACGAGTAACGACAATAATCTTTTCATCTTTAGAAGCTATTATGCGTAGTAGCTTTCTATGAGCTGCGTCAGTTTGGGGATATCAAAGAAGTCATCGACCGACTCCAGCGGATAGGTGGGTGTGATGCCTGAATCGATGCTCTCACCCTTCGTGTTTGTCAGATGAGATCTGTGGGTGGAATAGGCATATCCGAAGCCATCAGTCGAGGGGTTCCAAAGCACGGCGCATGCCCCACCACCGGTCTTCATACCTATCAGCGGTATGCCGTAGTCCTTCAGCAGGGCGGGCAGCAGATTGGCGCAAGAGAAACTGTAAGGAGAGGTCAGCAGGGCGAAGTTCAGATGATATGTCACGTCGGCATCCTTCTCGTCGAACTTGCCGTCGAGGTTGCGGTCCACGTCGTACGAGACCTTCATCTTCTGTCCTGTCAGCATATTATCATAATAGATATCGGTCTTGTTGCATAAGAGCGAGGTGATGAAGGCTACGACGTCCGACGAGCCGCCGCCGTTGGTCGAGATGTCGAGCACGAAGTTCTTCACCTCGGGGTCGGCCTCGGCCTTCTCCAGCGCATCAACCAGCGCAACCAGCCAGTCGCCGGGATAGTCCTCGACAGTGGGTTTGGGGCCTTCGCCGTTATAAAACTTGCGCCAACCAGAATTGTCACACAAGAAACTGTTGAAACAGCAGTAAGCCGTCTCGCCCTCCTTGAAGTACGTCACACCCTCGCCTATCGCCTTGGTACGAGCCTTTTTCAAAGTGTCACCCAACTCCCTTCTGTCTTGAAACTCCTTTTTGATGGCATCATATTCTGGACAAAGGCTGTAGAACGTCGCTAACTTGTCTTGCACGATGCCGTCGAGGGGCGTCTTGAAAGTAGGATTGCCGCTGATGTCATTAATCCTCCTCACGTCTGTATAGGTATGTCCGCCGTCGAAGAGCAGGCAGCTCAGCGTGGCGGTGCCGGAAATGAAGTCGTACATATTGGAGGACTGCAGCAGCTCGCGCGTCATCTGGCCCGCCTCACCGTAATCCAGTAACGCCTGATCGAGCCCTTTTTCCTTCAGACCTTTGTTTTCGAGGAGCGTACGTCCGGGATAGCCGAAGAAGTTGGTGAGTGTGAAGCAGAGATTGCGATAGGCGAAGTCGGTTATATCGGCGGTACGTGTCTCTTTGAGGATGGGCGTGATGAGGAACTGTGGATAACTTTTGAGCAGGCTATTGGCACCGTTGGGCGCCACCATCACCATCTCGCCGTTGAAGTCGGCCAGATGCATATAGCTGTCAGTATAGAGGTCGGCAATGGTAGCGAAGGGGAAATAGACGCCTGTGTCATCGGCTCTCAGGTCGATGCCGTACTGACCGTAGTCAAGTGTGATATGAACCTGTTGCGGTGTAGCCTCTAACGTCTTCCACCTTATCATCGGCAGCGCGTCGTACGCCGTGTTAGGCATGCCCGGCTGCACCATTCCCATCATATTGGTAAAGGCTTCGTAGTTGTCGCTCTCAAACAAGTCGTCTGTCGTATCTACCGTAGCCGAGCCGCAGGGACTGGTCAGCTCATACAGATTCTCGGCAGTCTTCATCACCTGCACCGTCGTGCCGGGATGGATCATGCTCTGGAAGTTGCTGATGCTGACGTAGGCCACGTTGGGTATGTCATTGTAGAAACGCAGCATCACCATACCCTGTGAGTTGTTCTGGGGATCTACGACAGGATACAGACGTTCCACATAGTCCTTCACCTCCGGCTCGGGCACATCGGGATTCACCACGGGGGTGTCGATGCCGGTGGTACACGAGGTCATAGTCACTGATGCCAGGCCGCAGACGACGATGGCAGCAAGTATCCATTGTAATAGGTTCTTATTCATAGTCGTCGTACGTTTTTGATTTCGTTGGCAAAGATACGAAAAAAGTTTGGAAAGGCAAAAATTTTATCATTTTTACTTATTCACCTTCCGGAAAGGTGAAGTCGGTCTTCTCCACTTTGTCGCCGTAGATGGTCTTGAAGTCGTTCTTCATCGAGATGACGGTGTAGCCGTTCTCGCGCCATTTGGCTTCACGCTTGGCTCCCTCTTCAAGGTCGGCATGGTCGCGCACGTCATCGTCGGCCACGAGCATGAAGACGGCGGTGCGGTATTTCTTATTGCTCAGGCAGTAGTTGTGCATGGCCTGGTCGCCGCTGCTGTTGCCGAAGGAGAGCACGGGCACCTTGCCGATCTCCTGGCTGATCTGCTTCACCTTGTTGGTCTTGAGGTCCTTGATGAGCAGGCTGTCGGTGCGGATGAGGTATTCGTCCTTGCCCATGGTGTAATTGACACCTTCGTTGTCGCCCTGGTTGTTGGTTTTGAGCATGACGTCCATGCCGATGACGCGGTTAGGCTCGATGCCGATGGACTCTACGAGCGAGCGGCAGATGAAACGGTCGGAACCAGAGACGACATAGAAGGTGAAGCCGTTGGCCTTGAGGTAGTCGAAGACATCGAGCATGGGCTTGTAGAAGCTCTCGCCGTAGGTCATATTCTTGAAGCCGTTGGCGGGCAGGGCGGCGTAGGCCTTGACGTAGGCATCGAACTCGGCGATGCTCATGCCGGCGTATGCCTTGGCGGCGGCACGGGCGTGCTTCATGTCGAAGTG
>JAEEGG010014387.1_pt1 | contig 16759 bp, 15 predicted proteins | sample 9134161 | NCBI WGS metagenome assembly JAEEGG01 (sample SAMN16246543, study PRJNA631951) | gut metagenome | biome: gut microbiome; feature: rumen; material: CR-attached | host: Bos | place: Iran: Karaj | collected 2018-10 | reverse complement strand
GGAAGTTCTGGAACCGCTATCAGAACGGCGTCGATGAGAACGAGGCTACAGCTGAAAATCTGAAGAGTGTTCACAAGCTGATCAAGAAGGTATCCCAGGATATCGAGCAGTTCTCATACAACACTTCTATCTCTGCCTTTATGATCTGCGTGAACGAGCTCTCTCAGCAGAAGTGCAAGAACAAGGAACTGCTGAAGACGCTGGTGATCCTCATTGCGCCGTTTGCACCTCATATCGCAGAAGAGCTCTGGGAGATGCTGGGTGAGCAGGGTAGTGTCTGCGATGCTGAGTGGCCTACATGGAATGAAGAATATCTGGTAGAGAGCCAGGTGAAGTTGGGTATTGCCTTCAATGGTAAGAACCGCTTCGAGATGGCATTTGCTGCTGATGCTGACAACCAGACCATTCAAGATGCTGTGCTGGCAGACGAGCGTTCGCAGAAGTATCTCGAAGGTTTCCAGGTAGCAAAGGTTATCATCGTCCCTAAGCGTATGGTGAACATTGTGCTGAAGAAATAAATGACAATTGATCACAAAATCATCCTCAATGAGGCCAGAGACTATTTCTTTATAGCCATTGGCCTCTTACTCTATACCATCGCCTTCACGGTATTCCTGATGCCTTATCAGATCGTGGCAGGAGGCGTGACAGGTCTTTCGGCCATCATCTACTATGCCACAGGTTTCCATATTGAGAATACCTATATTATCATCAATGGCATCCTGCTGGTAGTAGCCCTGAAGATACTGGGTGTGAAGTTCCTGATGAAGACCATCTTCGCCATCTTCACGCTTTACTTCATGCTGATGTTTGCGCAGGAGATACTTCCAAAACAGGAGAATGGTATGCCTTTCAAACTGATGGGTGAGGGTCAGGATTTCATGTCGATGATTATTGGCTGTGTGATTACTGGTATCGCTTTGGCTACTGTCTTCCTGAACAATGGTTCTACAGGTGGTACTGATATCATTGCAGCCTCAGTGAACAAGTTCCATCCTAATGTATCATTGGGCAATGTACTGATTGCAGCAGACTTCTGTATCATCGGTTCCTGTATGTTCTTCCCCCAGTTTGGCGACTATATGGAGCGCGCCCATAAGGTGATGTTTGGTTTCTGCGTGATGACGATGGAGAACTATGTGCTCGACTACGTGATGAATGCCCGTCGTCAGTCTGTACAGTTCTTCATCTTCTCCAGTAAATGGCAGGAGATAGCCAATGCCATTGGTACAGAGATGAATCATGGTGTGACGATCCTTGATGGTCACGGCTGGTACACAGGTCATCAGATGAAGGTGCTCTGTATCCTGGCCAGAAAGAATGAGAGTGTGAATATGTTCCGCCTGATCAAGATGATCGATCCCCGTGCCTTCGTATCACAGTCGAGTGTCATCGGTGTCTATGGTGAGGGTTTCGATGAGATGAGGGTGAACGTAAAAAAGAAGAAAATGAAAATAGTCTTTGCCACCAACAACCTCAATAAACTCACGGAGGTTCGTAAGATTTTGGGTAATTCGTTTGAAGTACTTTCACTGAAGGATATCAACTGCAACGACGATATTCCAGAGAAAGGACAGACGCTGGAGGATAATGCCAAGATGAAGGCAGAATACATCTACAAGAAGTATCATATCAACTGCTTTGCTGATGATACTGGTCTGGAGGTCGAGGCATTAGGTGGAGCCCCAGGTGTGTATAGTGCCCGTTATGCTTCAATGATGGGTTCTGGCAATGCCAAGTCTCATGACTCTGGCGCCAATATGACTCGTCTGCTGCAGGAGTTGGAGCAGAAGGATAACCGCAAGGCCCGTTTCCGTACGATCATCGCCTTGATCATCGATGGAAAAATCACCACCTTCGAAGGCATCGTCAATGGTGAGATTATCCGTGAGCGTAGGGGAGGAGAGGGCTTTGGTTATGATCCTATCTTCCAACCTGAGGGTTATGACCAGACATTTGCCGAACTGGGTACTGGTATTAAGAATCATATCAGTCACAGGGCAAGAGCCGTTCAAAAACTCGCAGACTATCTGTTGAAAAGGTAAAAGAGTAAAAAATGAAAGCTGTATTTTTCAATAGTAGCAGATTGGTAAAATGGTTTCTACCCTTTTACCTTCTTACCTTTTTACCTTTACATGCCCAGATAGGTACCTGGGAAAATTACCTGGCTTATCATGAACTACAGAATATCTGTGCAGCTTCTAATAACCAACTCTTTGTATTAGCTTCCAACTCACTCTATCAGTATAACCAGAACGATGAGAGTATCACCACTTATGATAAAGTGACTGGGCTTAATGATACTTACATCACACATATTGCCTGGAATCCCAAAGTACAAAAACTGATTGCAGTCTATCAGAATTCAAATATCGACCTGATAGACACGAAAGGAAAGATCAGTAATATCTCTGCGCTCCTGACGAAGATCATGACAGAGAGTAAGACTGTGAAGCGTCTGATCATTGATGATATCTACGTATGGCTGGATTGCGATTTTGGCTATGTGAAGGTGAATATGCAGAAAGCAGAGATCACGGATACTTACTGGCCTAATAATCCTGATTATCCCAGAGATCTGCCTATCTACGATGAATATAAGGATCTAAAGACCTACAGACCTGTGGTAGAAAAACTCAATCCTATTGGTCCTAAATACAACCACTTCTATGAGTCAACGCTTCTGAACGGAAAACTATATACCACTGGTGGTTATTTCCTTTCAGGTATGAACGACTATAACTATCCTGGAACCATTCAGGTGTATGACGGGAATGACTGGATGATTTACGAGGACAATCTGTCGGAGAAGACAGGCTATCCTTATCTCGACATCAATTGTATCAGTGTGGATCCTACGGATGAGACTCATGTCTATGCTGGTGGCAGATGCGGACTTTATGAATTTAAAGACGGACAATTGCTGAACTATTATAATAAGGATAACAGTCCGCTAAGACCTGCTATCGATCGAGGTACAGAATTGGGTAATGATTATGTACTTATCAATGGTATTCAGTTCGATCAAGCAGGAAATCTGGTGGTGCTCAATAGTCAGGCAAAAGGCACCAATATGCTGTTGCTTTCAAAGGATCATACTTGGACGAGTTATCATCAGGAACTGTTAGAAAACGCTGATGGTATTTCGCTTTCAGGACTCAGAAGTATGTTCTTCGACAGTCGAGGACTTCTTTGGTTTGTCAATACCTCTTGGATAGACCAATCTGTATTCTGTTTTAATCCTTCTACAAACGAACTTTTCAAATACAGCAACTGGACAAATCAGGATGGTATCACTTATTCGCTTACTTTTGTGAATAGTGTCTGTGAGGATAAAGAGAAGAATATCTGGGTAGGTACCAATTTAGGTCCGTTTATGATTAAGAGCGATGAAGTAGGGCAGGAGGATGTGACATTCTATCAGATAAAAGTACCTCGTAACGATGGTACTGATTATGCTGATTATCTGTTGTATGGTGTCAATATCAGTCATATTGCCATCGATGGTGGTAATCGGAAATGGTTTGCCACCAATGGTGCTGGTGCTTTCCTGATTAGTGCTGATAATATCCAGCAGATAGCAAACTTCAAGGAAGACAACTCCTATCTGTTGTCAAATACCATCAGTTCTACATCAATCAATCCGAAGACAGGTAAAGTATATTTTCTCACAGAAAAGGGACTCTGTTCTTATCAAGGCGATGCTACAGAACCTTCTGAAGAAATGACAAAAGATAATGTCTATGCTTATCCAAATCCTGTGACACCAGACTATACTGGACTCATTACCATTACTGGTCTTACTTACGATGCTGATGTGAAGATCACTGCATCAAATGGTGCCCTGATAGCACAAGGACGCAGTAATGGTGGAATGTTCACTTGGGATGGAAATGATCGTCAGGGCAGGAGAGTGGCAAGTGGTATTTACTTCGTGATAACAGCCACTTCTGAAGGCAAAAGTGGCACCGTTTGCAGAATCGCTGTTATTAACTGAAAAAGTTGCTAGCATTAATGGTAGCAATTTTTTCCCTTAATGGTAGCAAAAAATACTGGAGTGATTAACTCAACTCCAGCATTCTATTGATTGGTTTCACAGCCTCTTTTGCAATCTCAGGATCAATCTCTATTTGAGGACTTTCGTTCTTCAGACACTCATATACTTTTTCGAGTGTATTCAACTTCATATACTGACACTCGTTACAACTGCATTCCAAGCCGCTCTCGCTGATTTCAGGAGGCACAGGGATAAATTCCTTATCAGGACAAGTACGCTGCAGCTCATGCAGGATTCCTGCCTCTGTAGCCACAATAAACTGCTTGGCTGTATTGTTCTTCGCCTCACGGAGCATATCAGCTGTACTGCCCTTGATATCAGCTACAGCCAGGACTGGAGCCTTACACTCTAAGTGAGCCATTACGATTGCATCAGGATATTGCTTTTTCAATTCGATGATCTTCTCAACAGAAAAACGCTCATGCACATGACAACCACCATTCCATAACAGCATATCACGACCTGTTACCTCATTGATATAATTTCCAAGGTTATAATCAGGTCCAAAGATCAGTTTGGCATCTTTTGGTAATTGATCAACTACTTTCTTAGCATTACCACTGGTAACAACGACATCTGTCAATGCTTTCACAGCAGCAGTCGTATTTACATAAGAGATCACCTGATAACCAGGATGCTCTTCTTTAAATTTCTTCAAGTCTTCAGCCTTACAACTGTCTGCCAAAGAACAACCAGCATTTAAGTCTGGACATAATACCATCTTATCAGGTGAGAGCAGTTTACAGGTCTCTGCCATAAAATGAACACCACACATCACCATGATTTTCGCATCCGTCTCTGCTGCCTTACGGGCCAAAGCCAGAGAGTCGCCTACGAAATCAGCGATATCCTGAATATCACCAATCGTATAGTAGTGAGCCAGGATAATAGCACCCTTTTCTTCACACATACGACGGATCTCAGCTTTCAATTCTTCTGTTTTCAACATCACAATATATTTATTTTTTCTTTTAATCTTTTCTTAAAAATAGAAATAAGTAGTATGATATGCCGTGAATATCTTGATAACTTTCTACTGATTTTCTTGGTAGATTAGTTATACACGCAGAAATTTACTTTATCAATACCTACTGTGGATTCTTTCTCTCTGATAATGAGTTCATAAGGTCATTTATCCACAATTTCCAATTTTGGTGCAAATATAATAAGTTTATATTATTTTTCGGCAAAAAACGGTGGAAATCTTTCGAAAAACTCGTGAATAACCCTGTGGATATCCCTATATCGAACGAGGCAAAGATGATTTTGTGAGTTATCAACGACGTTTTCCACATAGTTATCCACAGTTTTTCCACCATAATAATTTGGTAGTTTGCCGACTTAATCGTAACTTTGCAACCACGATGAAAAAATTAAGGACGATAGAAATGCAGCGCCTCTCTGTGGAGGAGTTCAAAGAGGCGGATAAGTTACCATTAATAGTGGTATTGGATGATGTCCGTTCGATGCATAATGTAGGAAGTGTATTCCGTACTGGTGATGCTTTTCGTATTGAAGCCGTTTATCTGTGTGGCATTACTTCCACACCTCCGATGGCAGAGATTCATAAGACGGCTCTTGGTGCAGAAGATAGTGTAAACTGGAAATATTTCCCTACTGCTATGGAGGCATTGGATTCTTTGAAGGCTGAGGGCTATCAAGTCTATGCCATCGAACAGGCACATGGATCTACGATGTTACAAGATTTTAAGCCTGAGACAGATCAAAAATATGCTGTCGTACTAGGTAATGAGGTAAAAGGTGTGCATCAGGAGGTAGTCGATGCCTGTGATGGTTGTTTGGAGATTCCTCAGTTTGGTACAAAGCATTCCATGAATGTCTCTGTGACTGGTGGTATTGTCATCTGGCACTTTGCAAAAACAAAACTTTAGAAAGTTATATGAATCTACTGGATATTATCCTTCTTGCTATCGCATTGGCAATGGACTGTTTCGCAGTCTCGATTGTCAGTGGTGTTTTGACTAGAAAGAACTGGTTGCCACGAATGGCTTTCCTCTTTGGATTCTTTCAGGCGTTGATGCCATTGATAGGATGGATTGGTATCAGTTTCTTCCGTAGTAATATTGAGGCCTATGACCACTGGATTGCCTTTGCCTTATTGCTAATGATTGGAGGAAACATGATCCGCGAATCTTTTTCGCCAGAAGAAGAGCATTTCTTTAATCCGCTCCGACTTCGTACCCAACTGATATTGGCTGTTGCTACGAGTATTGATGCTATGGCGATTGGTATTTCGTTTGCATGTACAGGTTTTAATGAAATCTCCCAGTTGTTGCTTCCTATTATAATAATAGGTGTAGTATCCTCTCTCTTCAGTATCATTGGTACGCGTCTTGGTGCCCGATTCGGACGGGCTATAGCCCATCGTCTGAAGCCTGAGCTTTTAGGTGGTCTGATACTCATTGCCATAGGCATCAAAATACTGATCACACATCTGATTGAAGAGTCATGACAAAAAAATAAACCAAAAATGATACAATTAATGAAAAAAAATTGTAACTTTGCACCACAAACATGAATGTTGAAACGATAGTACTCAAGGAACTTGGCATCGGTTACCCTTCGAAAAACGGTGTGAGAGTAGTCGCTGAGCATATCAACGGAGCGATCCGTAGTGGTGAGCTTACCTGTCTGCTTGGTGCAAATGGTGTTGGTAAATCCACATTGTTGCGTACCCTTTCCGCCTTTCAGCCGAAGATAGCAGGAGAGATTCTGTTTGCAGAAGATAATGGTTTGCAGAACAGAGAAATCTCGGAGATGTCTGACAAGGAATTGAGTCATAAGATCGGCGTGGTGCTAACGGAGAAACCTGATGTCAGGAATATGACAGTGCGCGAACTGGTCAGTCTTGGAAGGTCTCCTTATACAGGGTTCTGGGGAACCTATTCGAAAGAAGACATGCAGATCGTTGATGAGTCGATCGCCCTTGTGGGTATCGAGTCGCTTGCCAAACGGATGGTGCATACGTTGAGTGATGGTGAGCGACAGAAGGTGATGATAGCGAAGGCTCTGGCCCAGCAGACACCAGTGATTTATCTCGACGAACCCACAGCCTTCTTGGATTACCCCAGTAAGGTAGAGGTGCTGCAACTGCTTCGTCTCATCAGTCGTCAGGCTGGAAAGACCATCTTCCTTTCCACACATGATGTGGAACTGGCTTTACAACTGGCTGATATCATCTGGTTGATGACCCATGAAACAGGGATGACCATCGGCACACCTCTAAAATTGGCACAACAGGGTGCCTTAGGCAGATTTATCGAGCGTGAGGGAATCGTTTTCGATCCAGAGACACTCTCTATTAGAATAGTAAAGAATAACTAAAGACAGAAAGCCATGATATACGGACATGGTGATGATACTTTTCGCTACGGCGATCAATTGAAACTGAATTTCAGTTCCAATGTCTATGCTTGGGCTGATCTCTCAGGATTAAAAGAGCACCTGATGCAACACTTCGAGGTGGTCAGTCATTATCCTGAGGCTGAACCGTTGTCTTTAGAGAAAATGCTGGCAGAACACTTAGGTGTACCAGAAAATACGGTTTTAGTGACGAGCGGTGCCAATGAGGCCATTTATCTGATTGCACAACTTTATAAGAATTGGGCTTCCATCATTCCGCAACCTACATTCAATGCCTATGAATCTGCTTGTAAAACATTCGATCATCTTATCTCCTATGATCGGAAAGATCAGTTAGAGGTGATGCCTGAAGACAGAATCTACTGGATCTGTAATCCGAATAATCCTACAGGTAATGTATTGGTGAAGCCTTTGGTGAATCGTATCATCCGTCAGAATCCGCGCTATCTTTATGTTATAGATCAGTCGTTTGCTGATTATACGCTGCGTCCGATGCTTCAGCCTCGGGAGATGGTGGACTGCTATAACATGATGCTGATAGGTTCTCTTTCCAAGAAATACTGTATTCCTGGTTTGCGCTTAGGTTATATCTTCAGTTCTCCGATCATTATCGATCGTCTGCGCCAGATCCGTCAGCCTTGGACAGTAAATGCGATGGCGATAGAAGCAGGAAAATATCTGGTAAGCAATAATCCCCAGATGATTCCCGACTTAAAGGGTTATCTCGCTGAAGCGCAACGATTGCGCAGTGAGTTGGCTGCCATCGAAGGTATCAAGGTCTTGAAGACAGACACAAATTTCATGTTGGCATTCATTGACTTTGCCGATGCACTGGAATTGAAACATTGGCTTATTGAAAAATATGGTATTCTGATTCGTGATGCCTCTGATTTCAGAGGCCTTGACAGTCATTATTTTCGCATTGTGACGCGCACAGAAAAAGATGACAACCAGTTAGTGGCTGCCATCCGTGAGTTTAAGCTTTGCGCCATCAACCAATAAACTATTTATTACTGTGGTTATCGCACCCACGTGGTTCGTCATTTATAAATCGTAATCCTGAATATGAAAAGAATACTGTGTTTCATCTTTGGTTGCTGTCTGGTTCTGTCAGCTGTTGCGCAAAAGTCGCCTAATGGAAAAATCTCAGTGAATCCCTTTGATCAGGGTCTTTGTGTATATTATGGACTTCAGAAAGTCTTGGTGATTCCTACCTTGGGCTATGAGGGATATCCTTCTAAGGTGGAATTCATCGATAAGGGCATGATAAAAGACGATTATCAGATGCTCTCAGGTAAGCGACTGCATTGCACGAATCAGGCTCGTGAATATGAGGCGAATTTAGGCGAAAATCTGCGCTTGGTGTTGAGGCTTTATAATGATGGCATCGCTTTCCGTTATGAGTGGTCTGGACTACAGGATCAGGTGCTGCCTAAGGAACAGACCACTTATCTTATCCCTGAGGGAACGAAGCGCTGGATGCAGCAGTGGACGGAGGCTTATGAGGGTTTCTTCCCCTTGACCACCACTTGTAAGGTGGAACCTGTTCCCAGTTTCAGTGGCATTTTTAAGTCGGATGAGGGTTTTAACAACCGTTGGGGTTTTCCTGTGCTCTATGAACCAGTGGATAACCTTTTTGTGCTGCTCTCCGAAGCCAATATCGAGCGTCGTCAGAGTGCTGCCTGTCTTTATAACGATGATGAATTCTTCCATGTGACGCCTGATAAGAATGAGCTGCGTGTGAATGGTATCTGGCACAGTCCTTGGCGCGTAGCCATCATCGGTAGTCTGGGCGATGTGGTAGAATCCACGCTGATTACTGATGTCAGCGAACCTTGTCAGCTCGATGATACGAGTTGGATTCATCCTGGAGTGGTATCGTGGATCTACTGGGCTTATAATCATGGTTCCAACGACTTTGAGATCATCAAGAAATATGTGGATATGGCAGTCACCTTGAAGTTGCCTTATGTGCTGATTGATGCCGAATGGGATGAGATGAAAGACGGCAGGACTATTGAAGAGGCAGTGGCCTATGCTACTACCCAAGGCGTGAAACCACTAATCTGGTATAACTCTTCTGTAGGTTGGATCGATGGCGCCCCAGGTCCTAAGTTCCGTCTGAACAAGCCAGAGGATCGGGAACGTGAGTTTGCCTGGTGCGAGAAAATAGGTGTGGCTGGTGTGAAGATCGATTTCTTCTCTGGCGACAACCAGATGAATATGGATTACTGCATCGATCTGTTGGAGTGTGCAGCCCGTCATCATCTGCTGGTGAACTTCCATGGGGCTCCGATTCCTCGCGGATGGCAGCGCACCTATCCAAATTTGTTATCTACAGAGGGCGTCTATGGCGCTGAGTGGTATAACAATGTACCCACCTTCACGAATCAGGCCGCGAGTCATAATGCCACGTTGCCTTTCACCCGTAATGTCATTGGGCCGATGGACTATACCCCTTGTGCTTTCAGCGATTCGCAGCATCAACATATCACTTCTCTTGCCCATGAGTTGGCGCTGACTGTACTCTTCGAGAGTGGTCTGCAGCATCTGGCCGACAAGCCTGAGAGTTATCTCGCACAACCTCAGGCCGTGCAGAATTTCTTCACGGAGCTACCTTCCGTATGGGATGAGACGCGCTTCGTCGCTGGTTATCCTGGCAAGAGTGCCGTCCTTGCCCGTCGTTTCGGACATTCGTGGTATGTGGCAGGTATCAATGGTCTCGATGAGGCTCAGACCTTCTCACTCGATCTCAGCTTCATCAAGTCTGCCGACAAGATTCTGTTGTTTGCCGATGCTCCTGATGGCTCCTGGGCTATCACCACCATCGATAGTTTCCCCACACAACTCACCTGCCAACCCCGTGGCGGCTTCGTCTTCGTCGTGCATGAGTAAAATAAGTCAAAGATATATATAACCAATGAAACAAAAACACGCTGTAATTTTATTGTTTGCTCTGATTATTGTTTCAGGCATAACCAGTTTTAGTAGTTATCAGGCTACAGAGAGAATGATAACGGAAGATATGAAAAGTGCACTGACAAAGACATTGGCAGAGCAGCAAAGTGACGTGATCAGTACTGATACCATTCGTGTGTTTAACAGTTTTCTGACAATAGAACAGTTGCGTGGAAATGCTATACTGGCTGTGACAACCAGACAAGATGGTCTTCGCTGTGAGGCAAAATGCTCTGCTGCAACAATCTTTTCTATGTCTGATCAGAAACCTGCCTCTGTATTGTGGACAATAGCACTTCTTTGGAGTTTATATTGCTTCTGGAAATATAGGAAAAATGAACCGCTTATAGCATTCGGCGGTTTGGCTTATTCTGAAGTCGATGGACGTTTCTATAATACAAAAGGAAAACAGGTCAAACTTACTCCGATGCAACAGCAACTCATGGAGATGTTCTTCCGTAACGAATCCCATCATCTAACAAAAGCAGAGATTTGCGATACTCTTTGGCCAAAGAAGGATGATGCCAATGATACACTCTATACGTTGATTCGTCGTCTGAAACCTATTATTGAGGAACATTCTGACCTTATGATAGAGTCAGATAGAGGACGTGCCTATGAATTGAAAATCAGATAGATAGCATGTCGTCAGCGAATTGTCAGACAAATGTCAGGCAGTAATTTTGTTTATAAAAGAATCTCTTCATACCTTTGCAGAAAAATCGCAAACGTATGAAGAGATTTCTATTTCTATCAATGCTAATTTTCATAGCAGTCATGATATATGTTTCTGTTCATGAGAAGGAAAACGACCAGTCTCTGCCTCAAAAATTGGAGCAGGCGATAAGACTCACGCGAATGAAGGAATACCACGATGACGACTATGATTATGTGGTGCGTTATCCTTCTTTCTTTGAGCAGACTGCCGATTCGCTAATGGAAAAGGGCAGTAGCCGTTTTTGTTTCTGGCAAGATAGTACAGAGATTGTGCAGACCACTTTTGTGGAGCAGAATACCGATAGCCTGACATTGGAACAGGCGATGGCAAAGTATGCCTCCGATCTCCATGCCACTCAGCAACAGAAAGGCGACGGATGCTTCATCCTTTCAGGACATCTTTATACTGAAACGGGGCAGATGACGGGTCGTCGCTTTTATGCAAAGTTTGTTCAGCATCGTAAACTCTGGTTTGTGCAGACACTTGCCTATCCAGAAGAATGTGAAAGAGCAGTCAAACTGTTAAAAGAAGAGATTGACAAGTGGAAAGTTTGGTGAAATGTTAAACTGTTATAATCAAAGTTTGGTTTTGATGCGTTGATGTGTCTAATAGATGTATTGCAGGAATAAATGGAAAGAAGTGCATTTGAACAGAAGGCCCGCACGTGGCGAGAGAAGGCGCTCAACGTAAGCCGACACTACGGAGCGGGCATAGACGAAGCAGAGGACATCGCTCAGGATGTGATGCTCCGCCTGTGGCAGATGCACGATGAACTGGAACAATATCGCTCAGTGGAAGCCCTCGTCTCGCTGATGGCAAGACACCAGCTCAGGAACCACCAGCGACGAAAACCCTCAGAAGCGTTGGATGAAGCCATGATTGTCAGTCTGACCACCAGTCCACAGGAAATACTGGAGATGAAGGAAGACGACAAATGGCTCTCTGAAAAGCTCCAACAACTACCTACCACACAGCGCACCTTATTATATATGAGGCAGGTGGAAAGGAAAAGTCACGAAGAGATAGCCATATTGCTGGGTATTGAGGTCACTTCAGTCAGTACGCTGCTTGCAAGGGCACGACGAACATTATTAGAAGAAATAAAACGGAGGAACAAGATATGATACGTTATACCAAAGCATATATCAAAGATTTGCTGGACAAATATATGGACGGCACATCGACGTTGGAGGAAGAGGATATCCTCGCCGACTACTTTCGAGGAAAGAACATACCTCAGGAGTGGGAGGACTATCGCCTGCTGTTCCAGGAGATCGAGGCGATGAAACCTCAGCCAAAGATTAGCAAGCGATGGATAGGTTGGAGTGTGGCTGCTGCTATCGTAGCTGGTATCTTATATGTAGCTGTCCCCCGCCAGCAAACCATACATCAGCAACCAGATCCCCTGATTGCACAGTCAGACACCATTGTGCAGTCGTCAGAACAAGCTCCCATAGAGTTGGCACCAGACACGATGCCTAAGCAGAAAGAACAGGTTCAGCCGATTCAATCCAAGAAGCGGAGTATCCGCAAGCTGAAGCCTACGATGCACGACTACGATAAGGCTTATGCCCTGATGGCCCAGACAGAACAGGAAGATGTAGAACTGCAGTTAGAACAGGCCCAGCAGGAGATCATCGAGGCTCATTTGGCAGCTTATGGTTTCATTCCTGTGAAACAAGAAGATGGTACCATTGTATATATTAACGAACAAATAAATGACATTGCATATGAAGAGTAAAAACTTAATCCTAACAGCCATTTTGATGGCAGTGTCCTCAACAGTGATGGCACAAGAGAATATTCAGAAGGCTTTCGATGCCCTCAGGCAAAGTAAGGGACAAGAGGAGACTTATACGAATCATTTCTTGGAAAGAGACCCAGACACGGGGTTGATGGAGGGAATGAGTGATGAGTATGAGTTTAAGATTACCGACAAGGCAAATAAGCACTTGGTTACTGCTATTCGCCAAGCCTTTGATAAAGATGAGCAAGCAGCCTATAGTGTCAGTACGGGTTCTCACGGTGGTGCAGAGAACTATACGTCACTCGCTGTTGGAAATGGCAACAAAGGTGTTGGTATAGGAGAGATGAAGGATTCGAAGTGGATTTACGCCTGTTTCCTGGATCCTGAGGATACACTCAGAACGCATAGATATGCTTACGCAATGGAGTGGGTGGAGAAGAAGGATGGTTCAATCACAGGGCGCATCATCAAGACTTATGCTACTACGCAGAAGTTCAGACAGAAAAAGACGAGTACCAGTCTTATGATTAATGGTCAAAGAATAGATCTTTCTGGTTCATTAGGAACGTTGAATAGTTCGTTGGGTGGCAATGAAGCGGAGAAATGGATTAACAAATTCAATAATTTCCGAACACTCTTTCATAAGAAACCGGAGGGTCCTGCTGCCAATACTTGGGCTACACAGATCTATAAGCTCTGCAAAGACAAAGATGCCCAGTCGCTTGATGATGCTGAGAAGAATCTGGTTGTAGCAGAGATCAAGAAACTGAAAGCCAAAACCTCAGACGAATTCATACAACAACTGTTCGATTTGAGTATCGAACAACTCAAGAAATAAACCGATGAAACATATTGGAATCATGTTACTCTCGCTGCTTCTGGCAGTGGGAGTAGGGGAAGCTGCGGCCCAAACGCAGGCAGATTCAACCAACGTAAGTCGCTCGGCCCAAGGGGACGCTTGCCAAAGCAAGAACGACTCCATCACCTGGAACAAGGAGTTGGAAGGTGTAGAGATTAAGGCCCAGCGCCAGCTTATTAAGCAGGAGATAGACCGTATCGGCTATGATGTGCAGGCTGATGAGGAATCGAAGACGCAGACAGTGATGGATATGCTGCGCAAGGTGCCGATGGTGACAGTAGATGGACAGGATAACATCCTCGTGAAGGGCAATAGCAGTTTCAAAATCTATAAGAACGGACATCTTGATCCCAGTCTGTCGAAGAATGCCAAAGAGGTATTCAAGTCAATGCCTGCCTCGATGGTAAAGCGCATTGAGGTAATCACTGATCCTGGTGCTCGTGAGGATGCCGAAGGCGTGGATGCTATCCTGAATATCGTGATGGTTGACGGCTCTAAGATGAAAGGTGTGACAGGAGTCGTTTCTGCCGCTTATACCTCACTCAATCACCCCAACTTCTATGCCTCATTAACAGGACAGATAGGTAAGTTGTTGATGTCTGTCGATTATGGCTATGGGGGAATGTCAAGTAGAGAGACGGAGAACAGCTCTCATACGGAACGGAGCTTTCTCGATACAGGCAACAAGATGCTGTTACATTCTGACGGCTCGAACCCTGGTGGCATCCACTATACCAACCTTAATGCCAGTTACGACATCGATTCTCTCAATCTGGTTTCTGCCTCGTTCGGAGGTTATTTCTATAAACTGAACGTACAAGGTGACAGCAAGACTTCTTTATATAGTGCTTCTGATCAGCCCATCTATAGCTTCAGCAATCATTACTGGATGCCAGGCTATAGTCACTCTTCATGGAATGGCAGGTTTGATTATGAGCATAAGACGCGGCGGAAGGGCGAGCGGTTCACTCTCTCTTACATGCTCGCCCTGACGCGTCAACATACTGACGAGGAGAATACCTATTCAGAAATGGTGAATGCGCCTTTCTCATATACTGGTAGTCTGCAGACAGAGCGTGAACGCTTTACAGAGCACACCTTTCAGGCTGATTGGCTTCGTCCTTTGGGAAAGGGTCATCAATTAGAGATTGGTACCAAATATATCGATCGCAACAACAACAGCCACAACACGCAGGAATTCTTTGGTGATGATTTGCAGATGGACGATGAGTTTCAGCATACCACTCGAGTGCTGGCGGGCTATGCTGATTATATCTACAATAGGAAGAAATGGTCGGCTCGTGCTGGGTTGCGCTATGAATACAGTTTTATGGAGGGCAGCTATCCTGATGGCAAAAAAGAATCCTTTAATAAGCACCTGAACGACTGGGTGCCACAAGCCTCATTGAAATACCAATTGACTGATGCCCAGTCGCTGAAACTGAACTATACCACCAGCATCAATCGCCCAGGAATCTCTTATCTGAACCCTGCTGTAGTGATATCTCCAACAATCATATATCAAGGTAATCCGCAATTGGTTAGTTCACGTACCCAGCGCATCAGCGTAATCTATTCATGCATCCTTCCCAATCTCACTCTTCAGGTGGCTCCTGGTTATCATCACACCTATGATGGTATTTCTGATATACAGACGGCCAAGGATGATATCCGCTATCGTACCTATGATAATATCCTCAGCTATCGCCGATTCTCTGTTGAACAGTATGTGCAATGGAAACCATTCGAGGGAACGACACTTGTCGTTAATAATAATCTCCGCTATGAGCATAACGAGAATCCGAACCTTGGCTATCGCACCTTCGGATGGTCTGACAACTACTATGTCAACCTGTCGCAGAAGCTCCCTTGGAAATTGCTGCTCTATCTGAGTTCCTATGGTAAGATAGGCCGTAGTCCGTCAGATGTTTACACGATGCGACATTCTTATTTTGACTATTACGCTTCACTTCAGCGTTCCTTCCTTAAGGCTGATCGCTTAACGGTGAGGATAGCTGCCAATGCGCCATTCAACAAGTATTGGTCGTCAGAGGCAGAAACGGTGAATGGCAGTTATCATGATTTCCAACAGTCTTGGAATCGAGCCCGCAGCTTCACGATTGCCGTAACTTATCGTTTTGGCTCCCTGAAAGCCAGCGTGAAAAAGACAGAACATAGCATTGATAACGATGATATCGTAGGCGGAATTACAAAGGGGAAATAGACAGTTTCCATTTGTTATAAGTAGCTGAAAACATCGTTTTCTACGGGATAAAACGAAGTTTTCCATAGTTGAAAACGATGTTTTCCAATATTGATAATCATGGAGCGCATCAAGAATGAAACGAAAGAGGTGGCGTGGCACTTTCTCGTTGGATAAGTGGCACTTCTGCGTTGATAAGCGGCATTTCTGCCGAAATAAGTGGCACTTCTGTCCAAATAAGCGGCACTTCTGCTGAAATAAAGCGAAAATTTCTGCTGAAACCAGCGGAAATTTCTGCAGAAACCAGCGAAATTTTCTGCATTTTGGGCGCAATTTTTCGAATTTTTAGCTATTTGCTGCCACTGCTGCCACATTGCTGCCACACCTGAAACACCTTATTTTAAAGGCATTTCAGAAAATCCGTGGCAGCAGTGGCAGCAATTTTGGCAAAATAATTATTTCACGTAATCAGTAAGTGAATATTTCCTTGATATCTCCTGACTTCGGCACGGACAACTGGTATAATCCTGCGTTATAGGCTTAACAGTGTCTAATAATCATACGCTGAGGTGTCTAATTATTAGACAATCAGCTTCCGCCAGGGTGAAAAGCCTTGGCGGATTCGTTTTTATGGCGTAACTTTGCAGTGTCATTTTAGACATAAGAACAAAAGAACATAATCATAAAATATGAAGAGTTATTTCAGATTCCTTTCACGCAACAAGCTATATACCTTAATAAATATAGCAGGTCTGGTGGTATCGCTGATGTTCATCATCCTGATGGGCGACTATACTTGGCGCCAGTATAGCATCGATTCGTGGCACAAGAAC
>JAEEGG010014385.1_pt1 | contig 16760 bp, 11 predicted proteins | sample 9134161 | NCBI WGS metagenome assembly JAEEGG01 (sample SAMN16246543, study PRJNA631951) | gut metagenome | biome: gut microbiome; feature: rumen; material: CR-attached | host: Bos | place: Iran: Karaj | collected 2018-10 | reverse complement strand
CTCGCACACCTGCGCGATCGCTTCCAGCGCGTCCACCATCCGCGGCGGCTTCTGGATCTCCATCGCCTTTTCGTACATGGCGATCGCCTGCTCGAATTGTCCCGCGCGAGCGTACACGTCGCCCATGGACAGCCAGGTCATCCACTCCTCCGGGTACTGTTCACACATGCGGCTCCAAAGCTGCATGGCAAGGTCCCGGTTCCCTGCGAACCATTCGATATTGCCCTCATAGAGCGGCACGCGGAAGGTCATCTCATACTTCGCCATGGTTTTGACCGCTTCGCGCGCCTCGTCGAAGCGCTGATCCTCGATCAGAAGATCCATCAGATACAGATACGCACGGGACGCGTCCGGATGCGCCTTCAGATGCGCCTTCCAGAACTCGATCCCCCTGTGATGCGTCCAGCAGTACCAGTCCGAAGCGCGCCCGCCCATTGCCTGATCCAGTTCGCCGTACGCGATGCGGTTGTAGGGATCGCGGCGGATCGCTTCCTTTGCGGCAAGCTCGGCGCGTTCCCTGCACTGCCCGGCAAGGTGGTTCTCCATGTCGGCAAGCAGGGCGTACGGCTTCGGGTTATCGGGCTCCCTCATGCCCTTTTCGATCAGAAACCGCCGCTCGGTCTCGACGACTGCGGGATCAAACACCTTAACGTCCCAGATCATGTTCTGAATACGGTCCATGCGCGTGTCGTCACTCAGCGCAAACAGCGCGTCGATCGTCACGCCGAAATATGCGGAGATCTCCGGCAGCAGGGACATATCCGGCAGCGTTTCGCCGCGTTCCCAGCGGCTGATCGCCTGTCCGGTCACACCGAGCTTTTCTGCGACGGTCTCCTGCGTGAGCCCGCGCGCGGTGCGAAGCTCCTTAAACTGTTTTCCAAATTCCATTGTTTTGTCCTCCTGTTTTGTTCTGTTCACAGGATAGCAAAACGGCGCCGCCATTTACAGCGCGCCGTGCAACAATCGATTCAACCGTTTGTTGGATCATCCGCCGATCATGACGCCGACGTCGCCCAACAGAAGGAGACGCAAAACGCCAACAAGAATGAGGTGTGCGGGGTAGTAGATATAGAAGAGCCACTTCATCCCTCTCCAGCTTCCCCGCTGCCCGTTATAGAGCCGCAGAAGCGGGATCGACAGCGCCGTCATAAGCTGCAGAATGCCGTACACCTTGTCGATGCAGAAGAAATAGACGATCGCGTACGCCGCCGTCCAGACCATCATCCAGATCATGCGCTGCGCAAAGGATTCGCGCTTTCCCCACAGATACAGGATCGCCATGACCGCGATACAGCTCCAGTCCGACGAAAAACTGACCGCAAGGATCGGCACGAGCATCAGGAATTTCAGCCACGTTTTGACCCCGGAATCAAACAGCCGGATCGTCATGAGTCCCCAGAACAGCGACCAGATGACGCTTGTCTGGTTGAAGACGCTCTTCACGAACGGCAGGAATGAAATGCCGAACGCAAAGCAGTAGGCAAAGTGCGATACGAGCGCAAACAGCAGCAGACGCAGCGCGTATTTTTTGAAATCATGCGTATGCAGGTAGCCTTCCGCAATGAAGAACCACATGATCGGCGCGGTGATGCGTCCGATCGCGTGCAGGGCAAGAAGCCACCACATGTGCTGATATCCCGGGAACAGGATCCACAGTACATGGTCAAGCGTCATCGCCGCGATCGCGATCAGCTTCAGCGCGTTGCCGGTCAATCCGCATTTTTTCTCTGTTTCCACCGGTCTTCCTCTTTTCCATTTCCGTTTCGCAGGATCAGGTCTCAGAAATCGTGACGGAACCCGTCATGCGTCGTCGGTTCATTCGGTGAAGGCACATTCTCACTGTAGCCGAACATCACGGCGTCGTACCACGGACGCTGCGTATCGGTCTCACCCTTCTTGTAATGACGGTTCAGCGCCTCACCCATGAACACGACACCAACCGATGACCCGCCGTCCAAATTGAACGCAACGGTGCAGCCGTATTCCACAAACATACTTGCGAAATATTCCAGCGAAATACTGTAGGAAAATCCCGGCTGCCGTCCTTCGGTCGCGATGGCGATCCAATGTCCCGGTTCGATCATGCCGAGCCCGCAGCGCGGATTGGCATGGCTGACACGTCCTTTGTAGTGTTCTTCCGCCACTTTTCCGTCTACCACGAGGATCGGACCGAACCCGTAGGTATCCCGAACTCCGTGATCCATCAACACGCGCTCCGAGCATTGTCCCCGCTGGATTACGCTGAGCGACATATCGTTCTCGATGACGAGCGTCGCAGCCTGGTTGAAGTTGCAGTAAAGAACGCCTTTCCTGAGCAGACAGCCTTTTTCTTCCCTCTCGTCCCTGTCAAGGTTGTCGCCGGTGATTGCAAAGACCGCTTTTTCAAGCCGTGCATACTTCCACGGGTCAATGAAATCCCGCAGTCCCGAACGATAGCTCGAATAATCGCGCATGCGGATATCGGCTACATAGTAGATGAGCGGACGTTCCTTCCCGTTTTCGTCAAACGTGGTGTGGATCTCCTTCACATCGATGGCAAGCGCATTGTTCTTATACCACCAGTGTCCGTTGTCGAAGTCCAGCTCGTATTCCTCGCCGTCGCCCTGCAGATAGTATTCGTCGTCCGGACGCGCCGTCGGCGCGGGCGTCGGCTCCGGCGTCGGCTCCTCAGTCGGTTCCGGCGTCGGCGCTTCGGTCGGTTCCGGCGTGACCGTTTTTTCCGTCGGCTTTGCCGTTACTTCATGGACGGGTTCTTCCGTCGGCGCTTCGGTCGGTTTTTCCGTCGCTGTGACCGCCGCCGCTTTCTGCTGATCGGCTTTCTTTTTTTGGTCCATCAGCAGGAATCCGGAGATCAGCAGTCCTGCGATCAGCAGAATCAGACAGATCAGGATCCTTGCTCTTGAATGCTTTGACAGCAGGAAAAACGCCGCTGCCGCGATTGCAAGTCCGATCACCGCAGGCAGCCACCAAAGCGGCGTCTTCTGCACCGGATCGGCGTGTTCCGAAGACTGTTCCGAAACGGGCTCCTCCGTCGCTTTGACCGTCGGCTCCACGACAGACTCGCTCGTCGCTTCCTCGGTCGGTTCCGGCGTCGGTTCCTCGGTCGGTTCCGGCGTCGGTTCTGCCGTGGGAACAGGTGTCGGCGTCAGATCCCGGTAATTCTCGAACGCATCCGTCGAAAGATTCTCCAGAAGATCGTCCCCTTGATCCTCTCCGACCGCGCTCTTCTCAAGCTTGAACCGAACATCGCCCGGCAGCTTTCTCCGGTAAACCTGCTCTTCCAGATAATTCTTATACAGCGATTCGGCAAACGCCGCGACGCTGATCTTGTCATACGCATACAAGGGCTGTTCGCCCGAAACGACCGTCTCGCCGGAATCGGAAAGCGTATACAGTTTGCTGACGGTAAACGGTTCAACCCCCTTCGTAAACGAATTTTCCGTCTCCGCGTTATCTACGGCATTGACAACCTCCTGCGCAATAAAGCCATCCATAAAGCGATCGCCCTCCGACGCCGGATCAAGTGTGATCACGATCTTCGGGCGATAGCTGCAGATCTGGTTGACCAGCAGTTTTGTCAGCTGTTCCCGCTCCGTTTTGAGCACATAATACGCTTCAAATTCGTTTCTGATCGTTTTTGCAAGCGTTTTCCCGAAGGCGGGCATTCGTTTGACCCCCATCTGCCGGAGCACCTGAAGACACTGCGTCGACTTAAACCCGTCTGCCGCCATCATATAGATGATCTGCGCGGACAGTCCGTGCTCACCGCACAGCAAAGGCAATACGCCGCCGAGCTTTTCAAGCTCGTCGCCGGGCGCGTTCAGATACACCAGCACGTCGACCTGCTCGCTCGTATCCGGGAACGGAAGCGCATAGCCATCCGCCGCGGGGTACCATTCGCCGATCGTCAGCGTGCGCGATTCGGGGACGATCGTCACCTTATCCGTGTTCTCTTCGATCGGAATGGTGCAATACCCGACCGCGGTGACGTTTCTGGCGGCATTGATCCTGAAGCCTTCCGCGTTAAAGAATGTGATCGAGTACCGCTCGTCCGCTTTGTAGAACGAGAAAACCAGTTCCTTGGCGCCGGACGGCACGGTCATCGCCGCGCTTTCGCTCACCTTCAGCGTAACCGTCGTAAACGGATCGTCGTCGTAAAGATGCGAAACGTAGGAAGTAACCTCGTCCGGAACGGTGTATTCGCACGGCAGCGCGTCTTCCGCGCGCGAGGGTGTATCTTCCGCAAGCGAAACCATCGGCAGCGTCATCACAAGCACCAGAATCAACAACAGGAACCGTTTTGCAAGTTTCATCTTCATCGCATTTGAATCCTTATCCAACAAAATGAATGAATTTTATTATACCGTAATATGCGAAATAAGTCAATTATTGCGTGGCTTGCCGCCGCATGTTATCCCCGGTGCGCTCAGTAGGCGTTTTCGAGGATAAAACCATTCTCCTCCGGCAGCGCCTTCGGATAATCCCACCGGTTGAACCACGGCGAATACAGCTTGACCTCGATATGCCGGTCCTCCGGATAGAACGTCAGAATCCGCATGTATCCCAGCCCTTCCTCGACGTCGTCCTGTACATTGAACATCAGCGTATAGAAGCAGCGGTCGCTTTCCCCGTCTCCGTCGTCGTCAAACAGGTCCTCGTGCCGTAAAAAGCCGTCGTTATGCCCGCACAGAAGCATCTTCGCGTTCGGCGTTGTTTCCGCAATTCGTTTCAAAAGCTCCTTCGCCTGCCCGCTGTGCACATTTTCCGGCTGCAGTCCGTCGTGCATCACAAACAGGACCACCGCATTCGGATGCGCCTCGATCACAGAGGAGACCCAGCGCCACATGCCCGAGCCGTTGACCTTGTACCCGAATCCGAATACGAGGAACTCGTCCCCGCCCGCCGTGAAGGTCTGATAGGCGCATTCGCCGTTCTGGAAGGACTGTCCCTCCTTCAGCATCATCCGCGCGTACGGACGCTCATAGAAAAGCTTTTGCTTGTTTTCGCTCGAAACATCGTGATTACCGCTGACCATGATGCCCGGGATCTGATACAGAATCGGAATCAGCGCAATTGAAGCGTTGTCCCACATCGTCTGCGAACAGCCGTCCACCACATCGCCCGTGTGAACGAAAAATACGATGTTCTGCGCTTCCCGTTCGTTCAGGATCCAGTCGCGCATGCTGTTGAACACCTCGGGATAATGCCGGGTCAGGTTTTGCGTATCGCTCATCCAAACAATTGAAAACGGCGTCGGCGTGGGTCCTTTCTGACCGGGCGTCGGCGCAGGCGTCGTTTCGGATTCCGGCTCCGGCGTGACCTCCGGCGTCAGTTCGGCGGTCGGTCCGGGTGTGGAAAGCAAGACCTGCTCAAAGGTCGGTTCCGGCGTCGGCTCGACGGTCGGCGCCTCGGTCGGGACCTCCGTCGGGGTTGGCGTCGCCGCTGTCTCCTTCGGCAAGATCGCTTCACAGCCGAAAAGCAGGATGCTCATCAGCAAAACCAAACAAACTGCCGTCAATTCTCTGCAAATATCGCGTTTCATGTACTGTATTATAGCAGGGTTCGGCGGAATTGTCCACCGAAATCCCGATCATCGGCGCAGAATCCGGCTTTGATTTACATCTTTCTTACAAGTTATTCTTAATGATTTGACATTTTGGACGAATTTACACGGTAAAATATACCTATCAACAATCGTGAGGCTGTTCTATGACGTATCTCTATACCGCACTTGCGTTTCTGCCGTTTTCGGCGATCGCGGCGGCGATCCTGTATTTGCCTGCGGCGATCCTGCTGCATGTCAAGCGAAAGCCGTATCCGTTCCTCCGGCATCTTGCGAATTATCTACTGATCGGATACCTGATTGCTTTGATCTACGTTACATTCTTCTGGGCTTCCACAAACATCCCTCTTACGCTTTCCGAGCGTCTGCACCTGCTGCCCGGCGATTCGTTTCTCTTTGCGCTGCAATGGGACGGCGGGCTGTGGTCCAGTCAGATCATGTGGAACGTCTGTCTCTTTATGCCGCTCGGCGGTCTGCTGCCGTGCGTGTTTTCTTCGCTCCGCAAGGGCGCGTGGAAGACGGTGCTGATCTGCTTTGCGCTCTCGCTCTGCATCGAGATTCTGCAGTTTTTCATCGGACGCGTCGCCGATGCAGACGATCTGATCTGCAACACCATAGGCGGCGTCTTCGGCCGCGCGCTCTATACCGTCGCCGCTTGGGCGTTCAAAAGGGTCATGGCGTTCGATCCGATCTTCACCGATCACGCAAAAACACCCGGGCACGTCGCTGCGATTATCACCATGATGCTGATCCTGATCGTACCGAGCGCGCTCGATCTTTTGAACGCCGCCCTGCCCTACGGACTGTTCCCGGTTGCATAGCCTCCGGAGCGGCATCGTTGGGGCTCGCCTGTCACAAATCGCCCTCTCGGAGTGTCTTATCATACAGAACCGATGAAGGAGGTTATTCTATGAAACGAATTGTTTTTGTTTGCCTGACCCTTGCGCTGCTCATTGCCTGTCAGCCGACGCCGGAGCACGACGTTGTGATCAACAAGGCGGAGATCGACGCGGAAGAGGTCTATCTGCAGACGGCAGCGCCGGTTTTGCCGAACGCCGAACCGGAAAGCGACAGCGGTGAGCCGAGCGGCGAGCCGTCGACCGTCGTGCCGCGCATCACGCTTTCCGACCGCATCAGCGCGCCGGAGCACTGGACGGAAGAACCGTTCTCGGCCAATATCCCGTTCGGTTCGACGCTGACCGTACACATTGATGCGGACGTGCATGTGCCGGATGTGGAGCGTGTCGGCGTCTATACGGTCAACTTCGACGTTCCGTTTTCGGAGACGCAGCAGAAAGGGCTGATCCTGAAATACCTCGGCGAACAGGCACAGCCGTTTTGCGTGAACGAGAACGGCAAGCCGCAGCGCAAGTGGCAGATCGAGGAAGAGATGAAGACCTTCAAGTACGAGCTGGAGCAGTATCAGCAGGCGGACGATCCCGAAATGCGGGAGGTCATGACACGGCAGACCGAGGAGCAGCTTGAACAGGATATGGCGCGATACCGGGACGCGCCGGACGATTTGGCGCATCTTGCATGGGACGGAAAATGCCTTTCGGGGCGCGGAAGTGATGCGGGCTGGATCTCGCTGTACGCCGCGACCGATCAGCCTGCACATTACCGCAAGCTGACCTTCAGCGCTTACGTATTGGAATACCTTGATGAAACGATCCCGCTTGCGGAGAATTTCACATTCTCGTCCTCCGCAGCACAGCAGCGCAGCGCAATCGCTGCGTCCCCGCAGACTGACGGAGAACGCGCCGCAGCGGCGCTTGCCGAGGATGCGCTGAACACGCTCGGCGTCGGCACGTTTACGGTCAAAAACGTGTCGCAGGGGCTGGACGGCTTTATCATCGGCCGCGATAAGGCGGAAAACGGCTACTTTGTCCATCTTTGGATGACGAAGGACGGCGTCCCGATCTATAACTTTCAGGCGTGGAGCGGCGACGATCCGGCGCGGGAGCGTGCGGAAAAGGCGGGCTATCTCGAAGCCCGCGATTACAGCGTATACATGCCGGAGCAGGTGACGGCTACCGTCGGCGTGCGCGGCGGCAGGCTCGCAAGCATTTCCGTTCAGGGGCTGCACCACGAAACCGGGTGCGTCAACGACAACGTACAGCTTCTGCCGTTTTCGGAGATCGCAAGGATCTTCCGCGAGCAAATCGTCTATCACTATTTTGTCGGCAGCGACGACGCAAAGGATGAAAGCGACTGGAACGAGCAGCTGTATGTGACCGACGCGTACCTGTCCATGATGCGCGTGCGCAAAAAGGATTCTGCCGACGAATTCTATCTGCTGCCGGTCTGGGATTTCAGCTTTTATCGCGAAAGCAAATGGACATATTATCCCGATGAAGCGACACGCGAACGGCTGCGGGACTTTTCGCGCAGCTATTCGACGCTGACGATCAACGCCGTCGACGGCAGCATCATCGACCGAAATGTGGGATACTGAACGCAAACGCCGCCCGTAAGCGAATTACGGGCGGCGTTATGTATACGCTTGTTTATTTGATCGGCTCGAAGTCCGCCGCGCCGTGCTTGCACAGCGGGCAGATGAAGTCCTCGGGCAGCTCGTCGCCCTCGTAGACGTAGCCGCAGACCTTGCAGACCCAGCCCTTCTTGCCCTCGGTCGCGGGCTTCGGCTTGACGTTCTTCTGGTAGTAGGTGTAGGTCATCGTCTCGACGCGGTTGATGACGCGCGCTTCGGTGACCGAGCAGATGAACATGCCGTGCGTATCGAGATCGATGTACTGCTCGACCTTCAGCGACATGAACGAGTTGATGTAATGCGGCAGGAACACGAGCCCGTTGTCCGAGCGCATCGGCGAGCAGTTCGCGAACTTATCGACGTTGCGGCCGCTCTGGAAGCCGAAGTTCTCAAATACCTTGAACGGCGCCTCAATGCTGAGGCAGTTGACGTTCATGATGCCGGACGACTTCACGACGTGGTGCGTGTAGTTCTGCTTGTTGATGCAGACCGCGATCCGGTTCGGCTGGTTCGTGACCTGCGAAACGGTATTCACGATGCAGCCGTTGTCCTTCTTGCCGTCGTTGCTCGTCACAACGTACAGACCGTAGCCGATGTTGAACAGCGCGGTGAGGTCGTTCTTGTTCGCGGTCTCGTTGTTGCGCGCTTCGTATTCCTCGCAAAGCTCATTCGCCAAGCTCTCGATCTGCTGCTTGTTCTCGTCGTTCATCGCGCTCATGATCTTCACGCTCGCGTTGGTGAACTTCAAATCCTTGCAGGGCTCCAGGATGCCCTTCATGACCTTTGCCGCCATCGGCGCCCAGCTGCCGTTTTCGATGACGCCGATCGTGCGCTTCTTATAACCGCGCTCGACGAGGTGTTCGAGGAACGTCCGCATGAACGGGAACACGTCGGCGTTGTAGGTCGTGGACGCAATGACGAGCTTGCCGTAGCGGAACGCGTCCTCCACCGCCTCTGCCATATCCTCGCGCGCAAGATCCGCAACGGAGACCTTCGGGCAGCCCTTTGCCTTCAGCTTGTCCGCAAGGAGCTCGACCGCCTTCTTGGTGTTGCCGTAGACTGAGGTATAGGCGATGAACACGCCGTCGCTCTCGACGCCGTAGCTCGACCAGGTCTGATAGAGGTTCAGATAGTAGCCGAGGTTTTCCTTGAGAACCGGTCCGTGCAGCGGGCAGATCGTCTGAATGTCAAGGTTTGCCGCCTTCTTCAGGACCGCCTGCACCTGCGCGCCGTACTTGCCGACGATGCCGAAATAGTACCGCCGCGCTTCGCATGCCCAGTCTTCCTCAACGTCCAGCGCGCCGAACTTGCCGAAGCCGTCCGCGGAGAACAGGATCTTGTCCTTTGTGTCGTAGGTCATCAGAACCTCGGGCCAGTGCACCATCGGCGCGGTCACGAACGCAAGCGTGTGTTCGCCGAGCGGAAGCGTGTCGCCCTCGCCCACCACGACGCGGCGGTCCGCAAAGTCGGTGCCGAAGAAGTTGTTCATCATCGTGAACGCCTTAGAAGACGCGACGATCTTTGCCTCCGGATACTGGTTCGCAAACGTCATGATGTTCGCCGAGTGGTCCGGCTCCATGTGCTGCACGATCAGATAGTCGGGCTTTCTGCCTGCGAGCGCGTTTTCGAGGTTATCGAGCCATTCATGCTTGAAGCGGGCGTCGACCGTGTCGAACACGGCGATCTTCTGGTCCATCACAACGTAGGAATTGTATGCCATGCCGTTCGGGACGACGTACTGTCCCTCAAAGAGGTCGATCGCATGGTCGTTTACGCCGATATACAGCACGGTGTCGGTCACATGATTCAGGTTCATATCCTGTCCCCCTATGGTTATTTTTTACAATTTTAACACAAACCGCCCGCAGGTTCAACACCCGCGGGCGAAATTGTTTTGCGCATTTCATTTTGCATCCGGCAGCTTGATGTCTTTCCAGCCGGAAACGTTGCATTGACCGACATAATCAAGTTGATTTCCCATATGCTTTGTCGCCACGACCGTGCCGTCCGATTTCAGCCCGACCGTATGATATTCCCCTGCAGCGATCGCCACGATGTCCGTCCAGTCGAAAACGTCGCATTGACCGCGGTTAAAAAAACCATCTCCCGTAAACTTTGTCGCCACGACCGTGCCGTCCGAGCGAAGCCCGACCGTGTGATAATACCCTGCAGCGATCGCCACGATGTCCGTCCAGTCGAAAACGTCGCATTGACCGTTGTAATACTTTTGATCTCCCGTATACTTCGTTGCAACGACCGTGCCGTCCGAACGGAGCCCGACCGTGTGACTGCCCCCTGTCGCGATCGCCACGATATCCGTCCAACCGGAAACGTCGCATTGACCGTCATAAAACTTTTGATCTCCCGTAAACTTTGTTGCAATGACCGTGCCGTCGGACTTGAGCCCGACTGTGTGTGAACTCCCTGCCGCGATCGCCACGATATCCTTCCAGCCGAAAACGTCGCATTGACCGTGGTTAAAAAAACCATGTCCCGTATACTTTGTCGCCACGACCGTGCCGTCGGATCGGATCCCGACCGTTTGCCGTTGCCCCGCCGCGATCGCCACGATATCCTTCCAGCCGGAAACGTTGCATTGACCGGCGTCAAGAAGATCATTTCCCGGATTCTTTGTCGCCACGACCGTGCCATCCGATCTGAGTCCGACCGTGTGATTTACCCCCGCCGCGATCGCAACGATATCCGTCCAGCCGGAAACGTTGCATTGACCACCATTAGAGCCAGCCGCTGCGACCGTACCGTCCGATCGGAGACCGACCGTGTGAATTCCCCCCGCCGCGATCGCGTTTCTGACTGCAACATGGTCCCAGCATTTCTTCAAATAGGAGCCTGCTTCCCGGTATTCATGCGCACCTATCAATGGAGAAATCGCTTCTCTGTACTTTCCGGCTTCTAATAGAACCTGTGCTCTGTAATAGCACTGTTCTTGTTGTAATCCGGTTTTTATTTCTGAAATGCTCTGATTTGCCGCTTCGATTTGCGCTTCCAGTTCTTTGCGGCGGCGACCGTTGAAAAGCCCTTTCAGATTGGAAAGCTCTGTCTGACACGCTTGTTTCTCTTTTTCGGCATCAGAAATCCGCCTGTTCAAGTCGTCAACAAACGCCTTGTGCTGGCGCTCGATCTCTTGTCTTTTTTGTGTTATTTCCTCGATGCGCTGTTCGCAAACGGCAAGCAGTTCGTCCGCATCCTTCCACTCCGGAATGATTTTGAATCCGAAGATTGCTTCTTTGTAGCTCTCCTCCCGGTCATCCTGCATGCGATTTTTTGCTTCTGTATAGATCTCATCCTTGCGGCACACCTCCGCCTGATTCAGACACTGTTCGGCAAGCGTATCGGCGTCGCGATACCCCGGAACGGTTTTGAACAGCTCCGATGCTTTCTTGAAGGTTCTTTCGTCGACCGCCTTGTTCATGGCATTGACCGCGTCCGTATAGATGCCGTTTTTCCGTGCTTCTTCGTTGCGATCGTTGATAAAAGCGATATCTCCGGTCAGTTCCGCTTTCAGCTTCTCGTCACTGAAACGCAGTGCTTTCTGATAGTTGTTCAAATCGTCGAAGAGGTCTTCGGAATCCTTTAGGTTCTCGCGTTTCCTGACTTTCAGCTCCGCCATCAGTTTGCCGAGATAGGCTTCTGCATTCTTCGGCTCGATATCGAGCACCTTTTCGCAATATTCATTTGCGCTGTCCCAATCCCCATCCTCCAGGAACATGAACGCGCGTTCCAGCAGCGGCGCGGCGTTCGTATTCCGCTGCGGCTGCACGACCACCGTTTCCTTGACCGTCTCCTTGACCGTCTCCTTGGGCTTGCTCGCATCCAGCACCTTGTTCACACCGCGCGTCAGATCCTGAATGAAGCCGATCTTGCTCATGTCGTAGGACTGCAGCACCGAAAGCGCCTCCGGGAGATCGTAGGGATCCATATCGCGGTAGCACGGCAGAAGCAGTTTACTGCGGTCCTTGCGCATCAGCGAAAGGAAGCGGCTCCATTCGTTCTTCACCCAGACCGCGTTTGCATGTTCGGCGCTTGTGGTGACAAGGATCATGACCTTTGCGGAATTCAGCGCCGCAAAGATGTACGGCTCGTATTCCGTGCCCGCTTTGTCCTCGAGGGTGATGCGGCTGAAGAACACCCGCCGTCCCTGCTCGGTCAGCTGATAGTAGATATCCTGCGCAAGAAGGCTGTCCCTTGTTCTGCTACCGTCGTTTTCGGATTCCTTATAACAGATAAAGACGTCGAACGGCTCCTCGTTCTGCGAGGTTGCAAGGATCCCGCGCTGCACCTCGGCGATCTTTGCCGCGTCCTTTTGATACTGACGCCGCGTGATCCCGTCCGAATGCTCGACCGCCGCAAGATAGTCCACGTCCTCTAAGAAGCTGTCGAAGCTCGCTCTGTGGCAGGTCGGCAAGAACTCGAACGTATTCGGGTCCTCCACGTACTCGATGCCGAACCGGCACAGCGCGCAGCACCAGTGCGCCTCGGCGTCGTCCTCGTTTTCCTGTACGATGCGTTCATAGACCGCAAGCGCTTTGTCGAACTCGCCGGATCTGCGGAAGTGGTTGCCGCGGTTGAACATATTCGCGCGCTGCTCGTCGTCCACCTTCGGGAAAGTCATCGTGCTGCCGCATGAATCGCAGACGCCGATCGTTTTGTCCGCGGAAAGCTCGATGTCCCCGCCGCACATTTTGCATTTCAGTACTGCCATAACGTCCCCCTGACCGATCTCTTTTTGTGTATTGTACCACACCCGCGCCCCGCAGGCAACGCCGTTCTGCGATTTTGATCGGTTTTTCGCGAACAGATAACGGCTCCGCATAACGCAAACCGCCCGCAGGTTTTCCCGCGGGCGAATCTGATGCTGTTTATTTGACGTTCCGACTTACATGACATATTCCGCGGCGTTGATGACCTTGAACTCGGGGTTCAGATGCAGCGCGCCGGTGATCTCGTCCTTCAGGCTTTCGTCGCCGCCGATCGAAGCAACGTCCTTCGAGATCGCGCAGACCGCCGCCTCCTGCTCCTCGCTGCAATAGACCTGCGCGCAGTCGGCAATGGTAAGGCGTTCGAGGATCAACTCGCTCGGCACGTCCTTTGCGATGTGCACCGTGGCGCAATCGGTCACCAGGATCCCGTCCGCATACTTTTCGAGCAGCGCTTTGTTCACGGTTGCGCGCACGTTGTCCTCGATGATCTTGCCGGTCTTCTTCTGGATCACAAGCTCGTCATAGTGCGCGTCGACGTCCTCGAATGCGTCCAAAAGCGTCTCGGGCAGCTTGACGTCGCCGTTGACATACAGGTATTCGATCTCGGGAAGGACGTCGATCGCGTCCTCCTCTACGGTCAGATCGCCGTTGATATACGCCTTCGTTCCGAACTTCTTCAAAAACCGCTTGTTCATCCTTGCGTCGAAGCCGAAGAACTTCGTACCGTCCGGTACGATCAGGATATCCGTGTCCTCCGAAAGCATCGGCACGACCGCCTCGGCAAGCGATTCCGCGATCAGCGCAGTCTTTGCCGCAAAGCGTACGTTCCGGTTGCGCAGCTTTTCCGTGTCAAGCGCAAGGTCGGTGAAGATCAGCCTGCGGAACGCCCAGTAGAGCGCGTTCTCCTTTGCACGAAGCGGGAAGGTTTTGTCGATCTCCGCGTTGCGGCTCAGCCGGATCGCGCCGTCCGGATATGCGCTGATCGAACCGTTCACGTTCAGATTGTGCAGTCTGCCGGAGATGCTTTTCGGCATCGTGACCGCACCGTTCACGTTGATCCGGTAGTATTTTTGAGCCGCTTCCGCAGCGTCGGCGTCGATATTCAGCATGCCGTTGACGAACAGGACCGCGTTCTCGCCCTCTGCCGGCGCGCGATCCGCCGTCAGATCGTATGCGCCGTTCTGCGTGATCACACGGCAGTTTTCGCCCGAAGGCACTTCAAGCACCATCGCCGCGTTCATTGCAACATTGTACCGGTTGATCAGGTCCTTTTTCTCCGGCGTCACGATCACCGTCGCCGCGTTCACCGTAATCTGTTCATAGTTTTTCAGCGTTTCCTCCGACACGCTCCGCATGTCGCAGACCGCACAGTTAACCATCATCTTTTTCATTGTTCTGTCCTCCGTTCAATAAAGCTTTTTGATCATATCCGCGACGTACGTTTCCGAGGGCCGCAGCAGCCCGTCCGCGGTAAGCGTAAAGATTGTTCTGTGATTCGCTCGGATCTGCTGTTCAAGATCCTCCGTCTCCCGATATTCGGAAGGAATGCTTTTTCGTTTTCCTATCATCATGTGTATAATTCCTTTCTGAGCAGTTGTCTTGCCCGCGAAAGCTTGGTCCGGACGGTCGCCGGCGGCATATGGAACAGTTCGCCCAGCTCCGCAGCGCTGTAGCCCTCGATATATCGCATCCGCATCAGCGTCTGCAGTTCCTGCGGAAGCCTGCACAGAAGCAGATTTGCTTCCGTTTGTGCATAACCGGATTCCTCCGCGCCTTCGCCCTCATAGAGCAGCTGCTGGCGCTTCAAAAACCGCGCGTTTCTTCTGGTCTCGTCCAGAAACAGATTCTTTGCGGTACGGTAGAGCCATGCCCGCTGTTCCTGCGGTGTCAGCGTCATGAGCTGATCCGCGTGCTCCAGTGCGCGCAGGAAGGTCTCCTGCGCAAGATCCGCGCCCTTCTCCGCGTCGCGGCACAGAACGGTGCAGAAACGGGCAAGCTCCCCGAAATGCTGCGCATACAATTCGTTCATCGTTTGCCCTCCTTTCTCTTGCCGTTCACCTATATAACGAACAAGGTCGCCGCAGTGTTTCAACTTTTTTTGCGAAAAATAAAAAAAGATGACGGCTGAACACAGGGTTCGTTCCGTCATCTTTGTACCACAAATCGTCCGCAGTTTCAAGCAGCTTTCCGCATTACGCGCCGAATATCCAAAGCTTCAGAACCGCCGCCGCTTCCCGGAGGTACATGCCGAACATATAGATCGGATATCCGTCCGAGCCCGCAAAGCCGCCTGCCTGCATGCCCATCGCCGCTGCCATCCTTCTTGCGCGGTAAAGATGGTACGCGCTCGACACGAGCACGATGCGATCGGTCTTTCCGCCGTCCGTTTTGATGACCGCTTCGGAAAACGCGAGATTCTCCTTGGTGGAGGTCGACCTGTCCTCGATCAGGATCCTTTCCTCCGCGATCCCGTGCGCAATCAGATACCGGCGCATGCATTCGGCTTCGGAGATATCCTCGCCCGCGCCCTGTCCGCCGCTTACGACCGCTTTTGTGCGCGGATTCGCTTCAAGGTAGCGCGCCGCGCCTTCGAGCCGGTGTTCGAGCGTGATCGACGGCGTTTCTCCATAGACCGCCGCGCCGAGCACGACAATATAATCCGCGTCCGTGTCCGGCTGTTCCGAAGCCGCTTTAAGGATCGGGATCTCCACGATCAGCAGTCCGCAGAGCGCTGTCCCCATGAGAATCGACGCAATGATCTTCAGCGGCTTTTTCCCGAAGCGGAACACAAGGAGCATTGCGATCAGGGCAAGCGGCGCGATCGACGCGATCTTATACCCTGCCTGCGGGAAGATCCAGAGGAAGCCCACAAAGCAAAGCTCGACGGCGATCACGATCCAGAACATCCAATTCCGCTTCCACGCCGCAAGCGCGCCGAGCGCCAGAAAGCCTGCGGACAGCAGCCGGTATTTCGGATGCACGCCGAACCATACGGCGACCGCCGTGCCGAGGATCAGCAAAAGTCCCGCCGCGTGCCACACGGTAAAGCGCCGTTTTGCCGTTTTTTGTTCCTGATTTGCCTGTTCCATTTCTCCGCCCCTCGTCTTTGATATCCGAATCGTACCACAGAGTTGTAACCAAATTGCGTCGATTTTATAAATTCTTGCGCAGGAATGCGCCGAAATCATCGAAAAACCGTATCTTGCATGAGAATGCGGCGAACGGACATACTCAAAGAAAAAGGAGGGTTTCCATGAGAAAACGAATCGGTGAGCGGACTCTGTTGTTCCGAAGCGAACCGCGCGTCAGAAGCGCGGCGGCGATCGTCGCAAAGAACGAGGGCGACGGCGCGTTTTCCGGCATGTTCGATACGGTCCTGGAGGACGACAAGTTCGGCGAGGACAGCTTTGAAAAGGCGGAATGCAAGATGTTTCAGACGGCGGCGCGCCTGGCATGCGAGAAGGCGGGACTTGTGCTTTCGGACGTCCACGCCATGCTGGCGGGCGATCTTCTGAATCAGATCATCACGGCAAACTACGCCGCGCGCGACCTCGGGATCCCGTTCCTGGGGCTTTACGGCGCATGCTCCACGATGGCGGAATCGCTGCTTTTGGGCGGCGTGCTTTCGGACGGCGGATACTGTTCGCCGGTGCTGTGCTGCGCCAGCAGTCACTTCTCCACCGCCGAACGGCAGTACCGCTATCCCCTGGAGATGGGCACGACCGCGCCGCCGACCGCGCAGCGCACCGTGACCGGCGCGGGCGCGCTGCTGCTTTCCACGCAGGACGTGCCGCTCCCGGTCTTTTCGCACGTCGCGCTGACCGCCGCCACGATCGGCAGAGTCGTCGATCTCGGCATCACGGACATGAACAACATGGGCGCGGCGATGGCGCCTGCCAGTGTTATACTAACACCATGTCCGAGACGTCCAAAAAATGCAGCAATTATCGGGGTTTTGGCATTTCTTGTTGCAGAAAGGAGGTCC
>JAEEGG010014383.1_pt1 | contig 16761 bp, 14 predicted proteins | sample 9134161 | NCBI WGS metagenome assembly JAEEGG01 (sample SAMN16246543, study PRJNA631951) | gut metagenome | biome: gut microbiome; feature: rumen; material: CR-attached | host: Bos | place: Iran: Karaj | collected 2018-10 | reverse complement strand
CGGCAAGTCCCCGTTCGTGCAACATATAAAGGTAAAGACTTAGGGATGGATTTTGTTATCGATATCCTTGTAGAGGAGAGTATTGTCCTTGAACTGAAATCTGTTGAACAATTGCATCCCGTCCACTATAAACAGTTATTGACTTACTTAAAACTGGCTGACAAACGACTTGGTTTTCTTGTCAATTTTAATGAACACATACTTAAAAATGGCATTAAACGTGTCGTCCATAACTATGTTGAACCGACAAATAATAATAAACTTAGCGCCTTTGCGCCTTCGCGTGAGACCGTTGAGACTAAGGTAAACTAGAAACGTGAAATGAGCGAGATATTATCCTATAGCAACAATACGAGCAAGAGCGGCGAAGAGGACTGGATCGGGCATGCCCCGTACAGCGACGACGACATCGCGCGCATCAAGGACCCCGACGGCGGACTGAGCGAGAACCCGCGCACCGCCATCCCCAGCCCGCTGGCCCAGCTCGACCTGGTGAAGAACGCCTTCAAGCAGCTGGCCAACGAGCGGCTGCGCGGCGCCCGCATGAACGAGCGTCTGGTGTCCAACGCACTGGACGTGGCGCAGCTGTTCTTTGACTACGAGAACCACAAGGACTACCTGCGCATCATCCGCTGGAACCGTGAGGAGTGCCTGGAACAACTCAAGGCCAATCCGCAACACCGGCTCTACGGCGAGACGCTCGACCTGTTCCTGCGCAGCGACAAGGTGTATAACTTCGACCTGCTCAAGGACTGGTACATCCTGATGTGGGACCGACAGGTGCTGGGCGGCACATCGCCCGCATCGGTGGTCATGGCGGCACCCGCCCTGGGCACCATCGACGCCATCAAGGTGGAACAGGGCGTAAGCCTCTTTGGCGAGGTGCGGCACCTGTGGGAGCGTGACGAGGACTTCGTCTTCTACATGTACCTGCTGATGAATGCCTACACTACCCTGCGCCTGCATTGCGGTGAGGTATATGCCTACATGCAGAAGAACCTGGAACCCCTGCGCGCCAACCGTCCCGACCTGTATCGCCGCATCGCCACGGTCATCCCCAACCTGGATGCCCTGGACGAAAGCCGCGCCAGCACGGTGCTGGAGCAGCTGGAGCACAACTATGACCCCTTCGGCGGCGGTATCGACGTGAGCGTGCTGGGAGCACGTTTCTACCACAAGCGCGTGCTGGATATCCGCACGGCCGCCAGCGAGAGCGACTTTGTCATCACCCCCACCATGCCCCAGGGCAAGAACGAACTGCCCCTGGTGCTGGTCAACGGCTTTAACGGCAGCGTTGAGCACTTCCGCTACATCGACAAGGAATGGGACAGCGCCACACAGGTGTATGCCGGAGGCCTCGCCTTGAACGACCGCAAGTTGCCCGACACGTCGATTCAATATCCGTTTGTGACGACCGACGACTTCCTGACCGACACGCTCGTGCGTCTGGACAGCGGTTGCGTGATCGACACCGACCACTTCTTTGACGGCAACCTCAAGCCCCGCACGCCGCATCCCACCTGCGGTTACCTGCTACCCTTGAAACCGTTGCTGTTCACCTACTTTGACACCGAGTACATCAAGGGTACCATCGCCGGGCGCCACGTGGTGGATATCGAGGAATTTGCCGACGGCAGCGTGATGGTCACCCTGCGCATCCGCGTCAAGAAGGGCGAGAACCGCTATATCGAACTGTCGCGCAAGTATTTCCCCATCAACGACCACACCTGGACCTTTGACGAGCGGCGCGGCACAGGCCGTATCGTGGGCGCTACCCTGTCCACGTCGATTTTCCCGTTTGTCAAGACCGATGCCAACGACGACTACACCGTCGAGCTCTTCACCATGATCGAGAGCGGCGGCGCGACGCTGCGCTTCTATAAGAACGGCATCAAGACCGATGGACTGAACGTGCGCGACGCCATTCGCTCACACTCGGGCTACAGCACCGTCTATTATGACGTGGACGGCTCGTTTGACTATATGGAAGTGAGCGTACAGAACCACCTGGGACGCTCGGGCGGTGTGATTATCCCGCAGTGGAAGCCCTACACCCCCAGCGCCAAGGAACTTATCTTTGCCGTGGACTTCGGCACCACCAACACCCATGTCGAGTGGGCCGAACGCGGACAGCCCTCGCAGCCGTTCACCTTTGAGTACGGTTCGCAACAGGTGCTTGTCGCCTCGCTGCACAAGCCCCACTCGCTGGAATATGCCGAACAGGTGCAGCGTGTCGAGTTCGTGCCTCGCGAGATTGACAGCGTGTACGGTTTCCCGCTGCGTTCCACCCTGGCCCGCAACGAGAACAGCGGCATGGGCAGCAACCTGTTCAGCGACGTGAACATCCCGTTCCTGTATGAGCGCCGCTACTTCCACGGCTATGAAGTCACGACCAACCTCAAGTGGAAAGGCGACACCGAACTGGCCAAGTCGTTCTTGCGCGAGCTCACCCTGCTCATCAAGGCCAAAGCCCTGCTCGAGAATGCCGACCTGCGCCGCACCGAGATCGTTTACTTCTACCCCGTGAGCATGGGTGGTGCCGACCGTGACATGCTTGAGCGTGCATGGAGCGAACTGTTCAACACCTACATCGGTGCCGACAGCGACCGCCTGCGCTCCTATCCCGAGAGCCTTGCACCCGCCTACTACTATAGCGGTGCCGAGGTGGCCGGCAGCAGCTATGTGTCGATCGACATTGGCGGTGGCACGTGCGACACGGTCATCTATCAGCCCACGAGCGACCGCATGAGCAGCGAACCTGTCGCCATCTCATCGTTCCGCTTTGCCGGCAACGCCATCTTTGGCGACGGCTTTACCGACAAGGATGCCGACAACAACCCGCTCTTGCAGCACTATACCCGCTACTTCAGGCAGCTCATCGAGAACGACAAGGGCAACAACATTTCCTACCTGAGCAGCATTCTGGCCGACATCATGGCGCAGAAGCGCAGCGAGGACATCAACGCGTTCCTGTTCTCGATCGAGAATGTCGAGGAACTGCGCACCCTGCGCGAGATTGACCGCAACCTGTACAGCTACAACGCGCTGCTGCGCAACGACAGCCAGCGACGCCTCATCTTCATGTACTTCTACTCGGCCATCATCTACTACATCGCTCAAGCGATGAAGCAGCGCGGCTATGAGATGCCCAAGCAGATTTACTTCTCGGGAACGGGCAGCAAGATCCTGAACATCCTGGGATCGCACAGCCGCATCAACATGCTCACCCAAACGATTATCGAGCGCGTTTACGGCAAGCAGTACACCGAGATGTTCGAGATCAAGCAGGAAATCCAGTGCCCCAAGCAGATTACCTGCCGCGGCGGCATCAAGCTGGAGAACAAGCGCCTCGAGGGACAGGCCGACGTAGCCCGCTACAACGCCACCAGCGTCAAGCGCATGCGCTACTGCTGCTCGATGCTGGGCGAGGACGACCTGACGATGGCTCAAGTCGAGTCTATCGAGGTGCGCGACCGCCTGGTGGAGAAGGTCAAGGAGTTCAACAACTTCTTTGTTGAGTTGTGCGACGCGACCATCAAGGACGAGTTCGGTATCGAGAACAACGTGCTGCGCCTGTTCGAGAGCGTGTTGAGCGATAACCTGGCCAACTACCTGACGGCGGGCATCAACACCTTCCTGAAGGGTCGCTACAACGCCACCGACGTGGTCGAGGACGTGCCGTTCTTCTATCCCGTCATCGGCGTCATCCGCCACAACCTGCTCAAGAATCTGCGCAACGATGTCATCAGCAAGTTTAACCAATAATATAACATAATTCTCTAAAAAGTTATGAAACGCTTTACTCTACTCATGGCAGCCATCATCTGCCTCGCCACCTCGGCACTGGCGCAAGTATCCGAGAACCAGACGCTCTCGACGACCCTGTGGAAACAGGGTATCGCCCGTTGTGCCCACTACACAGCCTATGCCAAGGGCTTCGCCAAGCGCTCTGACGAAATGGTCGCCCGTTTCCCCCAAGGTTACACCCTGGATGACCTGAACGACGTTTACGAAAACCAGGGCCAAAAGTGGGAGAAAATCTACAACGAGTTCAAGAAAGAAGAAAACAACGCCGGCAGTATCGCCGACCTCAAGGAACTGGTAAGTCCGCAAATCTGGAAACTGGTAGAACCCGATTTCACGGCCTTCATCACCGACCATCCTGACATGATGAAGGATGTTCCCGCTCAACCCGAAGACCAGAAAGCTGACGGTGAAAAGGTTGAAGGCGAGCAGCAGGAAGCCAGCCAGGACGAGGCTGCACCTGCCAACAACGCCAACGCCAGTAGCTGCGATTGGTCGGCCTGCGCCGCCAACCTGCCCCTGTGGCTGGGCATTCTCGGCACACTGCTCGGCCTGTGGGCCCTGCTCACCACACTGAGCAACCGTGGCAAAATCAAGGAAATGCGCCGCAACTTTGCCCGCGAACTTGACCGCACCAACGCTAACCTGCAGGAATTCTCGACCGATGCCGCCGACCAGATGAAAGCCCTGTCCATCCGCCTGACCGGCAAGGGCTACCGCTCCAACGAGGCCATCACCGAAGAGTTTGCCGAGGAGGAAGCACCGGAAGCCGCTGAGCAGACCGACGAAGTGCCCCAAGCAGTAGCCGAAGAAGAGGGCGAAGTCATGAACCTGTTCATGAGCAAACCCGACGAGAATGACGACTTCACCCGCGTGAGCGACACCTTCGAGCCGGGCAACTCGATCTATGTGCTCACTACCTTCGACGGCCAGCACGGTACCTTTGAGGTAATCGACAAGCCTGAGGTTCACCGCTTTGCGCTGATGATGCCTGCCGAGAACCTGATTCGTGCCTGCTCGGGCAACGCCATCCAGATTCCCAGCGGCACCCGCATCATTACCGATCGTGCCGGTGAGGCTGAGTTCATCGACGGCAAGTGGCACGTCGTTGTCAAGGCCATCATCCACTACGAGGGTTAATACTATATTAATAAGGTATTAGGAATTAGGCGTTAGGTTACTGATGAAAGACCTAACGCCTAAAACCTAGGGCCTAAATCCTGCAAAAAATGCGCTGGACTTGTCCCAAATGCGGTAAGAAACTGGAGGTCAGCAACGAGCAGCTCATCGCCAACGACGGCGTCATTGTCTGCCCGCAATGCCTGCTGCAGGCCCACCAACCCATACCCAAAGCCCGCGTCACCGCCCGCGAGGACAAAGAAGCGCCCCGCACAACAACGCCCAAGCGCAAACCGCAGCAAAGCATCAGCTTTGAAAACAATACACCACCCGAATACAAGCCCTCTACCCCACCACCCCACAAGACGCGCATGAAACAGGCTTCCACCTCCTATCGCTATACCGGCCTGTCCGGCAACAGCGACAACGGCACCAAACGGCCAACCGCCCCCAAGAGGCAATCAATGGGGAAAAAGAAATCCAAGAAAAAGAAAAACGATGCCGGCATGAGCCCCTGGGGCTGCCTAGGCCGCACCGTCGTCTTCACCCTCATCCTGTTCGCCGCCTACGTCTTCTTCGGCCTCCTTCTCGAGGCCCTGCAATAATGTCCCGCATTACGCGTGACAAAGCGCACCCCATCACCGTCACTTCACACGAACAGCTGCTTGAGAATCTCAGGAGACCGCAGGGTCCCGATGGCCGCATTGTGCAGGCGGTAGTAACTGATAATCACTTCAAGCACCCTGTTGCGCTCCTCGCGGCTAAAGCGAAAAACGCCCATATTACCGAACGTCATGCGTGACAACAGGTGGATAACCTGCGCTTCACGCGGCTGGAGATGCATGTGACCGCGCACAGCCCCAGAGACAAACACGCCATCGGTCATGTCAAACCAATAGCCGCTGTGGTAGCTCTCCACATTAGGCTGGATACCCAAGTGAGCGCCCAGGTGGTAAAGGAAGCAGATGTGGAAATTGGCATAATGGTCAGGCATCTGCTCCAACAGCTGCACGGCCTGCTCAATGTAACGGAACAGCGGGTCGTTGCCCTCGGGCTCCTGGATGACGTGCGCCAGTAACTCGCTGATGAACAAAGCAATGGCATTCTTGATAGGGTCACTGTAGATGGTTGCCAGCGGGTAGTTGCGGCGCAATTCACGCATCACAGCCACCTCGCGCCCGTTGCGCACACCGGCCTCCAGGTCCACGAGCGACAGGGGCATGAGCATGGCATTGCGCATGCGTGCCGCCTGGGTCTTGCCCTGCGGTACAGCAAACGACATCAATCCGCGACCGTCGGTATAGACATGCACGATGTTATGCTTGTCACTGTAGCGGATCGTGTTCAGCACAATGCCCTTCAACTTCTCATACATGCTGCTAATTTACTCATTATTCGGCAATCACGACTCAAAAAACGCCCAAAAATGCAACTTTTTTGGCTTTTCGACAGGTTAAATTTTGTCAATTCAAAAAATAGTGCTAATTTTGCAGTCGCTTTTGCGGAAAAATCCCGCAATCTGGCCCATTCGTCTATCGGCTAGGACGCAAGATTTTCATTCTTGAAAGAGCAGTTCGATTCTGCTATGGGCTACTTTAACAACTAAATATCAACGTTTTATATTATATTATGGCAAACCATAAATCAGCTATTAAGAGAATCCGTCAGAGCGAGACCCGCCGTCTTCGCAACCGTTATTACAGCAAGACCATGCGCAATGCTGTTCGCAACATTCGCAAAATGACCGACGCTAAGGAAGCTACCGAGGCTATGCCCAAGGTGACCGCTATGCTCGACAAGCTTGCTGGCAAGAACGTGATCAGCAAGAACAAGGCTGCTAACCTGAAGTCGAAGCTCGCTCAGCACATCAACAAGCTGAACAAAGCCTGATCTAACCATTAGGCGTGGCGCCTCGTGTGCCATGTTCAGCTAAGGTCTGGCCCATTCGTCTATCGGCTAGGACGCAAGATTTTCATTCTTGAAAGAGCAGTTCGATTCTGCTATGGGCTACCGCAGCAAAGCGTTAACGTCTGTTTAACGCTTTGCATTGTGTTTTCCACAAGCCAACAATCAAGACACACCAATCCGTAAAGAAAAAGGAGATGAACATCGCGTTCATCTCCTTTTCTTGTGGTTGCCTTGCCCGGACTCGAACCAGGAAATGCGGCACCAAAAACCGTTGTGTTACCATTACACTACAAGGCAATCCAATGTCATCTGAACAGTTGCCTGCTTCAAATGCGGTGCAAAATTACTGCTTTTTTTTGATTTGCAATGCTTTTGACGTGTTTTTTTCGTTTTTCCACGCTGGGAATCACTTCACGATGAGCAGGAAGTAGTTCTTCTTGCCCTTCTGGGCCAGGATGTACTTGTCGTTGAGCAGCAGGTCGGCACTGGCGGCCATGTTGGGGTCGACAAGTTTTTCCTTGTTGATGCTCACGCCACCGCCCTGGGTCAGCTTGCGCATCTCACCCTTGCTGGGGAAGACGGCAGCCACCTCGGTCAACAGCGAGATGAGCGGAGTGCCCTCGTCGATGGCGCTGCGGGGAACCTCAAAGGTGGGCACGCCCTCAAACACGCTCAGCAACGTCTCCTCGTCAATCTTGTGCAGGATGTCCTTGGCCTTGTTCGAGAACAGGATCTGCGAAGCCTCAACAGCCATCTCATATTCCTCGGCGCTATGCACCATGGTGGTGATTTCCTTGGCCAGACGCTTCTGCAGCGGACGCAGGCCGGGATCCTTCTCCTGCTCGGCAACGAGCTCGGCGATCTCCTCCTTGGTCAGGTCGGTGAAGATCTTGATGTATTTCTCGGCGTCGGCATCGCTCACGTTGATCCAGAACTGGTAGAACTTGTAGGGCGAGGTGCGCTTGGGGTCGAGCCAAACGTTGCCGCTCTCGGTCTTGCCGAACTTGCCGCCGTCGGCCTTGGTAATCAGCGGGCAGGTGATGGCAAAGGCCTCACCACCGTTCATGCGGCGAATGAGCTCGGTGCCCGTGGTGATGTTTCCCCACTGGTCGCTGCCACCCATCTGCAGACGGCAATTCTCGTGCTCATACAGGTACAGGAAGTCGTAACCCTGCAGCAGCTGGTAGGAAAACTCGGTGAACGACATGCCGTGGTCGGCATTGGCGGCAAGGCGCTTCTTGACGCTGTCCTTGGCCATCATGTAGTTGACGGTGATGTGCTTGCCGATGTCGCGGATGAAGCTCAGGAAGGTAAAGTTCTTCATCCAGTCATAGTTGTTCACCACGATGGCGTGGTTGGGAGCATCGCTGTCAAAATCCAGGAACTTGGCCAGCTGCTGACGGATGCACTCCTGGTTGTGACGCAGGGTCTCCTCGTCGATGAGCTTGCGCTCCTGCGACTTCATCGAGGGGTCGCCAATCATGCCGGTTGCACCGCCAATCAGGGCGATGGGACGGTGGCCTGCACGCTGCAGGTGCTTGAGCATCATGATGCCCACCAGGTGTCCGATGTGCAGTGAATCAGCAGTGGGGTCGATGCCCACATAACCGCTGGTCATTTCCTTGTTGAGTTGCTCCTCAGTACCAGGCATGATGTCGTTGATCATGCCACGCCATTTCAGTTCTTCTACAAAATTCATCGTTTCAGTATATTATAATGTTGTTGGTTATTCTCTCTATTGAGCGGCAAAGGTAATAAAAAGATTTCAGTTTCTGGTCCCTAGTTTCTAGTTTCTAGTCCCTAGTTTCTGGTTTTAGGCACATCGTTTCCGGTTTCCAGGTGAGGATAGAGGAGGATGGCCAGGCGTCGGGCGGTGCGCTCGGTGGCAGGAGCGGTCTCGATGTCGGTGGAATCAAACTGCAGTCGGGCCTGGCTATAATAGGGGGAGCGGGCCTCCAGTTCGCGTTTGACAATGGGCAGGAAAGCCTCATCAGGCAGGTTGGCGAATTTGGGGCGCTTGACCTTTTGGTCGGGCAACAGCAGGCGCGCGGTGATGCGTTCGGGACTGGTGGTGAGCCACACGGTGATGCCCGCCTGGTTCATCAGCGCCATGTTGTCGCCGTGACAAGGCGTGCCGCCGCCACAGCTGACGATGACGTCGCTCATCGCGGCTACGTCGCACAGGGCGTCCGTTTCCAGCTCGCGAAAACGCTTTTCACCCATTTTATCGAAGATTTCAATGATTGTCGCTCCTTGCTTGCGCTCGATATACTCATCCAGGTCGATGAAGGTCACACCCATCTGCCGGGCAAGCACCTCGCCCAGGGTAGTCTTGCCGCAGCCCATATAGCCGATAAGGAAAACAGGTTTCATCACAGCCAGCCAGCCTCGCGATACCAGGCGATGGCCTCGCGGATGCCCTCGCGCAGCGGATATTGGGGATTGAAGTTAAAGTCACGCTTGGCCTCGCTGGTGTCACACTGCCAGTTGCGCTGCTTCAGGATCTTGAACTTATCGCGGTTCAGGGTGCTGGCCTTCAAGGTCACCTTTCCCACCCACTCGGCGACATGGCACACGATTTTGACCAGCCACAGCGGGCACGTCACGGGTATCACGAACTTTTTGCCCAGCTCCTCGCACACGATTTTGCGGAATTCTTGCTGCGTGTAGGCCTTGTCCTCGCTGATGAAGTAGGCCTTGCGCAACGGTCCCCGCTCCAGTGCGTCCATCACGCCCGTCACCAGGTCCTTGACATAGATAAAGGTGAGCATCTGCTTCTTGAAGCCCACGCTGAAGTCAAAACCGCGCTTGATGCTCTTGATCATGAGGTAATAGTCCCTCTCGTGCGGGCCATACACGCCCGTGCAGCGGAAGATAGTATAGGGGAAGCCGTCGACCGATTGCAGGTAGGTCTCGGCCTTGAGTTTGGACACACCGTAATAGGTATTGGGTAACGGGACATCGGTCGATGAAATCGGCTTGTAAGTCTTCTCGTCGCCAGGTCCCATGACGCTCAGACTGCTCATCAGCAGGAACACGTCAGGTGTCATGTTGGCCACCTGTAAAGCATCGACAAACGCACGCAGATAGCCGTAGTTGACGCGCTCAAAGTCCAGATAGTTGGTGCTCTTGGTCACACCCAGGTTGTGGACGATATAGTCCCAACGGCCCCACTCGCCCATGTGGTCGCGCAGGGTCTCCTCTAGCTTGTCCTGGTCCTCGTAGTCCAACTCAATGAAATGTATGCGCTTGTCCTGCAGGAACTCGCGGCTCGTGGTTGCGCGCACGGCAGCCCACGTGTCATAGCCGCGCTTGAGCGCTTCCTCGACGAGGAAGCCCCCGATGAAGCCTCCGGCTCCGGTAATCAGAATACTTTTCATTCTTCTTTATGCTGTGTCTCCTCTTCGGCCTTGCGGGCCATGGCCAACTTAGTGCCTTTGGTACGATTCTTGATGTTGCGCTCGACAGCCTCGACCACGTGCTCGACGATGTACTCGGGCTTGATGTTCTTCAGGCAACGGTAGTCACCATACTTGCATGGCTTGTCACCCGAGATGGAACATGGACGGCAGTCCATGTCGAGCTGGATATCGTCCTCGACAATCTGGTTATAGCCCAGATAGCCGCAAGCCGGGCTCGTCGGTCCCCACACGGTCATTGCCTGCAGGTCCACCAGCGAGGCCAGGTGCATATTGGCTGACTCCATCGTCAACATCAGGTCACACTGTCCCAGCAGCGCATACTCATCAATGAACTTGTGCTTCACCTCGGCCATCGAGATCACTCGCTTGTATTTGCGGGCAATGGGCCTCAAGGCGATTTTCTCGGCTTTGCCGCCACCCATGAGGAATATCCAGTAATTCTCGCGCTTGCTCAGTTCGGCAATTACCTGTTCCATCTGTTCCAGCGGGTAAGCCTTTTTCTTGTGCGACGAGAACGGCGAGATGGCAATCCAGCGCTCGCCCTCCTTCTTTTCAGGCACAATCGGACTGGTGGGCCACTCGCGACCGTCATACAGGCAGGTGAAATTGTCCGGTGCCTCAAAGCCCAGCTGCGTGAAAACGTTGCGGTAACGCTGGTGGATGGGCGTCAGGGGCTCGTTGGTCTTATGGGAGACCAGGGCACGGCGTTTGGGCTTTTCCCTGTCAAGACGTGCAATGAGTGCACCCTTAAACTTCATATAAGCGTCAATAATCCATGTGCCGCTCACGTTGTGCAGGTCGGCAACAGCATCAATGTCGTAAAGCTTGTGCAACTGCGCTGCCAACTTCAGCAGCCCGAACAGGCCGCTGTGATGCTCCTTCACATCAAAATCCACTACCTTGAGGTTGGCAGGACGGTCATGGAACATCGATGCAGGCCACATCTTGGTGAGCATGATAAACCGTGTGTCAGGATTCGCTTTACACACTGGATACAGCACGGGTATGGTCATGGCAACGTTGCCAAGCACCGACAGGCGCATGACGAGCACGTTACGCAAAGGTTTATTATTTTTCGCCATAGTGCACAGGATTAGTTACAATCGTTGTGCAAAAGTAAACAAAAACAGCGAAATAGACAATAATTTAAACATTATTTCCCCTCAATGGTTGCAATTACTCGTTTCACAACCACGTCAGGGGGTATGTTTTTGAGGCAACGGTAATCGCCGTAGCGGCACTCACGTTCGCCGTAGATAGAGCATGGACGGCACGCCATGTCGAGCTGGATGTCATTGCTGGCATCCTGGCCAAAGCCCTGAAAACCGCAGGCAGGAGCCGTAGCGCCCCAGATGGTGACCGCCTTGAGTCCCATGAGCGATGCCAGGTGCATGTTGGCCGAGTCCATCGTGAGCATCAGGTCGCACTTGCCCAACAAGGCATATTCATCGATGAAACCATGCTTGATTTCGGCCATCGAAATGATGTGCTTTTTCTTGCCCGCCATTTTGCGCAAGGCGATTTTCTCATCCTTCCCGCCGCCCATGAGGAAAATACGGTAATTCTCGCGCTGTGCCAGCTGCTCGACCACCTGCGTCATCTGTTCCAGCGGATAGACCTTGCCGGCATGGGCCGAGAACGGCGAGATGGCCACCCAGCGCTCACCGGACGCCTTGTCAAGCACGATGGAACTCACGGGCAAGGGTTTGCCGTCATACAGGCGGGTGAAACTGTCAGGCGCCTCCAGTCCCAATTCCAGGAATACCTCGCGGTAACGCTCAATTGTGGGTGTGACAGGGTCCTGATTCTTGTGGGTAATGAGTGCACGTCGGCGCGCCCGTTGCTTGTCGAGATGCACGACGGGAATGCCGTGCAGCCGCATAAACATGCTCAGAATTCTGGCCCTGAGCACATTATGAAGGTCGGCAACGGCATCGATGCCATACTCGCGTCGCAGCTGCGAGGCCAGTTTCATCAACCCGAAGACCCCTTTGTACTCTGCCTTGACGTCGATGCCCACCACCATCAGGTTGTCGGGGCGGTCATGGAACATCGATGCGGGCCATTTCTTGGTCAGCATGATGAAACGCGTGTCAGGGTTAGCACGGCACACGGGATATAGCACCGGGATGGTCATCGCCACGTCGCCCAGTGCCGACAGCCGCACCACGAGCACATTGCGCAGGCAAGGATCACTTTTTGCCATACAGCACAGGATTGGTCTCGGGATCGTTATACATCTTCATCTGGCGATAGACCTTCATGAACTTGCGGCCGGCAGCGATGTCATCGAGCAGTTGGTCGATAGCAGTCGTCAGGTCAATGCGCTGTTCCAGCAGCACGTCGAGTTTGGCCTGGCACTTGGCAATGTGTGCAGCATCGGCGTCGGTGCGCTCAGTCTGCTCGCGCATGTGCCAGATCTTGAGGGCGAGAATCGACAGGCGGTCGATGGCCCACGCAGGACTCTCGGTGTTGATGGTGGCATCGTCCTTGACCGTCACGCCGGCATACTGCTGGCGGAAGTAGGAGTCAATCTCCTCCACAAGGTCGGTGCGGTCCTGGTTGCTGCGGTCGATTCGGCGCTTCAAGGCCAGAGCGGCGACGGGGTCGATGGCCTCGTCGCGGATGATGTCCTCCAAGTGCCACTGCACGGCATCAATCCAGTTCTTGCGGGCAAGACGGCCCTCAATAGACCCTTCGTCAAAGGGATTGTTGAAAACGGCGTCAACATCGTCGGTGACATGGTAGAGCTTGACCGTCTGGTCAAATATCTCGTTACAATTCTGTGCGAAAGTCATATTTAGTCCTTAGTTTCTAGTTGTTAGTCGATTTCAACGCGTTGGCCTAGCAGGGTCGCGCTCGAAGCACTCAATACACGGCACATCACCTTGTCGCCGGGTTTCTCGCCATGGGCGGGGAAGACGATGACCTTGTTCTGCTGGGTTCGGCCGAACATGTCGTCGCGGCTGCGCTTGCTATAACCCTCGACCAGCACTTCGTAGATATTGCCCACATCCTTGCGGTTGCTGCACAACGACAGCTCGTTCTGCAGGGCGATCATGCGGTTCAGACGGTCGATTTTCACGTCCTCGGGCACATTGTCGGGCAGGTTCTTGGCGGCAAAAGTGCCAGGACGCTCGCTGTACTTGAACATGAACGATGAATCAAATCCCACCTCGCGCATCAGCGAGAGCGTCTCCTGGAAGTCCTCCTCGGTCTCGTCGTGGAAGCCAGTGAACATGTCGGTCGAAATGCCGCAGTCGGGCATCGCGGCACGGATGCGTGCGATGCGGTCCAGATACCACTCGCGGGTATATTTGCGGTTCATCAGTTTCAACACCTTGTTGCTGCCGCTCTGCACCGGCAGGTGGATGTGGTTGCAGATGTTGTCGTGGCTGGCCATCGTGTCGATGATGGCGTCGCTCAGGTCCTCGGGGTTACTTGTGGTGAAGCGCACGCGCATCTCGGGAGCGGCCTCGGCGACCATCGCCAGCAGGCGCGCCAGGTCAACAGGCTCACTGCCGTCTTCAGGCTTGTACAAGTAGGAATTGACGTTCTGGCCCAGCAGGGTCACCTCCTTGAAGCCGCGTTCGCGCAGGTCGGCCAACTCGTTGAGGATGCTCTGCGGCTCGCGGCTGCGTTCGCGGCCGCGTGTATAGGGCACGATGCAGTAGGTGCAGAAGTTGTTGCACCCTCTCATGATGCTGATAAAGCCGCTCACCTTGCTGCCGCCCACACGCGACGGGATGATGTCGCGATAGGTCTCGGTCGTGGACAGTTGGGTGTTGATGGCCTTCTCGCCCCGCTCGGCAAGAGCGATGAGCGCGGGAAGTTCCAGATAGGCATCCGGACCAGCCACCACATCAACGTCATGCTCACTGATGAGCACTTCCTTCAGGCGCTCGGCCATACAGCCGATGATGCCGATGATCAGGCGGCGCTGCCGTTTGTGGCGGTAGGCGTTCAACTGGTTAAGGCGCGAGAAGATCTTCTGTTCAGCATTGTCGCGCACCGAGCACGTGTTGATGAAAATGGCATCGGCCTCATCGATCGTCTCGCACGTCTCATAACCCGCCATCTTCATTACCGTGGCCACCACTTCGCTGTCGGCCACATTCATCTGGCAGCCGTAGGTCTCCAGCATCAACCGCTTGGTGCCGTCGCCCTGGGCATCATATTTCAATTCCATTGCCATATTCCTTGTTTCTTGTTTTGCGACTGCAAAGGTACAAATAATCTCCCTTTAATCCTCTGATTTATGCCTTGATTCCCTCTCATCACACCGGAATGCGCATCATTTCAGCATTCTTTTTTCACGATTCAAGAATTCTCATTATCTTTGTAATTCAATACTAAGGTAAAAAAGATGAAGACGGATTTAAAGACTAACATTAAGTTTTTTCAGGTTTCAAGCCGCTATTATCGTCCTGAAAACGAGATAGAACTCGCATCGCTCACCCGTTATGAGAAGGTGCCCACCGTGGTTGTCGAGAACGCCGACCTGGGCGCCCGTGAGGCAGCTCTTGACGTGGCAGGCATCATCAACCAGTGTGTCGAGGCCAAGGGGCGCTGCGTTATTGCTCTGGGGTCGGGCCGCTATGCCCTCAGGGTCTATGATGAATTGGTCAAACTCTATTTTGCCGATAAACTGAGTTTTGCCGACGTAGTGGCCTTCAACCTGAGCGAGTTAGGGGTAGGTTATGACAACGGGCGGCTCAATATCGACGACTTGATCAACGAACGGCTGTATTCCAAGGTAGATATCGATCGTGCCAACATCCACTTCATTACCCGTCCCGATGCTGTTGAGGACATTCACAGCCATTGCAAAGCCTATGAACGCGACATCATCGATGCCGGCGGACTGGACCTGGTGCTCTGCGACTTGACACCCGATGGCTCGCTGGCATACAACGAGCCGGGCTCAGCACGCAACAGCGCTTGCCGCCTGATGCTGCTGGGCAACGATTCGCGCATCCGCATTTCCGAGACATTCCAGAGCCAGACGGCTCCCAAGACCGCTGTGACGTTGGGCATCGGCAACATCCTGAGCGCTGATAAGATCATTTGCGTGGCATGGGAGGAAGAGTCTGCCGAAGCGCTGTTCAACACCATCGAGGGCAAGATGACCGACCTCGTGCCCGCCTCATTCCTGCAGGTGCACGATGATGTCAAAATCTATACCGACCTGGATGCCGCCTCGCGCCTGACACGCATCAGCTACCCGTGGAAGGTGACTTCCTGTGAATGGAACGACCACCTCATCCGTCGGGCCATCGTATGGCTGTGTGAACAGACGGGAAAACCCATCCTCAAGCTCACCAACAAGGATTACAACGACTACGGCCTGAGTGAACTGGTAGCACTCTACGGCTCGGCCTATAATGTCAATATCAAGATTTTCAACGATTTACAGCACACCATCACAGGTTGGCCCGGTGGCAAACCCAACGCTGATGACACCTATCGCCCCGAGCGCGAAAAACCCTACCCCAAGCGGGTGCTCATCTTCAGCCCGAATCCTGACGATGCCGTTGTCTCGATGGGCGGTACCGTCAGGCGACTGGTACAACAGGGTCACGAGGTGAGCATCGCGTTCCAGACCGACGGTGACCTCGCCGTGAGTGACGACGACCTGATGCGCAGCGTCCTGCTCGCCGACCGGTTGACCAGACATTTCGAGGGCTCCGGCTTCAGTTTCATCGAGGATACCCTGTCCAAACTCATCAATGGCACATCTACCAGCAGTGACACCGACGCCATGCGGTACTTCAAGGGCTCCATTATGCTGAGCGAGGCCATGATGGCATGCCGCCAGATGGGCGTGCACAAGAAGGACCTGTATGACCTGCGCATGCCGTTCTATACCGGCGACCCACACGGGCAAGGCAAACTCACCGATGCCGACGTGGCCGTGATCCAGGAGCTCATCGCTCGGGTGAAGCCGCATCAGATTTTCTTAGACAACGACCTGGTGGATCCTCACGGCACCCATGTGCGTGCCACTACTGCCGTGATGCACGCCCTCGACAACCTCAAGGACGAGGACTTTATGAGTGACTGCCGCGTGTGGATGTACCGTGGACAATGGGGACAGTGGGACGTGGACCATGTGGAGATGGCCGTGCCCATGAGCCCCGAGGAATTTGGCGACAAACGCGATGCCATCCTCAAGTTCCATTCCCAAATCCACGATGCCCCGTTCCGCTCTAACGCAGACAACAAATTGCCGTGGCAGCGCTCCATCGAGCGCAACCGCGACTTGGCCGAACGTTACCAGCAGCTGGGTCTGGCCACCTACGAGGCCATCGAGGCCTTTGTCCAGTACCGTTTTCGCCCCGATTACACCGAATAATCAATAATAAGATTTTTACGCCCCTGTAACGGCACGCGGCAGTTCCATCTGTTCGGGAGCGAGATTGATGCTGTATGCCTCTCCGCGTGTGCCGGTAATCATGTATTGCTTGACCAGTTCCTTGTCTGTGATGACGTTCTTCACGCATCGATT
>JAEEGG010014382.1_pt1 | contig 16762 bp, 15 predicted proteins | sample 9134161 | NCBI WGS metagenome assembly JAEEGG01 (sample SAMN16246543, study PRJNA631951) | gut metagenome | biome: gut microbiome; feature: rumen; material: CR-attached | host: Bos | place: Iran: Karaj | collected 2018-10 | reverse complement strand
GCCCCCAACTCGGCTCTCTACAAGGACGGCAAGATTTTCTTCTGCCACGGTTACGACATCAACGGATTCCAGCTGAAGCTGGCCGACGACCTGAAGAGCGTCACCCTGACCTGGCGCACCGAGACGCTCGACACCCACCACGGCGGCTACGTGCTGGTGAACGGCAAAATCTTCGGCTCCAACTGGATTAACAACAACGACGGCGCCTGGTGCTGCGTAGACTGGGAGACCGGAAAGACCGACTACGAGACGAAGTGGACGGGCGGTGCCGGCAAGGGCTCCATCATCGCCGCCGACAACAAGCTCTACATCTACGACGAGCGCCGCGGCTTCGTGGGCCTGGTCAATTCCACGCCCGAGAAGTTCGACGTCGTCAGCAAGTTCCGCGTCGCCAAGGGCAGCGGCCCCTACTGGTCGCACATGCACATCAACAACGGAATCCTCTACCTCCGCCACGGCGAGTATTTCGCAGCCTACAAGATTAAGTAAACAAGCAAAAAAGGAGTGGGAGCAACCACTCCTTTAAGTATTAAACAACGGAATAACAATGGAAAAGAATCTATTTAAAACTTTGTTGGTCGGCATGCTGACAAGCTGCCTGACCGTGGTTATTGCAACATCGTGTGCAAAGGATGACATGCCTGTTAATCACAATGAGGAGACCGCCGACCAGTTGGTGGGCGACTGGTTGTATTATAATTCTGACGACGACGAAGAAGAGATGGTTGGCAAGAGCGTAAGCTATTCACTGCTACGCTTCGACGAAAACGGTGTGGTGACGCGGACCATCTATTCTGGCTATGAGGGCACGCCGCTCAAATATTGGGAACGCTGGCTCCGACACGGCATATATACCGTAGACGTGGCAGCGCACACGATAACGATTGACGACATCGACAACAGGTCGCAGGTGTTGGGCTATACCCTCGCTGACGGTCAGTTGATTCTGGAATTACGCTACGACGATGGCAACACGACTCAGAAGGCTATTCTGCGCCGCCCGCAGGCTAATGACCGCGAGCTGCTGGAGATGATTGACAAGGCGGTGCCGTCTGACGACTACATTGGCAAATGGGGGCGCACCGAAACGGCGAACGGACAGACGACCTACGTGCTGGCCGACTATCAGGAGCTGGTCGACATCGTTGTGAACCGTTACACCGTGACCAGCGACAACAAAGTATATAAGCGTAGTGAATTAGTCAATTACACAGACGGGTCTTGGGATGAGGACGATGGATTCCTGATGATATACGAAAACGGAATTGACGAGGACGCAATCAAGCACTGGTGGAAAGTCGAAGGCAGCAGTCTAAGCATAGGCTACGAGAACTCGGAAAGTCCGCGCTACACCTATCACCAGCTGACGAAAGCGGAGCGGGACATGTTCCAGACGTTCGACAAGACCGCCATCGTCATCAATCCGTCCGAGCCTGACAACGACGATTAACCATTGGAGACAGCCAGCGGACAATGAAACGGATGAATAAAACAGAGGGACGGTTCTTTTATCGTAAGAATGCCGTCCCTCTGCGTTTGGAGTTTACACGATGCGGTGGGTCGGGTTGGGACGTCCCGGTTGCAGGAAACGCCAGGCGAGGATTTCATTGTCGTACTGCTCGTCGATGGCGGCGGCGAGCGCGTCCTTTACCAATTCATTTAGATGCTCGGGCGTGGTCTCGACACGGGCATTGACGATGAGCTTCAGGTTCTCGCCTGAGCCAGCCGTGCCTCGCAGTTGCAGCGAGGCGTCGCCCGTGATGTTGCCCACGGCATACTGCGAACCGTTCTCGGCAATCACCTTGATGTGGCCCACGCGCAGCTTCTCCTTCTTCACCGCCTTGGCCAGTCCGTTCATGATGTCCTTCAACAGCGCGTCCCAGTAGGCGGGCGTGCTGCTGGTGACGGCCACCGTGCCGTTCAGCCAGCCGAGGACGGCCTCGCCGTGGGCATACTTGTCGTAGTCGATGTCGAGAATTTTCTTTCCGCTGCCCTGCCGATTGGCCACCTCGTTGAGCCACTCCATTACGCCGATGCCGTTCTGCACGCTGGCGGTCATTACCGTCGTGTGTGGGAAGCACGTCTGCGTGTCCTTCGTCAGTTTCTCCAGCTGAGCCTCCGTCAGCAGGTCGGTCTTGGTGATGAGGATGACTTCGCTCTCCTCCAACTGCTTGCGGTAGATGTAGGCGGCATCTTCGTGCAGACCGCCGTCGCCGCCGTAGATGATGGAGTTCAGGCGAATGGGGTCGGAAAGCGCGGTCAGCGGCGACACGATGACCTCGGTGTCGAGGTACTTCTTCAACGGACGGATGATGGTGGCGGTCAGGTCGGCGCAGCTGCCCACGGGCTCGGCCAGAATCACGTCGGCCTCCACCTCCTTGCGTAATCCCTTGATGGCGTTGGTAAAGCCGTCGAAGTTGCAGCAGAAGCAGCTGCCCGCCACCTCTTTGACCTGTAGGTTAGCCTGCCGCAGCAGTCGGCTGTCCACCAGTTCAGGCGCCTGGTCGTTGGTTATCAGTCCCACGCGCAGTCCGTTGGCCATCAGCCGCTGCGCCACGTCCCAAATCAGGGTTGTCTTGCCGGCTCCGAGGAATCCGCCGGCGATAATCAGTCTGGTCTGTTTCATATATCAATTCTTGTTTTTGTTGATGGGTTCGAGGATGAATTTAAAGAGAAGGGCCGCGACAGCACCGCCGAGGATAGGCGAGAGGATGTAGACCCAGAACCAGCCGCCGACGGCGTCGGGCAGCGCAGCATCACCCCATCCCATCAGGAAGGCCACGAGGCGCGGGCCGAAGTCGCGGGCGGGATTGAGCCCTGCCTGAGTGAGCGGCGCCACGAAAAAGATGATGCTCGACACGGCGAGGCCGATGAACAGCGGCTGCAAGTCGGACGAGGGTTTTCCCACGTTGCAGTCCTCCGTCAGTCCGAAGATAAACAGCGCCAGCATCATGGTGCCGAACCCCTCGGCGAGCATTGCCAATGGCAGCGAAACGGTCGCAACGGCGTCGCCGGGGTTGGGATAGAACTCTCCGAACATGCGGGCGGTGTCAACCGAGGCTGCGGTGCCCCGCAAGATGTCGTGCGTCAGTTCGTACTGCGCAATCGACGGGCCAAACAGGATGTAAAGCATCGCGCCCGCCATGATACCGCCCGCCAGCTGCGCCAACAGGTAGCCCGGCAGCATCGACGGCTTCATCCGGCCGGCCACGACCATCGCCACCGACACGGCGGGATTCAGATGGGCGTAGCAGATGTGGCGCGTGAGGAATACGGCCAGCGTCACAGCGATACCCCACACGAGTCCGATTTGAAAAATACTGTTGTACTCGCCGAAAAGCACGGCCACAGCCACGCTGCTGCAACCCAAAAACGTGAGGATAAACGTCCCCAGCATTTCTCCAATGAATCCTTTCATGTTTTGAATGTTTATTATTGTTTCTGCAAAAGTAATCAATATCGGCAAACATATCATTACCCGTCCTTTCCATCACGAAAAATGAAAGCGTAATAACGAAAAGAAGGTTTCCTTATAATGAGAATTCTCTTTTATGATGAATTATAGTTAGGAACAAGCTGCATATCCATACGTGGTTTTGCATAAAAATGCGCACCGTTACCCCATCCTGAGTTTCCCTAGGGTAAAGTCGGAGTTTACCCTAGGGAAACCCTGGGTTTACCCTACCCAAACTCCCAGTCTGCTCCGTCCAATCTGTAAGTGCATAAACATGCAATCTGGAGGTAAATGTACTCCACGTGGGTGTTTCTCATATACGAAGTGGAAGATTTTTCTTTTTTACTTCGCTAATTCCAATTTTATTTGTATCTTTGTGCCGGAATTCATGCGACTAAAACAACTGAATAAGATATGAAAGAAAATCTATTATGGACAATCTTGACCGTTGTGGGAGTAATGTTCAACGTTCAACATTCAACGGCTTGTACCAATTTCATCGTCGGTAAGAAGGCTTCTGCCGACGGAAGTGTCATCTGTAGTTACAATGCAGACTCGTATGGCGCATTTATGTATCTATACCACTATCCGGCTGCCAAGCATCAGCCAGGCGAGATGCGTAAGATATATGAGTGGGATACCAACAAATACTTGGGTGAAATACCTGAGGCGGCAGAAACGTACAATGTTATCGGCAATATCAACGAGTGGCAGGTAACCATCGGTGAGACTACTTTTGGAGGACGCGAGGAGATGGTCGACAGCACGGGCATCATAGACTATGGTTCACTCATCTACATCGCCCTACAGCGTTCGAAGACTGCGCGAGAGGCTATCGATGTCATGACGTCGCTGGTTGAGCAGTACGGCTACTGCTCTGAGGGTGAGACCTTTACCATCTGTGACCCTAACGAGGCATGGATTATGGAGATGATGGGCTGTGCCGCAGACCGCACACGTTCGAAGGAGCGTACCGTCTGGGTGGCCATGCGGGTGCCTGATGACATGATTTGCGGTCATGCCAACCAAAGCCGCATCACCACGTTCATGCCCGCCAAGAAACAGAAGAAGGGACAGGAAACCGTGCTGTGGTCAAAGAACGTGGTGAGTTACGCCCGCACCATGGGTTGGTACGATGGCAAGGATCAGGACTTCAGCTACAACGCTGCTTACGCCAAGCCCGACTTCTCTGGACGTCGTATCTGTGACGCTCGCGTCTGGCAGTTCTTCAACCGCTACGCCGACGGTATGGACCGCTACATTCCTTGGGCAGAGGGTCGTGACGCCAACGCAGAGGTGATGCCTCTATGGGTGAAGCCCAACAAACTGCTGACCGTGCAGGATGTGCAGGTTGCCATGCGTGACCATTTTGAGGGTACTCCCTTCGACGTTTCCGACCAGTCGAAGGACAAGGCCGACATTGGTGGTGGTATCTGGCAGATGCCTTACCGTCCAACTCCCCTCTATTTTGAGGTTGATGGCAAGAAGTGCTTCAATGAGCGCCCCACGTCCACCCAGCAGACAGCCTGGACATACGTGTCGCAGATGCGCTCCTGGCTGCCTCGCGAGATTGGCGGCTGTTTCTGGTTTGGTAATGATGACTCCAATATGGTAGCCTACACGCCCGTCTATTGCTGCGTCACTCAACAGCCTGATTGCTACAGCGGTAAGGGAGCCGATGATGTTACTTTCTCGATGGACAATGCCTTCTGGGTAGAGAATTGGGTCAGTAACATGGTCTATCCCCGCTATAGTTCCTTGTTCCCTGACTTGAAGCAGGTTCGCGACTCGTTAGAAAATGCCTATTTCTTCGAACAAAAAGGCATCGAGCAGATTGCTCTGACCAAAGAAGGTGTCGATCGCGTGAGTTTTCTGACTAAATATACCTGTATGCAGGCTGACAATATGATAGCCCGCTGGCGCCAGTTGGCCACTTTCCTCATTGTGCGACATAACGATATGGCCGTCCGTCCTGTAGACGAACAGGGTCGCTTCAAGCGCGGAAAGTATGGCCTTGGTGAGACTGTGAAACGACCTGGCTATCCTGAAGCCTACAAAAAAGAGCTTATCAACCGTACGGGCGACAAGCTCTTGAAACCTACTGAATAATAGGGTATTACTCAAATACCAGTTCTTCTTTGTCGGGTGCCTTCGTAACATGAATGATGGCACCCGATTCTATTTCGCCATTAACGATACGCTCACAGACGCCGTCCTCGATATAGGTCTGGATGGCACGTTTCAGCGGACGGGCACCAAACTGTACGTCGTAGCCCTTGGTGGCCACAAATTCCTTTGCTTCGTCGCTGAGTTCAATGGTATAGCCCATCTCACTGATACGCTTGAATAGTCCCTTCAGTTCGATGTCGATGATTTGTTTGATGGCATTAAGGTCGAGTTGGTCGAAAGTGATGATTTCGTCCAGGCGGTTCAGGAACTCTGGCGAGAACTGCTTTGACAGGGCCTTTTGTACGATGGAGCGGGCATGTTCCTTGTCTTGCTCGTTGAGGGCCAGCCCGGAACCTGACTGGACACCGAAACCGATGCCACGGCCGAAGTCCTTCAATTGCCGTGTACCGGCATTGGAGGTCATGATGATGACCGTGTTGCGGAAGTCAACAAACCGTCCGTTACCATCGGTCAGGCGACCTTCGTCGAGCACCTGCAGCAACAGGTTGAATACGTTGGGATGGGCTTTTTCGATCTCGTCCAAAAGCACGATGGAGTAGGGGTGACGACGTACACGCTCAGTCAGTTGCCCTCCCTCCTCATAGCCGACATATCCCGGAGGTGCTCCGATGAGGCGGCTGGTGTTGAACGACTCCGTGTATTCGCTCATGTCGACCCGAATGAGTGCATCGCTGCTGCCGAACATGAATTCCGCCAACTTCTTGGCCAGATAGGTCTTGCCTACACCTGTTGGTCCGAGGAACATGAAGGCACCGATGGGGTGGTTGGGGTCTTTCAGTCCCACGCGGTTACGTTGGATGGCACGAACCATCTTGTCGATGGCTCCATCCTGGCCAATGACAGCTCCCTTGAGTTCCGTAGCCATGCCCTTTAGGCGGATGCCCTCTTGCTCGGCCATGCGCTGAACAGGTACACCTGTCATCATGCTGACAACGTTGGCCACTTCACTTTCGGTGACAACTTGGCGTTCGTCGCTCTCACCATCCTGCCACTTCTTGTTGAGTTCGTTCAGTTCCTTCTCCAACTGCGTCTGGCGGTCACGGTAACCAGCTGCCAGTTCATAGTTCTGGTTCTTGACAGCCGACTGCTTGCGTTCCTTCACCTTGGCAATCTCCTGTTCCTTCTCCGTAATATCGGAAGGTATCTGAGCATTGCCCAAGTGGACACGCGAACCCACTTCGTCCAAAGCATCGATGGCCTTGTCGGGCATGAAACGGTCGTTCACATAGCGGTCTGTCAGTTTGACACAAGCTGCCAATGCGTCGTCTGTGTATGTCACATGGTGGTGATGCTCGTAGCGGTCTTTGATGTTCTTCAGAATCTGGAGGGTCTCTTCATTGGTGGTCGGTTCAACCAATACCTTCTGGAAACGGCGTTCCAGTGCGCCGTCCTTCTCAATGGAGTTACGGAATTCGTCCAATGTGGTGGCACCGATGCATTGTACTGTGCCACGTGCCAAAGCAGGTTTCATGATGTTGGCAGCATCCATTGAACCGGGTGTGGAACCTGCTCCGATTATCGTGTGAATCTCGTCAATAAAGACGATAATGTCCTGATTCTGTTCCAGTTCTTTCATCAGCTGGCGCAAGCGCTCTTCAAACTGTCCGCGATACTTGGTGCCTGCCACAATAGCGGTCATGTCAAGTGTGTAGATTTTCTTGTTGAAGAGCATGGGCGAAGTGTGGTGTTGCGTAATCATCTGTGCCAGTCCTTCGACAATAGCGCTTTTACCTACTCCCGGTTCACCTATCAATATAGGATTGTTCTTCTTACGGCGGCCTAAAATCTCCACTACACGTTGAATTTCCCGTTCACGGCCTACGCAGGGATCGAGTTTACCTTCCTTGGCAGCCTGTGTCAGGTCGGTACCGAAGCTGTCGAGTACAGGTGTCTTCGACTTGGTCTTCGTCTGGGCAGTGGCGGTGCCTGCCGACTTGTTGGAACTGTTGCTCGGTGCTGCACCCGTTTCTTCTTCCTCGTCGTAGTCTTCATCGGGCAGTCCTATGCCATCGCTGACGCCCGTTTGCTGTGGGGCGTGCAACAAGGCTAATACGTCATCATAATTCATATCATTAAATTCTAATACCTCCTTGGCTCCATTCATCACTTGGTCGTGCAAGATAGCCAGTAGCAGGTGTTGTTCGTTTACTTTTTCTATTCGCTGAATACGTGCCTCAAGTACAGCAAGTTTCAAGATATTACTCGCCTTTTCATTCAACACGAGGTCGCTGGTGTGAATGGGCATTCCGAGTTCATCTTCCCTCACTTTGGTCTCTAATTCCGTCTTTACCGATTGTAAATTTAAGTTCAATCGGTGGAATATGTCTATCACGGGACCTTCCTTCATCCTAAGCAGTCCGAGCAACAGATGCTCGGGACCTACAGACCGGCTGGCCAGTCGGGCGGCCTCTTCACGGGAGAAGGCCAGCACTTCAGACACTTTGGGTGAAAACTGACTTGTCACTATTGTTCTTTATTTTATATGTATTACTACCAATTTTACAATTTTGATGCAAAGATAATCATAATTCTGCAAACACCATGCCAAAGTTGCAAAATTATTTTGGCAGTTTCAAAAATAATGCTTAACTTTGTCCGCAAAAATAAAACAATGTAAGAGCAGATGCATACAAGAGAAGAACAGATGAAGGCTTTCGGACGCCTGCTCGACGTCCTTGACCAGCTGCGTGAAAAGTGTCCATGGGACAAGAAGCAGACGAACGAGTCATTGAGGCCGAACACGATAGAAGAGGCCTACGAACTGTGTGACGCCCTGATGAACGATGACCGCAAAAACATCTGCAAGGAGCTGGGCGATGTACTGATGCACGTAATGTTCTATGCCAAGATAGGTTCTGAGACGGGAGATTTCGATATAGCAGATGTCTGCAATTTGCAGGCTGACAAACTGATATTCCGTCATCCTCACATCTATCATCCGTCGCAGGTGGGTGCAGAGGACCCTAAGCCGTTGCCATTTGGCGAGGATACGGAGAAACGTGAGTTTGCCGATGCAAAGACTTCCGAGCAGGTGCTGCAGAACTGGGAACAAATCAAGTTGAAGGAGAAAGACGGTAACAAGACAGTCCTGTCGGGTGTCCCCGCGTCCTTGCCTTCCCTCATCAAGGCATACCGCATTCAAGACAAAGCCCGCAACGTAGGTTTTGACTGGAAACAGAAAGAGGACGTATGGGATAAGGTACGCGAAGAGCTGGAGGAACTGGAAACCGAATTGCGGCAAGAGGACAAAGACCGCTCCACCAATGAGTTGGGCGACTTCCTCTTCTCGGTCATCAATGCGGCCAGACTCTATAAGCTGAACCCGGACAATGCGTTGGAACGGACAAATCAGAAGTTCATCAAACGCTTTGATTATATCGAGCAGCACAGCATTCGTGTGGGGCGTCCGCTGACTGAGATGACGCTTGAAGAGATGGACGCTTTGTGGAATGAAGCGAAACAGAATGAGAAATGAGATAAAAACAAGATAGCTATGAAGAAAATTGGAGTAATCATGCTGATGGCTGCAACGGTCATGACCGCAGGCAGCTGTGGTGGAAAGGGTGGTGAACAGCATCAAGAGCAGGTGGAGGAAGAGCCTGACACGACGGTGATTGTCACTGTTAATCGTGATTCCACAGTTTATGGCATCTGCATCGACGGTTCGGCAATGAACACTCTGCAGCTGCTGACTGATATAGGTGACACCTTGAATCTGAGTATTGCCGAGGCCAACGAAAAAGGAAAGTGCTATGGTGGATTCCAGGTAGGTGACCGTATAGCGTTGATGCTGAAAGACAAGAAGACGGCTAAGTTAGTGATCAACCAGTCGGCTCTTCTGGGTGACTGGGTCATGCCTAACCCGCTTGATGGCAGTTCGGAAATGGGCATCCGCATCAAGGAGGGTGGTATCGCCGAAAGTATTGACCAGCCAGCCATGATTTACCGTTCGTGGAGAATCTATAATGGAAAGCTGGAAATTGTAGCCATTCGTGACGGTGGCGGTGACATGGTGGAAACCAACTTGTACGAACTGGTCTCGATAGGGCCTGACACCCTGGTGTTCAAGGATGCCGAGGATATCTTTGAGTATAGCCGTCAGGTGGAGCATCACTACAAGGTGGATATCCAGTTGGAGGAAGCAACGGAGGACGATTATAGAATGTAATGACAAGGTGGAGCCGTTCAGAGTACACATATTAGGGTGTGGCAGTGCGCTGCCCACCCTTCGTCATTATCCTTCCGCACAGATTGTAGAGCTGCGCGACAAGCTTTTCATGGTTGATTGTGGGGAGGGCGTGCAGATGCAGCTGCGTCGTTGCAGGGTACGTTTCACGAAAGTGGGTCATGTTTTTATCTCCCATTTGCATGGTGACCATTGTTTTGGGCTGATAGGCATGATTTCCACCTTTGGGCTGTTAGGACGTACCGCCAGACTCCATATTCATGCCAACGAACAGTTGGAGGACATGCTGCACCGGCAGATGGAACTCTTCTGTCGTGATTTGGGTTACGAAGTTGTGTTTCATCCCATTGATGCCTCGCATCGTGAGGTTATCTACGAAGATCGTTCGCTGACCGTTGAGACCATTCCGCTGACACATAGGCTGCCAACGTGTGGCTTCCTTTTCCGTGAAAAGCCCTCATTGCCTCATATCCGTCGCGACATGCTTGACTTCTACCGGATTCCCGTCTCTCAGTCGATGAATATCAAGAATGGAGCCGACTGGACCTTAGAGGACGGCACCGTAGTTCCTAATTCCCGCCTGGTGACACCAGCTGAACCGCCCCGCAGCTATGCCTATTGTAGCGACACCCGCTACATGCCAGAGCTTCACCTGCAGTTGAAATATGTCACGACACTTTACCATGAGAGTACCTATGGTGAAGACAATCTGGCGATGGCGCAGAAATATAACCATTCCACAGCTCGTCAGGCGGCTTTGGTAGCCCGTGATGCTGGTGTCCGACAGTTGATATTAGGGCACTACAGCTCCCGCTATGAAGATGAAGACATACTGCTTAATGAAGCTCGAGAAGTATTCGAAAACACCGTTCTGTCCAACGAATTGGCGGTCTTTGATGTGTAATTTGCCTAACAGACGAAATTTTTTGTGAAAATATTTGGAGGTTTCGAGGAAAAGTTGTATATTTGCACCAAATAATTATATGCATATATGACAAAAAGATTACTTGTATTCACGTTTGCAGGATTGCTGATGGCTACATCTCCCCTTGCTATGGCAGCTTCAGAAATGGAGTTTGCCGTCTCTGAGCAGGTGGAAGAACAGGTAGAAATCACCATTGATAAGCAGATCGTCTATATCACTGGAGCACAAGGAAGCACGCTGGAAGTAGTGTCGCTTACGGGGCGTCAGGTGATGAGCGTCAAGATAGAAAGCCCTGCACAACGTATAGAATTAAATATTCCGAAAGGTTGCTACATATTGAAAGTAGGCAAGGTGGTAAGAAAGATACAGGTGCGTTGATAGTATCGGCGCTGGCGTTCTTTCTATTTCTCTTGACGGGGTGCCACGAGACGACAACCCATACCAAGCGGAATCTGACTTTAGACGCTTTCAGCAATTTGAAGGCAGAAGAATATGCTCTGAGCTCTCAGCTGATTAATGAGAGTTTGGAGCATATTTGTAAGAATGACACCGACAACAGTATTGCAGCGAATCACACCCGGAAGTATTATCAGGAGGGTGTCGATTTGGTTTGGACTGATGTCCTCGGTGTTGACGAGCGTGCCGATACCCTCATAGAGATATTGCGTGTGAAGCTGCCCGAAATGGGGTTCAGCGAGCGGAGGTATCATTTTGCACAGATTGCCGATGACCTCAGTCGAATACGGACACTCCAGTTTGACTCGAAAAATAGTGTAAGCCGTGTGATGACCCGGTTGGATTACAATCTGACAAAAGCCTATTTGCGTTATGTCATAGGCCAGCGATTCGGTTTTGTCAATCCGACTTACGTGATGAACCATTGCGATGCCCGCGAAAGGGATTCTACGGGACAGGCTATTTCCTATTTCAATCTGTATGACGTGAAAGTGGAGCATCCTAACGATGCTTATGTGAAGAGGGCGTTGAAGCGTGCAACCATTGACAGTTTGGGTGTCAGTCTGCGTATGGTTGAGCCGAAGGATGAACTATACAGTCGTCTGCTACAGTTGATTTCCACGTCCTCAGGAGCCCAGCGCCAGAAAATCCTAGTGAACATGGAACGCAAGCGATGGCGTGACAAGCAGCAGGTTGCCCCTGACGAGAAATATATAATTGTCAATGTGCCGGCTTTCCACTTGTGGGCAGTCAGCCCTGACTCTGTATTGGATATGCGAGTGGCTTGTGGTGCTCTTAGGACCAAGACCCCGTTGCTCTCCAGCAAAATAACCCACATGGAGATCAATCCTGAGTGGGTCATACCGATGAGCATAGTCCGTGATGATGTGGCTCGTCATGGGGGAGATTCTGGCTATTTTGCCCGTCATCGTTATTACATCACCAACCGCAAAACGGGTAAGCGAATCTCGCCAAAAGCGGTGTCGGCGGGTATGTTGCTGAGTGGAAACTACCGCGTGGCGCAGGAAGGTGGTGCTGGGAACTCGCTGGGTCGCATTATCTTCCGCTTTCCCAACAACTTCTCCGTGTTTCTTCACGACACGTCGAGTCCTGGCGCATTTATGCGTGACAATCGGGGCGTTTCCCATGGCTGTGTCCGTGTGCAGCGTCCGTTTGACCTGGCTGTGTTTATGATGGAGGATGAGCCGGACGAATGGCTGTTGGATAAACTGCGTATCTCGATGGGTATGAAGCCAGAGACCGAACAGGGCATTGAGATGATGGACGAGCTGGATCCTGCAGAACCGACTCCACGGCTGATACATTCATTACCAGTTTCTCCGCGCGTACCTTTATATATAACATATTATACGATTTTCCTGACTCCCGACGGCTCCATGCAGTATTATCCTGATGTGTACGGCTATGATGACGCTGTCGGTGAGGCACTAAAGCCGAATATAGAATAATGACAGACGACAAACTCCTAATAGAGCAGTTGGCAAACCCCAAGATGCAACGCAAAGCATTCGAGACGGTGGTCAGGCAGTATAGTGAACAGCTATACTGGCAGATACGTCGTTTCGTGCTGTCTCACGACGATGCCGACGATGTGTTGCAGAATACCTTTATCAAGGCCTGGCAGGGGTTGGGGACGTTTCATGGCGACTCGAAGTTGCTGACGTGGCTATCGCGTATTGCCATTAACGAAAGCCTCGACTTCCTGCGACGACAGAAAAACATTGTCACCATGAGCACCGATGATGCTGACTTGGGTATCGCCAATACCCTGATGGCCGACGATTATTTCGACGGTGACGAGACTGAGGCACAGTTGCAGGAGGCCATAGCCTCGCTGCCTGAGGTTCAGCGCACGGTTTTCCTCTTACGTTATTATGACGACATGAAATACAGTGATATCAGCAAGCAACTCGGTACCAGTGAAGGTGCCCTCAAAGCTTCCTATCATATCGCCGTCAAGAAAATATCTGTATTTTTTAAATCACGTGATTAAACCTTTTCTCAAAACTAACGTCAATAGAGTATGATGAACGAAGAAATGTATATAAAAAGCCGCATGGGCGACAAGAATCCTTTTCGTGTGCCCGAGGGTTATTTCGACAACTTTGCTGCCGAAATGATGAAAAATCTGCCTGAGCAGCCCAAGCAGAGCATTATGGTCAGAATGAGACCGTGGATGTATGCAGCAGCTTGCTTGTTGGTGGCAGTGCTAACTGCTACAATATACTTCTATGCCCCTGATGTTGCCGAACAGAACATAGCCGATGCTTCTGATCCCAATACGGAATCTTACATGGAGGAGGTTGCCGACTATGTCATGGTTGATAACAATGACATCTATGCCTACTTGGCAAGTGAATATTAAACAAGAAGGTTTATGAAAAGATTAACGGTAACGTTGCTATCCCTTGCCTTGGTGCTGGTGGTCTCGGCACAAGGGTTCAGGCCGCAGCCTCAGCAGAAGTTCTCGCCTGAGAAGTTCCAAGCCGACTTGGAGCAGTTTATCACCAGGGAGGCTTGTCTGACACCTCAGGAAGCTGCAAAATTCTTTCCCATCTACAAAGAGATGCAGGCCAAGCAGCGTGCAGTCTATGACCGCCAGCGACAGTTGGGGTGGGGAAAACCTGCTGATGAGAAAGGTTGCGAGAAAGCTATCCGTCAGCGCGATGAATACGATCTGGAGCTGAAGCGCATTCAACAGACTTACCATAACAAATTCCTCAGTGTGCTTTCTGCTTCAAAACTCTTTGATGTCCTGAGAGCTGAAGACCGCTTCCATCGGCAGATGCTACGCGGTATGAATCACGTAGGTAGGATGTACAATCAGAAAAAACAGTGAATAAATACGGGATGTTATTTCCGCTTGAATGGCAGGGTTTTAGGTAACTTCTGCCATTTTCCGTTTTTAGGCACCTTCAGTGTACTGCCTTTCTCCTGTTTCAGAATGTAGGTCGAATCGTTCTGCTGTGTCAAGGTGGCTGTCAGGTCCTCGCTGCCGTAGTCGTTGATGAGGCTCAGCTCAGCAGTGTGCTCGTCCTTTAGCTTTACTGCTGTGATGGGCCAGCAGAAAGAGTTGTTGTTCTTTCCTAAGTAGCCGGGCAATTTGCCATACAATTCGTTACCAGGAACGGATATCGACTCATTGTAAAAATCAATTCTCAGATATACATCGTACTCCTTATTGAACAGGTATGCGCGGAAAACCTTACCCTCATTCTGTGCCAGCAAGCAGGAGGAGAGCAGTCCAAAGGTCAATGTTAGTAATGTTTTTTTCATTTGTATCGCTTCTTTTTGCCGACAAAGGTAACAAATATAAATCAATAAAAAGGTGGAAGAGGCAAAAATATATGCTAAAATATGGTGAGTTTTTGAAAATTTTAAGTATCTTTGCAGCCGTTTATAATTATAACGAATGGGAAAAGATCATTTAACGCCTGACTATATCTTTGAATCGAGTTGGGAAGTATGCAACAAAGTTGGCGGTATCTATACCGTGCTTTCTTCTCGGGCGAAGACATTGCAAGACAGGATGAAGGACCAAATTCTGTTTATTGGTCCTGACGTATGGAAAGAAAAGGAAAGTCCCTATTTCAAGGAAGATAAATCCCTGTTTGCCAATTGGCAATGGGAGGCTAAGGAGAGCGGACTTTTGGTCAAGGTAGGGCGCTGGACGGTGCCCGGCGAACCAATTGCGATTTTAGTTGACTTCAATCCGTATTTCGAGAAGAAGAACGAGATTTACGGTTGGTTGTGGGAAAACTATCAGGTGGACTCCTTGCATGCCTATGGCGACTACGACGAAGCCTCCATGTTCTCCTATGCTGCCGCATTGGTCGTGGAAAGTTTCTACAAGTATTTCTTGAACGAGAAACAGAAAGTCATCTACCATGCTAACGAGTGGATGTGTGGTTTGGGTGCCCTCTACATCAACAACAAGATGCCGCAGATAGGTACCATCTTCACCACTCACGCTACGAGTATCGGCCGTTCAATAGCCGGCAATCAAAAGCCGCTTTACGACTATCTGTTTGCCTATAACGGTGACCAGATGGCTGGTGAGCTGAATATGCAGTCGAAGCACTCCATTGAGAAGCAGACCGCTTTCCATGTCGACTGCTTCACGACGGTTAGCGATATTACGGCCCGTGAGTGTGTAGAACTGCTTGGCAAGCCCGTTGATGTGGTGCTGCCCAATGGCTTTGACAACAGTTTCGTTCCCAAAGGCCCCACGTTCACCAAGAAGCGTAAGGCTGCTCGTCGTCGTCTGCTTGACGTGGCCAATGCTTTGCTTGGAGAATCACTTGATGACGATACGCTGATTGTTTCGACATCAGGACGTTACGAGTTCCGCAATAAGGGTATTGACGTCTTTGTTGAGGCTATGAACCGCTTGCTGCGTGACAAGGAGCTGCATAAGCCGGTGCTGGCATTCATCGAGGTGCCCGGTTGGGTGGGTGAGCCGCGTAAGGACTTACAGGATAGGCTGAAGTCACCTCAATCATCATACACAGAATCGCTGGAGGTTCCCCAGATTACCCACTGGCTCCATAATATGAGTCATGACAACGTGCTCGGCATGATGAAATACTACGACATGCACAACCGTAAGGACGAGCGAGTAAAGGTCATTTTCCTGCCCTGCTATTTGGACGGTAACGACGGAATTGTCAATATGACCTACTATGATGTGGTGCTCGGCAATGACCTCTGCATATATCCTTCCTATTATGAGCCGTGGGGCTATACGCCGTTGGAGGCTGTGGCCTTCAAGGTGCCTTGCATCACGACAGACCTGGCAGGCTTCGGCTTGTGGGCCAACAAGGAGATAGGCCACTATGGCGAGATTGCGGACGGCGTGAAGGTGATTCACCGTACCGACTACAACTATTCGGAAGTGGCCGATGCCATCAAGGACACCGTAGCCCTGTTCTCGGCTATGACGCAGAAGGAGGTTGACGCCTGCCGCAAAGCTGCTGACAAGCTGTCGAAGCGTGCCCTCTGGAGTGAGTTTATCCAGTATTACCACAAGGCTTACGACATAGCCTTGCGAAAAGCAGCTCTGCGTCCCCTAAGTTAGGGGACTACAGGGGTCTGAACGGCCTCAGAATAGAATTTAATAAAATAAAGAATAGTATTAATTAACGGTGCTAATGAACGTTTGTTCAAACCCCCAACCCCCTAACTTAGGGGGCATGTAAGAATTATGAAAATTAAAGCTGATTATGCAAATGCTCCACAATGGAAAGAGCTGATCGTCAAGTCGAGCCTTCCCGAGGAGCTGAAATGTATGGACGAGATTGCCCACAACATGTGGTGGGTATGGAACTACGAGGCCCGCGACCTGTTCCGCGACCTTGACCCTGAGCTCTATCACGACGTGAAGCACAATCCCATCATGCTGTTAGAGCGCCTGACCTTGGCCCGCAAGGAGGCTATCCTGAAGGAAAAGGCACTCATGAAGCGTGTCAAGACCGTCTACAACCTCTTCAAAACCTACATGGACGTCAAGCCCGACTCAAAGCGTCCGTCA
>JAEEGG010014381.1_pt1 | contig 16764 bp, 15 predicted proteins | sample 9134161 | NCBI WGS metagenome assembly JAEEGG01 (sample SAMN16246543, study PRJNA631951) | gut metagenome | biome: gut microbiome; feature: rumen; material: CR-attached | host: Bos | place: Iran: Karaj | collected 2018-10 | reverse complement strand
CCTGCGGCGCCAAAAAGCCCGAGGCGCCCGCGCCTGTTCCGACGCCCGCCCCCGCCCCCAAGCCCAGAGTCTGCGCCCGGTGCGGCGCGGCGCTCCGGGAGGGGATGGCCTTCTGCCCCGTGTGCGGCACCCGCGCCGAGGAGCCGAAGCCGGCGGCGAGCTTTATCCCCATGACTCCCGAGGAGCCGAAGCCGGCGGCGAGCTTTATTCCTCTGACTCCCGAGGAGCCCAAGCCGGCAGCGAGCCCTATCCCTCTCCCCGCCGAGGAGCCGAAGCCGGAGGAGAGCTACAAGCCCGCCCATGCCGCGCCGGAGCCGGAAGTGAGCCCTGATCCGGAGCCCTTCGAGGAGATGGATGAGCCCACGATCATGTTCCGCCCCGCACGGCGCAAGGCGCCCCTCGCCCCGGCCGTCCCCGCGGCGGAGAAGGCGGAGGAGCCCGCCGCGCCTGTGACCCCGGAGGAGCCCGCCGATCCCGAGATGACGGCGACCGGCTTCCAGGCCCCCTCGGACGACGACCTATAAGACCCCTCTCCGGGGGAAACCCCGGAAAGAGAAAGCGAGCAAAACCCATGAACAAACGCAAAAGCCCTATCGGCATCAAAATCATTGCCTGCCTGCTCCTGCTGGGGAGCCTGGCCTGCTGCCTGCTGCCCTGGATGAAGATCTCCATCGACGTGGGCGTGGAGCAGGAGCGGATGAACCCCGGCGAGCTCATCCAGACCTTCCTGGGAATGGACGCCGCCGCCGCCAAGGATAACGCCATCGCCGCCCTGCGCTCCGAGGGCGTCCCCTTTGACGCGGACTCCCTTTCCCGCCTGCTGGATCGGCTGCTGGACGGGCACTTCAAGCTTTTGGACTTCCCCTTCTTCTGCGGGGACCTGGGCGCCTTCTGCCGGGATTTCCAGCGGCCGGAGCTGGGAAGGAGCCTGGACACGGCGCGGCTCGTCTGCTGGATCGCGCTGGCGCTGCTGGCGCTGTTCTGGATCCTGGCGCTCTGCTGCCAGCTGACAGATCACCGCTGGGGCATCCTGCCCTATCTGCTGCTGGCTGCGGTCATCACCGCGGGGCTCTATGTGCTCCGCGCCGAGCTGAACCGCTATCTGATGGAAGAGGGAGACGCCCTTCTGGCCGGACTGGGACTGAATGTGCTGATCAGCTATCTGCACATCGGCATGGACATCGTGAAGATGGGCATCGGCGCGCTGCTCTGCCCCTTCCTGGCCTTGCTGGCGCTGCTGTTCTCCGGCATCCGCAAAAAGGCGCCGGAGAGAAGCCCGGCGGCCTCCCCCTATCCCGCCCGGCGCGTCCAGAGCGCGCAGCCCCGCCCCGCTCCCGCCCGGGAGGGCGGCTGGCGCTGCCCCAGCTGCGGCCGCCGCTGCGGGCTGGATGAAAACTTCTGCAAGATCTGCGGGAGCGAGCGCCCCAGGCTGCCCGCGCTGCGGCGCTGCCCCGGCTGCGGGGAGGCGCTTCCCCCGGACGCCACCTTCTGCACCGCCTGCGGCGCCGATCTCCGCCTGCCGCGGGAGGAGGCGAGCTTCCCCCGCCCCGACGGGGGCGAAACCTGAATCGCAGTACCCGCTGCCGAGCGCCCCGGCGCAGGGCAGCGCTGCTGAATCGTCAAAGAGAAAGGAAGGATATTTATGGAATTCGGCAAAAAGCAAATCACTCTGTTCAAAGCAATCTCCCTGGCGCTGATCGTCACCTGTGTCTTTATGCTGTTCATGCCCTGGCTGAGCCTTCCGGTCTACTCCGGACTGAAAGCGAGCATCGGCGTGTTTTCCACCAGCATTGCCGGTGAGTACACCAGCTTCTGGTCGGTGATGCTGATCATCAACGCCATCCTGCTCATCCTGCTGGCCGCCCTTGCCATCTACGGTCTGCTGAAGGACAAAAACAGCCTGGTGCTGCCCTTCGCCATCGTGGGCTTCATCAGCTTCTTCCTGGCGTTGTTCCAGAAGGCTTTCCTCGACGAGGGCTCTCTGCATGTGGGCATCGGCGCGTGGCTGACGCTGTTTCTCAGCGTGCTGGCCTTTGTGGCGGCGCTGCTGGACAATCTGGCCGCCGGAAAGCCCGCCTTCTCCCTGGCCGACTTCGGCATTCAGCCCGGCGCTGTTCGCGTGAACAGGGGCGTCGGCGGCTGGACCTGCCCCAACTGCGGCGCCAGACAGGGCGCGGCCCAGAACTTCTGCGACCGCTGCGGCACCCGCAAGCCCGAGCCGCCCCGCTGCCCCAACTGCGGCAAGATCGCCCGCCCAGGCGAGGGCTTCTGCTCCGACTGCGGCACCCGGCTGCAGTAAATAACCCGTATACTACCCGGAGGCTCTTCGGGAAATAAAAAAGAAAGGATGATCCCCATGTCTATCAAACCCCTGTCCCTGTTCAAGATCATCGCGCTGGTTCTCGTCGCCCTCTGCTTCATCATGATGTTCCTGCCCTGGATCACCATGTCCGCCTTTGGCTACAGCGAGTCTGCAAACCTGTTCAAGATCAGCGGTGAAGGCTGCTTCTGGACTGTGATGCTGGTCGTCTTCGAGATCCTGTTCTTCCCCGCCATGGCGCTGGCCGTTTTCGGCATCCTGACCGATCGCAACGTCTTTGTGCTGCCCCTGTCCGCGCTGGCCGTGATCATGTTCCTGTTTGACGTGTTCACCGCTTTCTGGGCGAAGGGACAGACCTACGGCATGGCCGGTGTCCACGCGGGCGTCGGCGCATGGCTGTTCCTGCTCTTCGGGCTGGGCGCCTGCGGCGTGCTGTTCTACGAGGATTACAGCCAGGGCAAGAATTTCTTTGACTTCTCCTCCGTCAAGTCCGCAGGCGCGGCCATGCCCAAGGTGAACCTGGGCGCCATCGGCGGCTGGGCCTGCCCCAACTGCGGCGCCAAGAACGGCAACGGCCAGAATTTCTGCTCCACCTGCGGCGCCAAGAAGCCCGAGCCCCGTCGCTGCGCCACCTGCGGCGCCACCCTCAAGCCGGGCGAGGTCTTCTGCTCCAACTGCGGCACCCGCGCCCAGTAAAGTTTCTGCCCTCCGTCTCGAGATACTGCGCAAATTCAAGAGAAAAGAGAAAGGATGATCCCTATGTCGTTTGATTTCCGTTCCCTGTCCCTGTTTAAGATCATCGCGCTGGTTCTCGTAGCCCTCTGCCTCATCATGCTGTTTCTCCCCTGGCTGACCGCGTCCATCTCCGCCTTCGGCTACAGCGAGAGCGAGAGTCTCAACGTCTTTAAGACCGGCACCGGGGAAGCCGGCAGCTTCTGGTCGGTGGTGCTGGTCATCCTGGCCATCGTGGCGATCCTGGCGATCCTGCTGGCGGTCTACGGCATTTTGACCGGGCGCAACAACTATGTGCTGCCCCTGGCCTGCCTTGCCGTGCTGATGTTCCTCTTCGCCTTCTTCCAGGTCCTGCATGTGAAGGGCCTGATGAAGGCTGAGATGGGCGAGTACGCCGCCCTTGTGAGCAGCATGATCAAGATCCACATCGGTGTGGGCGGCTGGCTGTTCCTGCTCTTCGGGCTGGGCGCCTGCGGCGTGCTGTTCTACGAGGATTACAGCCAGGGCAACAACTTCTTCGACTTTTCTCTCAAGTGAGAAGCCACGCAGCCGTGACCGGGGGAACGCCCCCGGCCGCGGCATGCCCTGAAAAAGAGAGGAGCAATCCCCCTATGACAAGAGCAAATCCGCTTTTCCGCATCCTGGCCATCGTCCTGATCCTGGCGAGCCTCGGCATGAGCTTCCTGCCCTGGCTTGTCCCCGGACGGGAGTTTGCCTATCTCCCGGGCGAATCCATGTTTGAGCTGATCAAGTCCTTCTGGGAGGCGACCAAGGAGCTGATGAAGGACGGCTTCGATCTGAGCAAGTCCACCACCACGGACATTCTGGTCGGCGCGGTGATGGTCCTGTTTTTGGTCACGGCGCTACTGGGCCTCGTCCTGGCCGCCCTCGGGCTGCGCTGGGGCGGCATCCCCTACGCGGTGATGAGTCTCGGCCTGCTTGTGATCTTCTGCCTCTACTACCTGAAGTACGGCAACGAGTACATGTCTCTGCGTTTCGGCGTTCGGCCCTTCCACTTGGGAGTCGGCGCGATCCTGTTTGCGGTGCTGGCAGTAGCCGCTGCAGTATGCCTGTTCCTGAAGAAAATCGGCTCGGAAGGCGCCAAAAGCTGAGAGAGCGCCTCCCAGGCGCGGCGTCCGCGCCTGCCCCCTTTGAAAACGAGAGGAGTAGAATACATGAGAAAAACCAACCCGATTTTTCGCATCCTGGCCATCGTGCTGATCCTGGCGAGCCTCGGCATGGTGTTCATGAAATGGATGTACACCGTCTATACATATTATGACATTGTCGACATGACCTTCCAGCAGATCGACTACTACGGCTTTGCCGATGCCATGGAGCTGGAGGGCAATCTGATCTTCTTTATCGCCACAATCGTGCTGCTGCTCACCGGCATCCTGGCGATCATCCTGGCGGCGTGCGGCGTGCGCGGCGGCGGCGTGCCCTACTTCCTCGCCACCGTCTTCGCCTTTGCGGTGTTCCTTTACGCCCTTGAGTGGCACATCGACTACATGGGCGTCGGCGCCTGGCTCTGCGTTGCCTTCGCGCTGATCGCCATGATCCTGCTGTTCATCCCGGACAATACGGCGCGGCCTGCAGTCGCGGGCGGCTATGCGCCTGTGCCGCCCAGAGTCACCACCTGGACCTGCCCCAACTGCGGCACGATCCTGGCGGATCGGGAGCGCTTCTGCCCCAACTGCGGCAACTCCCGCGCTGTGACCCCCGCCCCGAATCCGGGCCCCACTCCCACGGTGCAGCGCTGCGCCTCCTGCGGCGCCACGCTGGAGAAGGGCGCGGGCTTCTGCCCCAACTGCGGCTCCCCCGTGGGCGGAGCCAGACCGGCCGCGGCCTACAGCGCCCCCAGAACGCCGACCTACACCGCGCCGAGCGCTCCCAGAACGCCGACCTACACTGCGCCGAGCGCGCCCCAGCCCCAGAATCCCGCCCCCAACGGCTTCCACAACGCCGGGGACGACGATCTCTGAGCGGCACCTCTTTGTTCGCCGCTGTTCCCGCCTGAAGGGCGGGAGCGGTGAAAGATAGTCGCAGGAAACCAACAGACCGGACCGAAACGCACGAGGCGTTTCGGGAGAAAAGAAAGGAGAAAAACATGACCAAAGGCACCACCAAGATCCTCGCCGCAGTTCTGATCCTGCTCAGCTTGCTGACCGTTTTCCTTCCCTGGCTGTCCGCATTCGGTCAATCCATGAGCCTCTTTGAGCTGATCAAAGAGACCGGCTCCAACGGATTTACCGTTGGGGAGCTCATCGGCATCGTGCTGATCGTCACCACGATCCTCGGCATCCTTCTCTCCCTCAAGGGGAAGAAGCTCGGCGCCATTCTCCACCTGATCGCAGCGGTCGGCGTGTTTGTATACATCGTCGCGGATAAGAATGAATTGGTCAGTCTCGCCGTCGGTTCTTTCCTCTGCCCCATCCTGGCTCTGCTCGCTGTGGTCTGCATCTGCCTGCCCGCGAAGGAGTAAGCAAGTTTTTCCCCGATCCGCCGCTCCCGGCATCTACGGGAGCGGCAGAGAGTTGAAAACGCAAAGCGGAGCCGGCATAGGCTCCGGAGAAGAGAAAGGAGAAAAACATGACCAAAAGTACCACCAAGGTTCTCGCCGCAGTTCTGATCCTGCTCAGCTTCCTGACCATTTTCCTTCCCTGGCTGGCGCAGGGGCCTTTTTCCATGAGCTTCTTTGACCTGCTCAAGCTGTCTATGGACACCGGCGAATTTACGGTCGGAGAGCTTATCGGCATTGTGATGCTCATCACCACGATCCTTGGCATCGCGCTTGCTCTTAAGGGCAAAAAGCTCGGCGCCATCCTCCACCTGATCGTCACGGTCGGCGTGTTTGTGTACATGGCCTCCGAACAGGGCGATGTCTCCTGGTTTGGCATCGGCGCCTGGGCCAACCCCATCCTGGCTCTGCTCGCCCTGATCTGCCTCTGCCTGCCCGCGAAGGAGTAAGCAAGTTTTTCCCCCTCCGCCGCTCCCGGCATCTACGGGAGCGGCGGAGAGTTGAAAACGCATAGCGGAGCCGGTACAGGGCTCCGGAGAAAAGAAAGGAAATGGGTAGTCGTATGGACTATGAAGTACTTACCATCGTATTTGGCGTGATCGCCCTGATCCTCACGGTTTTGTGCATGATCTTCATCACCCCCAGAAGCAGGAAGCCCTATCTGAACGGCTTCTTCAAGTGGCTGCACGGGGTGTTCAATTTCGATACCCTGCTGATCGACAAGATCCTGAAGTTCCTCTATATCTTCAGCACCTTTGCCGTGATCTTCCTGGGCTTCCTTGGGGTCATCGAAGGCTTTGAGGTTCTGGATTACACCTCCGAGGTTCTTCTGATCGGCTTGGGCGTCATGCTGCTCGGCCCCTTTGTGGTTCGCCTGATCTACGAAATGATGATGATGTTCGTTATCATGGTCAAGCATGTGGCGGAGATCAACCGAAAGGTCAAGGACGAGAATCCCGGCGCGCCTTCCGCCGATCCCTTCGCGGCCGAAGCGCCCGCCGCCCCTGCGGCAAGACCCGTGTACCGTCCGGCGGAGTTTGTGTGCCCCAGCTGCGGCGCCAAGATGAGACCCGGCTCCAAGTTCTGCGGCGTCTGCGGCTACCGTGTGGAGAGCGATTCCGCCAACGGCCGGAATGGCATCTGAGCCAAAGACAGCGACCTCTTGAAGCGGGGCGCCAGCCCCTGCCCCTGTGCGGGCAGGGGCGTCCCCTTTTTCACGAGGGGCGGAGCGCAGCGGAGTCGCCCCATGTCGTCCTGAGCGGAGCGCAGCGGAGTCGCCTATGTCATCCTGAGCGGAGCGCAGCGGAGTCGCCCATGTCATCCTGAGCGGAGCGCAGCGGAGTCGCCCATGTCATCCTGAGCGGAGCGCAGCGGAGTCGAAGGATCCTATCCCCGCAGCAGAGGGAGCCTTCGGGTGCGCCGCGCTGCGCTGAGGTTGACGGAGCGCGATATTTCAAAAGCGCGGCCATCCCGTCCCCCCGGCGACGGTGTTTTGGAGCATTCTACCGACAGAGAGAAGAGAGCTTATGAAAACTTGCAAACATTGCGGCGCGGAGAACCCGGAGGAACGGACGACGTGTGCCTTCTGCGGGAGCGCGCTGGAGGAGAAAACCGCGGGAGACGGTCTGCTGGGCAGCATGGGCCGCAAGCGCTACACGGCGGCGGAGAAGCAGCCGGAGAGAGCGGCGGCGGAGACACCCCCTGTCCCCACGCTCACCGGGGATGAGACGGTTGCGGCCTTCCATCGGGACAGCGGCCGTGAGAGCAGGCGGGACGAGACGAAAGTGGAGAAGGCACCGGAAGAAAAGACGGAGACTGCCACGCCTCAGGTTGGCGGTCTTGTGGGCAGCATGGGCAAGCGGCGCTATGAGGGCGAAGAAAAAAAGCCGGAGCCTCCGAAGGACAGCGGGCTGCTGGGCAGCATGGGCAAGCGGCGCTATGAGAGCAAAGACGAAAAGCCCGCGGAGAAACCGGCGGCCCTCAGGGACAGCGGCTTGGCAGGCAGCATGGGCAAACAGCGCTACGGCACCAAGCCCAAGGACGCGCCGCCGGCGCCCCCGGTGGAGGCCGGCCTTGCCGGCAGCATGGGCAAGCAGCGCTACGGCGCCAGACCCAAGGATTCGCCCCCCGAGGAGGATCCCCGGCCGGCAAAGAAAAAAAGCGCCGACAAGGGCCGCATCATCGCCGTCTCTCTGACGGTGCTGGCTCTGGCGGCCTCGGTGCTGCTGGTGTTCTGGGACGCCATCTTCGGCAGCGCCAAGCTCTACGGCGCGGGCATCGGCGGCTACATCAACTACTACCGCCCCGTGGAAGAGGAAGAGATCGTCGAGGAGGACGGCGTCCGCTATGTGGGCGATCAGATGGTCATCGTCTCCGGCTTCGGCATCTCCTATGACGAGATGGAGGACTTCTTCCAGACCCAGGACATGGAGATCATCGGCTATGTGGAGCTCATCGACGCCTATCAGGTGCAGCTGAGCCAGTCCTACACCCTGACGGAGCTCCACGGCATGTGCCGGGAGCTGGAGCAGGATCGGCATGTGGACTCCGCCACGGTGAACGCCGTGTGGGAGAGCGACAACTTCGCCATCCCCTCCGACCCCTGGGACGGCAGCGCCAACTGGAACCGGGCGGAGCCCTACAGCGCCAACTGGGGCGTGGTGGCCATCCACGCGCCGGAGAGCTGGGAGCGCTGGGAGCCGGCGGAGGTGCGGGTCGGCGTGCTGGACAGCATGTTCGACGAGAACCACCGGGATCTGAACTTCGCCATGACCAACGGCAACGAGATCTATGACAGGACCCCCGACAACGACAGCAAGGCCCACGGCACCCACGTCTCCGGCACCATCGGCGCCGTCCACGACAACGGCCTGGTGGCGGCGGGCGTGGCGGAAAACTGCCGGCTCTACGGCTACTCCGCCTCCAAGTACCAGACCACCATGGACGAGGTCAGCGCCATGGCGGAGCTGGCCGCCCAGGACGTGCGGGTCATCAATTACAGCATGGGCCTCATCGACGAGTACCGGGACGCGGCCATCGAGCGCAACGGCGTGGAGCGGGACATCTACTACCACTATGCCGCGGCCTTTTCCCAGACGGCCATGAAGCATCTGCTGCGCAAGGGCTATGACTTCGTGCTGGTCTGCGCGGCGGGCAACGACCCTGTGGAGGCCGTGTGGGCAAGCGAATACGCCTACATCACCGACCCGGAGATCCGGGATCGGATCATCGTGGTAGGCGCCGCCCAGGTGGAGCGGGACGGACAGTACTCCCTGGCCTATTTCAGCGCCCGGGGCAGCAGAATGGACGTGGTCGCCCCCGGGGTGGACATCTACAGCACCATGCCCGGCGGAGGCGGCGGCTATATGAGCGGCACCTCCATGGCCACGCCCCACGTCACGGGCGTCACGGCCAGCGTCTGGGCCATGGCGCCGGAGCTCAGCGGCGCGCAGGTCAAGCGCATCGTGGTGAGCACCGCCAACATCCCCGTCAGCGGCAGCAGCGTGGGGATGATCAATATGGAGGCCGCCATGGAGGCGGCGGAGGCTGCCGCAAGATAACAGGCAGAGAAGGAGAGAGGCATGATGCGCTGCATGAATTGCGGTTCGGAGATCCCGGAGGAGACCCGGTTCTGCCCCTGGTGCGGGGCAGAGGCGGAGCCTGCCCCGGAGACGCCGGAGACCGCGCCCGAGACAGCGCCGGAGAGCGTACCGGAGACCGTGCCGGAGAGCGCCGCCGCGCCGGAAACGGCTGCGGAGCCTGCCGCCGCGCCGGAGAGCGAAAGCGCCCCGGAAGCGGAGCCGGAGAGCGCACTCCAGCCGGAAGCGGAAGCCGAACCGGAAGGCGCAGCCCAGCCGGAAGCAGAGCCGGAGACCCCGGCGGAGACGCCGGAAGCGCCCGCCGCCCCCGCGGAAAAGCCGGAGCCGGTCTGGCAGAGGCTGTGGAGGCGGCTGCGGGCCCGGAGGCAGAACAGAAAGCCCCTGGACCGGGAAAAGCTCCGGCATACCCTGCGCGTCATCGGCAGCGTGCTCACCGGGCTGGGGCTGCTGGCTCTGCTGGTGGTGGCGCTGGTGCTGATCCATATGAATAAAGAGGCGCGGGAGCTTCCCGCCGGGGAGGAGACCCTGCCCCAGCAGGCCAGGCCCGAGCCCATCAATTTCTACGCCCAGGCGGATCCCGGGCGGATCCGCAGCGAAGGCCAGGTACAGTACGTCTGCGACGAACTGCTGGCCGTCTCGGCGGAGGGCGTGAGCTACACGGAGATGGAGCGCTTCTGCAGCGAGAGAGGCTACCGGGTCGTGGGCTATGTGGAGCTGACGGACACCTATCAGCTCCGCCTGCCGGAGGTGCACACCCTGGAGGGGCTGGAGCGCCTTGCCGCGGAGCTGGAGCAGGAGGACATGGTGGACTGCGCCATGCCCAATGTGGCCTGGGCGCCCGGCGCCTTCGCCATCCCGGAGGATCCCTGGGGCGGGCAGCTCAACTGGGAGGCCGCCGTCCCCGATACGGACAACTGGGGCCTGATGGCCATCCGCGCGCCGGAGAGCTGGGCCCTCTGCGCCCCCGGCACGCTGCGCATCGGCATTCTGGACGGGGGCTTTGACTCCCGCCACGAGGATCTGCGCTTTGCTTCCCTGCACCGGAACACCGGGGAGGGGCGCGGCGAGGGCGGCGAGGCCCTTCTGCTGCGCGAGCACGGCACCATGTGCGCCTCCGTTCTGGGGGCGGTGCAGGGAAACGGCCTGGGGCTCAGCGGCACGGCGCCGGACTGCGCCCTCTATGCCGTCGGCTCCAAGGCCTGGTGCGGGCAGATGGACGCCCTCAGCGCCATCGCGGAGCTGAGCGGCGAGAATGTGAAGGTGATCTGCTGCGGCCTGGGCTACCGGGAGGAGCTGGCCGCCGCCGCGGCGGCGGGTCAGCCGGAGCTGCAGCGCTGGTATTACGAGCGCCCGGGCCGTCTCAGCGGCCTGGCGCTGCGGCGTCTGCTGGGGAAGGGCTATGACTTCCTGCTGGTCTGCCCCGCCGGCAACAGCGCGGAGCTGGACGCGGGCTGGAGCGGGCTCTTCGCCGCCATCGCGGAGCCGGAGCTGCGGGAGCGGATCCTGGTGGTGGGCGCCGCCGGCCTCCAGCAGGACGGCAGCCTTGTCCGGGCGTCCTTCAGCAGCGGCGGCGAGCGGGTGGATCTGCTGGCGCCGGGGGTGCAGGTCTTCTGCGCCCTGCCCGGCAACACCTACGCCCGGCGGGACGGCACGTCTCTCGCGGCGGCCCACGCCGCCGGCGCCGCGGCCTGCGCCTGGGCGCTGGATCCGGGTATGAGCGGGGCGCAGCTGCGCGCGCTTCTGATGGAGACGGCCCGGACGCCGGTGGAGAACAGCCAGGTCGGCCTGCTCAACATGCAGGCGGCGCTCTCCCAGGCGCGAAGCGCCGGCGGCCGGCAGGACGAGCGGGAGCGGGCGAGGGAGGCCTACGCTGCCCTCTTGAGCCGGGGACTGCGGCTGCGCCGCCTCTCCGGCGGCAGCGGCGCGGAGCTGGACGCCCAGCGCTATCTGCTGCTGGACATGGACGGCGACGGCGCGGAGGAGCTGCTGGTCTACGCGCTCCATGAGAGCGAGCGCAGCGCCAGCTTCGCCCTCTACACCTGCCGGGGCGGGGAGGCGGTCTGCATCGCCGACGCCTGGGAGACCTGCCGCTTCTCCTCCTGGTCCAACGTGAGTCTGACCCTGGAGGTCTGGGACGGCAAAAACATCTACGCCAGCGCCGAAAAGAGCTCGGCGGGCTACGGCGAGTCCGGCGACTGTTTCTGGCTGAGCTGGGACGGCAAAGAGCTCAAATGCCTGGAGGAGGATCGGCGGCCGGCAGACGGCGAGCGCACGATCCTGATCTTCAACTCCGCCTTCACCCCGGCCGGCGTCCCCATCGGCTCGGCGGAGGATGAGCTGCGGGAGCGCTGAGGGGAGGAACACCATGCCCTTTTTCATTGTTCGCAACGACATCACCAAAATGCAGGTGGACGCCATCGTGAACGCCGCCAAGCCCAGCCTGCTGGGGGGCGGCGGGGTGGACGGCGCCATCCACGCCGCCGCGGGGCCGGAGCTGCTGGAGGAATGCAAGACCCTGGGCGGCTGTGAGGTGGGCCAGGCCAAGATAACAAAGGGCTACCGCCTGCCCGCCCGCTATGTCATCCACACGGTGGGGCCCCGGTGGCACGGCGGCCTCTTCGGGGAAAAGCGCAAGCTTTTGAGCTGCTATCGCAGCAGTCTGGAGCTGGCGGCGGAGCAGGGGCTGGAGAGCGTGGCCTTTCCCCTGATCTCCTCCGGCGCCTACGGCTACCCCAAGGACAAGGCCCTGGAGAGTGCCCGGGAGGCCATCGAGAGCTTCCTGCTGGAGCAGGACATGACCGTGTACCTGGTGGTCTACGGGGAGGAGAGTCTCGCCGCCTCCCGGCAGGTCTTCGACGACGTGCGGGAGTACATCGACCGGGAGTATGTGCGCGAGCACCCCTACCGCCGCAACCGGCGGGAGGAGCTCGACCTGGACGCCGACTTCGCGCTGTTTTCCGCGGAGGAGGCCGCGCCCCAGGCCATGGCGCCCATGGCCGCGCCAAAGCCCGGACCCAAGCCCAAGGCGGCGGAAAAACCGGCCAACAGCTTCCAGGCGCCGATGGCAAGCGCTGCCGCACCGGGCTGGCGCTTCGGGCAGCTGGACGAGAGCTTTCAGCAGATGCTGCTGCGCAAGATCGACGAGCGGGGCATCACGGACGCGGCCTGCTACAAGCGTGCCAACATCGACCGCAAGCTCTTCTCCAAGATCCGCAAGGACGTGCACTACAAGCCCTCCAAGCCCACCGTGCTGGCCTTTGCCGTGGCGCTGGAGCTGGAGCTGGGGGAGACGGAGGAGCTGCTGGAAAAGGCGGGCTTTGCCCTCTCCCGCAGCAGCAAATTCGACCTGATCCTGCGCTATTACATCGAGCGGCATGTGTACGACGTGTTCAAGATCAACGAGACCCTGTTCGAGTTTGACCAGGCGCTGCTGGGAAATGTGTCCTGAGCGGGAGAAAAGCCTTGCGGGAAGCGGAAATTCCTGGTAGGATAGAGACAGATCCGGCGGGAGAGCGCCGGGAGAGAAGGAGATCGTCATGAAGCTGACCAAGATCGTCATCACCGGCGGCCCCAGCGCGGGCAAGACCACCGCCATGAGCTGGGTGCAGAACGCCTTTTCCAAGCTGGGCTATACCGTGCTCTTCGTGCCGGAGACGGCCACGGAGTTCATCACCGGCGGCGTCGCCCCCTGGACCTGCGGCACCAATCTGGACTACCAGAAGGTGCAGATGGAGCTGCAGCTGACCAAGGAGCGCCTCTTCGAGAAGGCCGCCCGCACCATGAAGGCCGAGAAGGTGCTCATCGTCTGCGACCGGGGCGCCATCGACAATAAATCCTACATGAACGACGAGGAGTTTGCCGCGGTGCTCCGGGAGGTGGGCAAGACCGAGCAGGAGCTGCTTTTGAGCTACGACGCGGTGTTCCACCTGGTTACCGCCGCCAAGGGGGCGGAGGAGTTCTACACCTTCGCCAACAACGCCGCCCGCTATGAGTCCGTGGGCCAGGCCGTGGCGCTGGACGACCGGCTGATCGCCGCCTGGCAGGGCCACCCCCACCACTGCATCATCGACAACTCCGTGGAGCTGCGAGAGAAGCTGAAGAATCTGATCGCCGCCATCCGGGACTTCCTGGGCGAGCCGGCGCCCCCGGAGATCGAGCGGAAGTTCCTGGTGGAGATGCCGGAGCTTACCGCCCTGGAGAAGCTGCAGGGCTTCCGCCGGGTGGAGATCGAGCAGGCCTACCTGCCCACCACCAACGACGAGCGGCTCCGCATCCGCAAGTGGGTGGAGAACGGCCAGGCCATCTACTACAAGACCCGCCGCCGCCATGTGAACGGCCAGCGCCTCGAGGTGGAGGAGCGGCTGACCCAGCGGAGCTACAAGGAGATGCTGGAGGAGGCCGGCGAGGCGCTGCAGCTGCTGCGCAAGACCCGCTACAGCCTGCAGTACGACGGGCAGCTGTTCCAGCTGGACGTGTACCCCTTCTGGCAGGAGCAGGCCGTGGTGAAGATCGAGCTCAACGAGGAAAACGGCGAGGTGCGCCTGCCGCCGGAGCTGAAGCTGATCCGGGAGGTCACTGGCGAGCGGGAGTTCAAGGACTACGCCCTGGCGGCCCTGATGAATTCTTAAGATTTCATAAAACGCCTAAAAAGCGCCCCGGGCACTTGCGATTTTGGGAGATTTGGGATATAATACCCAGAGAACCGGAAATTGGGAGGATAAGAATATGAAAACAATTCGTTCTATGCTGGCGCTGCTGCTGGCAGTGCTGCTGATGGGTTCCCTGACCGTCGCCGCTTTCGCCGAGGAGACCGAACCCAAATACCCCGAGGGACAGAGCTATACCGCCGACGAGGGCGAGACCCAGGTCTACACCGTGCAGGTCTCCGCTGGCCCGAATCTGGACGGGGCCGAGCGCACCCGCGACCAGATGCTGAAGGCCGGCTTTGACAGCTTCCTGTATGAAGTGGACGGCGGCTACCGCATCATGTGCGGCAAGTTCCAGAGCAGGTACAACGCCAAGCTCTACCTGGAGCTGATCAAGAAGGAAACCGAGCGGGAGAACGCCTATGTGACCGACGTGACCCTGCCCAACGCCGCCATCGAGGACTTCGTGGCGCACTATCAGAAGGATCCCTTCGTGGCCAAGGCCAAGTTCCTGGGCTGGGAGACGACGGACTGCAAGTTCGTGGACATGAATCTCAACGAGGAAGAGACCGCTACGGTCTACATCGTGCGCTATTCCGGCGGCGCCAACTTCAAGGCCGCGGAAGCCCGCACCAAGGAGCTGACGGAGCAGGGCTTCGACGGCTATCTGATCAAGGTCCCCTGCTGCTACATCGTGGCAGCCGGCGCATTTGACAACTGGGATGACGCCTATGCCCTCTGCAAGCAGATCCGGGAGACCACCGGCCGCATGGGTACCGGCGTGCAGGAACTGAAGCTGCCCGCCTCTCTGCTGGGCTGATCGAGAACTGAATCGAAAATGCTGACTCGCCCGCCGGTTTTCCGGCGGGCGGGTTTTATAAAATCTGTCGCCTGTGAGGCGACCGGGGAAAAACCAAAACCTCCTATACTGTGACCGTAAGCAAGAGAAAGCACGCGTCACAGAATAGGAGGTTTTTTTATGATGCTTTTCAACAGAAATCGCAGAAACGACAGCGCCGGGATCGGCGGAAGCAAGAGCCCCGAGGCCAAGGGCGAGCTCACTGAGCTGGTCTTCATCCTGGATCGCAGCGGCTCCATGAGCGGCCTGGAGGGGGACACCATCGGCGGCTTCAACAGCCTGATCGAGAAACAGAAGCGGGAGCCGGGCAAGTGCTTCGTCACCACCGTGCTCTTCGACAGCCGCAGCGAGACCCTCCACGACCGCCTGGAGCTGCAGCAGGTGAAGCCCATGACCGGGCGGGATTACCAGGTGGGCGGCTGTACCGCCCTGCTGGACGCCCTGGGCGGCACGATCCGCCACATCGTGAACATCCACCGCTACGCCCGCCCCGAGGACGTGCCCGCCCGCACCACCTTCGTCATCATGACCGACGGCTATGAAAACGCCAGCCGGCACTTCGGCAGCGACGAGGTCAAGCGCATGATCCGGCACGAGAAGGAGAAGTACGGCTGGGAGTTTCTGTTCCTGGCCGCCAACATCGACGCCGTGGAGAGCGCCCGGAGCATCGGCATCGACGCCGACCGGGCCGCCAACTACCACGCCGACGGCCGGGGTACCCAGGTCGCCTACGAGGCGGTGTCCTGCGCCATCAGCGCCCGCAGAAACTGCGCCGCTCCCCTCAGCGCCGACTGGAGCGCCGGGGTCAACCGGGACTACGAGACGCGGAAAAAAGGAAATAATGAAGAATGAAAAATGAAAAAATATGGTGTCGCGCGGAGCGCGACGGATTGAAATTCGCTTGTGGGAAACGCGGGTCTGCGCCGCGGAGCGCACAGAGCGAAGCTCTGTCATCGCGAACCGGTGCGCACACCGGTGCGGCGATCCGTTCTCTTTGACCCGGGGACGGGGGAATTGCGGGCTCCCGCCGCCGGCGGCGGAAGAAGGGAGCCCGGAATTTCCGCAGCGGTCGAAAAATGCAAGGAATAGCGTAAGCCCGAAGCATTTTTCGGGCACCGCAAGGTGGGTGCGGATTGCCGCGCCAGTGTGAGCACTGGCGCGCAATGACACCGTGGGGACGGGGGGAACCCCTTCCGTCAGCGGTACCCCCTCCGCCCCAGTGTGCGCACTGGGGCACCTCCCCCGGAGGGGGAGACAAGGCCGTTTGCTGCGTAGGGGCGGGGCTTGCCCCGCCCGCTTGTCCGACGCGGGCGCATGTCGGCGGGAGGGGCAAGCCCCTCCCCTACGAAGGACACGCGGGACGCGGCGAATCCTTTCCGTCAGCGGCACCCCCACCGCCCCAGTGTGCGCACTGGGGCACCTCCCCCAAAGGGGGAGGCAAGACACGCCGTTGCCACCGTTCCACCTTGCGGTGCCCGGAAAACGCTGCGGGCTTACGCTGATCCTTGCGTTTTCCGACCGCTGCGGAAATCCCGGCTTCGCTTCATCAGCCACCGGCAGCGCGAGCGCGCTTTTCCCCCTGGAGGGGGAGGCAAGCGGGGGGAACCCCCTTCCGTCAGCCGCCTCGCGAGGGATCGGCGGCGGCCACCTCCGCCTTGCGGTGCCCGAAAAACGCTGCGCACATTCGTTCGCTTGCGTTTTTCGTCCTCCCCCCTTTTGTCCGCTTCGCGGACATTTCCCCCGCCGGGGGAATCTTCCGCTGCGGAAATTCCGGCTTCGCTTCTGAACGCCTTGCCGCATTTGCCGTTCCCGGGCCTGTTTCACGACGGCCCGCCAACGGCGCGGCTGCGGAGATTCCGGTCACGCTTTTTCTGCCACCGGCAGCGCGTAACCGGAATCCTGCCACTGGCAGCGCGAAGCCGCAATTCCCCCAGAGGGGGAGGCAAGGCCGTCCGCTGCGTAGGGGCCGGCGCCCTCGACGGCCCGCGTGTCCGTCTCCTGCGTAGGGGCGGGTATTACCCGCCCGCCTGTCGGTCATACGCCTATGTCTGCGGGCGGCTGATAGCCGCCCCTACGGGGGATGCGGA
>JAEEGG010014379.1_pt1 | contig 16765 bp, 15 predicted proteins | sample 9134161 | NCBI WGS metagenome assembly JAEEGG01 (sample SAMN16246543, study PRJNA631951) | gut metagenome | biome: gut microbiome; feature: rumen; material: CR-attached | host: Bos | place: Iran: Karaj | collected 2018-10 | reverse complement strand
TCCTTGATGGCGGCGGCGCTGCTGGCGGTTTTCACTTTGAACTGCATTACGGTACCGCCGGAAAAGTCGATGCCGTAGTTGGGGCCGCCCCTCACCACCAGGGAAACGAGGCCAATGGCAATCAGCACCAGTGAAAAAATCAGCGACTTGCGCCGCATCCCCACAAAATCAAAATTTACATCCGGACTTATGATTCTCATCCACAACTCCTTGCAACCATAACACATGGGCTGGAGGGGCATTTCCTGCCCCCGTCCAAAGCTTATTCCCGGCTTTACACCTCTCCGCTAGATGCTCAACTCCGACACTTTGCGGCTCTCCAGGAAATAGTCGAAGATCACCCGGGAGACAAAGACCGCCGTAAAGACCGAAGAAACGATGCCCACCGAAAGGGTGACAGCAAAGCCCTTCACCGGTCCGGTACCAAACTCGAAAAGTACCAGAGCCGCTATCAGCGTGGTGACATTGGCGTCCAGGATCGTCCGAAAGGCCCGGGCGAATCCCTCCTGCACCGCCAGCCGGGGCGTCTGCCCACGCCGCACTTCTTCACGGATACGCTCAAAGATCAGCACGTTGGCATCCACCGCCATGCCCAGTGTCAGCACGATGCCGGCAATGCCGGGCAGTGTCAGAGACGCCTTGAACAGGGCCAGCAAACTCATCATGAACATCAGGTTCAGTATCAGGGCGACATTCGCGACAAGGCCGGAAAGGCGATAGTAGATCGCCATAATCACTATGACCAGGAGGCCGCCCAGCAGCACCGAAAAAATGCCGCGGTTGATGGAGTCACGTCCCAAGGAGGGGCCGACCGTGCGGTCTTCCATGATATGAACCGGCGCCGGCAGGGATCCGGCACGCAGAACGATGGCGAGATCCGTCGCTTCCTGTTCGGTGAAGGACCCGGTGATCTGGGCGTTGCCGCCGGAGATCCGCTCGCGGATGTTCGGCGCCGAATAGACAACGTCGTCCAGCACAATGGCCATTCGCTTGCCGACGTTTTTGGCGGTAATATCGTCGAAACGCTTGGCGCCCACCGAGTTGAACTGCAGGGAGACGCCCGGTTCGTTGAAGCTGCGGTCGATGGTCACCCGGGCATCGGCAATCAGATCGCCAGTCAAAACGGTCTTGTCGTAGACCGCAATTGGTGTTTCCGTAACCCGGCGGGTCGCACGATCCACCCGGCGCTCGTAGAGACGCCGCACACCTGCCGGCAAACGTCCCCGGGAGAGATCCGCCTCCGGCACATCCGCCACCATCTTGAACTCCAGGCGGGCGGTCTTGCCGATCAGATCGATCGCCCGTTTGGTATCCTTCAAACCGGGAAGCTGGATCAGAATGCGGTCATCACCTTCCCGCTGCAGCACCGGCTCGGAAACGCCGAACTGATCGACACGGTTGCGCAGGGTTTCCAGAGCCTGCCGCACCGCGTAATCCTTGATGCGCTGGACCTCGGCCTCCTGCATCTGGTAGTTCTTGCGCGTATATTCGCCGGCACGGCTATCGGGCAGGGACTGCAAATTGCCGAACTGCTTGCGCACCAGATCTTCCACCAGCTTGCCCGCCTCTTCGTCGTAGACAACCACACCCAGCACACCGCCCGCCGCAACATCGACCCGCTTGAAAACAATGTCCTGCTCCTTCATCAGGGTATCCAGCTCATCGGCGATGGCGCCCATCTGGCTCTCCACAGCCTTGTCCGTATCAACCCCCAGCACCAGGTGGATGCCGCCCTGCAGGTCGAGCCCCAGATGAATCGGCTCAAAGGTTTTCTTCCACCAGGACGGAATGTTTTCGCGAAAAACCGTCGGCGCCAGCACCACCAGCGCCAGCGCGATACAGAACAGAACTATCCCCGCGCGGATCCGCAAATTTCCGGACATAACCTCTCACAAGCTCCTTTCCCACCCGTAAATATGTTTCCCGCCGCAGCGCCCCGAAGGGAACAACGGCCGTCTTCCACGCGACTACTTTTTCGCGTTCTCCTTCTCCTGTTTCTCTTTTTCCTTTTCGGCTTCCTGCTTCTCCAGCTCCTTCTTGCGCTGCAGCGCAGCGGTCTCGTTGCGGACGACGGAAGCGCGATCGATCCTGATCTTCACGCCGCTTGCCACTTCCAGGGCGATCACCTCTTCCTGCAACCCGGCCACCTTGCCGTGCAGTCCCCCGGCGGTAATGACCTGATCGCCCACCTTCAGAGCGTCAATAAGTTCCTTGTGCTGTTTGGCCCGTTTCTGCTGGGGACGGATAAGCAAAAAGTAAAACACGGCCACCATCAAAAGCAGCATGATGATCGATTCATAACCGGCCTGCTGCTGAGCACCAGCCGCATTCCCTGCCATTGCAAACGCTTCACTAACCATGGGACCTCCTTTTTGTCCTGTTGAGTAAAGGGTTAAAGGGATACTTCCTCATTCTCTTCAGCAATTTTTTAAAATAGATGATATCCATCCGAAAAGTCAAAGCAATGAAGGCGCTTCACTCGCCTGCGGTACGCAGACGATAAAATTCCGCACGGAAAGCTTCAAAACGATCCTGCTCTATTGCCTGCCCAATCTGCCGCATAAGATGCACATAGTAAAAGAGGTTGTGGTATGTGTTGAGCACCGAGGACAGAATTTCCCCGCAAAGATACAGATGCCGCAGATAGGCGCGGCTATAGTGACGACAGACATAACACCCGCAGGCTTCGTCGATGGGACGGGAATCGTCGCGGAAACGGCTCTGCTTGATCGAAAGCTTGCCAAACGTGGTAAAAAGCAGGCCATTGCGGGCATTGCGGGTCGGCATGACACAATCGAACATGTCGCCGCCACAGGCCACGCCCTCCACCAGATCCTCCGGCGTACCCACCCCCATGATGTAACGGGGCGCGGCATCGGGCAAAAGCGGCAAGGCATAGGCGAATATGTCGTACATCTGCGCACTTTCCTCTCCCAGTGCCAGTCCGCCCAGCGCGTAACCGTCAAAACCGATTTCCTGCAACTGCGCGGCGCTCCGTGCCCGCAGTTCCTCAAACATGCCCCCCTGCACAATGCCGAACAGCGCCGTGCGATCCCTCTGGGACAGCGCCGCCTTTGAGCGTGCCGCCCAACGGCTGGAACGTTCCGTGGCCATTTCCACATAGGAACGCTCCGCCGGGTAGGGGATGCACTCGTCAAAAGCCATGGCAATATCCGAACCCAGGGTTTCCTGCACCGCAATGGAAAGCTCCGGCGTCAGGAGATGGCGCGAGCCGTCCAGATGCGACTGAAAATCGACGCCATCCTCCCGAATGGAACGCAAACGGCTCAGGCTGAACACCTGATAACCACCGCTGTCCGTGAGAATGGGACGCTCCCAGTTCATGAAACGGTGCAGTCCGCCCAGGGAACGCACCAGCTCGTGGCCAGGACGCAAAAACAGGTGGTAGGTGTTGCCCAGAACAATCTGCGCACCCAGTTCCACCAACATTTCCGGCAGCATGCCCTTCACGGTGCCCTGGGTACCCACCGGCATGAAAACCGGCGTTTCCACCATGCCATGCGCCAGCTCCATGCGGCCGCGACGCGCCCGGCCATCCTGATGCAACAGACTGAATTTCATGGTTTCAATGAAACTTCCTCTTTAGAAGTCTTTTTATGCGATCAACATGCAGTCGCCATAGCTGTAGAAGCGGTAACGCTCCGCACAGGCCCTGCGATACGCCTCAAGAATCAGCTCCCGTCCGGCAAAGGCCGCCACCAGCATCAAAAGGGTCGACTTGGGAAGATGGAAGTTGGTGAGCAACGCATCCACCGTCCGGAAACGAAAACCCGGCGTAATGAACAACCGGGAAACTCCGCCGCCGCCAGTTACCGCGCCCTGCTCCAGCGCGGATGTTTCCAGGGCGCGCACCACCGTGGTACCTACCGCCACCACCCGGCGTCCTTCCGAACGGGCGAGCCGAACCTTCTGCGCCGTCACTTCCGGAATGTAAAAAAGCTCGCCATGCATCCGGTGTTCGCGAATATCGTCGGAACGCACCGGTAAAAAGGTACCCAAACCGACATGCAGGGTCAGGGGCGCCACGTCAACTCCCAGAGCCCCCAGCTTTTCCAGAACGTCTTCAGTAAAATGCAGTCCGGCAGTCGGGGCCGCCACCGCCCCGGCATGCCGGGCAAAAACCGTCTGATAACGTTCCCGATCGGAAGGCATATCCGCCCGCCGGATGTAAGGCGGCAAGGGGATATGTCCCACTTTCTCCAGAATGGCGGGAAAATCGCCGTTGCAGGTAAAACGCAGACGCAACAGCGCACCGTCCGTTTCCTCCAGCACCTCGGCGCGAAGTTGTTCGCCCAGGATCAGAAAGCTCCCCGCATGAGGACGTTTGGAAGCACGGCACAGGCACTTCCACACTTCGTCATCACCTGGTTCCCGTTCCACCAAAAACACTTCCACCTGACCGCCGCTCTCCGCTTTATGGCCAAGAATCCGGGCCGGAATCACCTTCGTGTCGTTAACAACCAGCACATCCCCCGGGCGCAGGTAACATCCGATATCCCCGAAAAACGCGTCCTTCAGCGTAGCAATCGCCCTGTCAACCACCATCATTCTTGAAGCGTCGCGCCGGTCTGCAGGATACTGGGCAATCAGTTCCGGAGGCAGAAAATAATCGAAATCATCCAGCCTCATGCCTTGCGGCAAGTCCCCGTTCCTCATCCCCGCACCCAATAAACCACCAGCAAACCGCTTAGCATAAAGAAAAGGCCCATCACCCGCAGGCGCTTCTCCGAAAGCGCCAGCATCTGAAAATAGACCTGTTTCATTGCAGACGGCGAGAGAAACCATGGAATGCCTTCCAGCACCATGACTACCCCCAAAATGGTTACCATCAATTTCCAGTCCATCGAAACTCCGGCGTCAAATGTTTCCTCTTGCCGTACGACATGCTCTTTTCAGGTTCATTTTCCCCGTTGGAAGGAATCACGGGAACAACGGCACCACCTGCAAGGCCTGATCCTCTTCGAAACCTTCCATAATATTCATGTTCTGCACCGCCTGGCCCGCCGCTCCCTTGACCAGATTATCAATGGCGGAAACAATGATCGCCCGTCCGGTACGGGTTTCGGAAACCACGCCGATGTCACAGAAATTGCCGCCCCGCACAGCGGAAACGTTGGGAAGTTCGCCCTCGGGCAGCACCCGTACAAAAGGCTCATCCCGATAAAATGCCGCGAACAGCTCGTGCAGTTCGGCGCTGCTGCACGGTTTGAGCAGGCGAGCATAGGAAGTGGACAAAATACCGCGATTGACCGGCATCAGGTGCGGGGTAAAGCAGACGGTCAAAGGCTCTCCCGCCTGATCCGACAAGACCTGCTCGATTTCGGGGATGTGCCGATGGGTGCCAACACCGTAGGCCTTGACGCCCTCGTTGACCTCGCAGAACAGACTGCCCGTCTTCAGGGCCCGGCCGGCACCGCTTGTGCCGGATTTGCTGTCGATGACAATACTCTTCACATCAACGAGATGATTTCGCAGCAGGGGCGTCAACGCCAAAATCGCGCTCGTGGGATAGCAGCCGGGATTGGCCAGGAGCCGCGCGGAACGGATTTGTTCCCGATACAGTTCGGGAAGGCCATACACCGCCTCTTTGACCAGGTCGGGCGCGCTGTGCCGGCTATACCAGCGTTCATAGACCGCCACATCTTTCAAACGGAAATCCGCCGACAAATCGATCACCTTGCGCCCCGCCGCGATGAACTGCGGGGCTATGTCCATTACCGCCTTGTGCGGCAAAGCTGTAAAGACCACATCTGCGGCCTCGGCAACTCTGGAAACATCCAGCGCTTCCAGGCGGAGGGAAGCCAGGCGTTTGGGCAAAGAAGGAAAAACGCGGGTTATCTCCTTGCCGACATCTTCCAGTGACGTAACACAGGTTATCTCCACACCGGGATGCTGACAGAGCAACCGGAGAAGTTCCACGCCGGTATAACCGCCAGCTCCCACAATTGCTACCCGACAAGTCATGGGAACAGCCTCCTTTTCCTTGCAACAACCATAAAAGAAGACAGGAAACCGACATACGGCCTCCTGTCTTCATGCTGCTCAAAATTGTTGAACCACCACCATCAACGTTTGGAGAACTGGAAACGGGCACGAGCTGCACGCCGCCCATATTTCTTGCGCTCTTTCACACGGCTGTCACGGGTGATAAATCCGGCTTTCTTGAGGGTCGGACGCAGATCCAGATTGTAAACCATCAGCGCCTTGGAGATGCCATGTTTGATGGCGCCCGCCTGACCGGCATGACCGCCGCCGGAAACGTTGATATCGATATCGAACTTGCCTATCGTTTCCGTCAGTGCCAGCGGCTGTTCAATCACCATGCGCAGAATCGCCCGTCCAAAATAGTCATCCAGCGGTTGCCGGTTAACCATAATCTGGCCGCTCCCAGATTTCAGCCATACTCTGGCTATGGAACTTTTCCGTTTGCCGGTTGCATAATATTTTTCTTCGGCCATTGTTCTTTATCTCCTTGCCTTGCCGTTAAAACTCAAGCACTTGAGGCTGCTGCGCCGCATGAGGATGCTCACCGCCAACATAGACCTTCATTTTGCTCAGCATCTGCCGCCCCAATTTATTTTTGGGCAACATACCCTTGACGGCCCGGATGATCACTTCTTCCGGTTTTCTTTCCAGCATGCGATCCGCAGTAAAAATCTTCAGTCCACCGGGATAACCGCTGTGCCGATAGTATTTCTTGTCCGTCAGCTTCTTGCCGGTCAACAGCACTTTCTCCACATTGACGACAACGACGAAATCTCCCGTATCCACATTGGTCGCAAAACAGGGTTTGTTTTTGCCCCGCAATACCTTGGCGATTTCGGAAGCAGCCCGTCCCAGTGCCTTACCTTCCAAATTTACAAGATGCCATTTCCGCCCTGCATCTTCCTGCTTGATAATTCGCGTACTCATTAAAACCTCTCTTCACGTATGGATATAGATACTGCAGAAATCAGTTATTTCGCACAATTATGTTAAAGGTCCACGAAGTTGGTAGATGTAGCCAAAAAACCGCTCCTTGTCAAGGAGGTTTTTTCCAAAGCAAGGCCTGCCCCCATCCCTTCCCCGCACAAAATGGGAAGTTTAAACGTTGCACTTCTCCAGAGCAACAACTATATTGGGCAGCGAACAAATTGGGCGTCCGGAAAAAGAGCGCCACAGACAATCCGATTGCACAATCAACCAGCAAAGGAGAACGACCATGTTTGTAGAAGACGAGAGCAGCGCTTTTGAAATTGTCCCCGGTTCCCATGTCCTGGCCGAACAGGAAGACGGCTCCGAGTATATCAACTGGAACGATCTCAGCCCCGAGGAACAGGCCAACTACGAGATGCTTCATCGCAACATAGAGCGGGATCTCAAGGGAGACGATTAAAATTCCACGCTCTTTGCCGGCGGCACAAGAAGGGCACCGAAGTGTATTGCCTTCTTTCCCCATCTGTGCTAAAAGGCCACTCGTTGTTCACATCGGGATGTAGCGCAGCCTGGTAGCGCACTTGCTTCGGGAGCAAGGGGCCGGAGGTTCAAATCCTCTCATCCCGACCATGCAAAACATAAAAAGGAAGCAATCCGTTGGTTGCTTCCTTTTTTTGTCTGTCATTCACGAAAAGCCTTGCTTTTTTGCCTTGAATTTCGCTGTCAGCGCAGACTGTGCGGTAAAGCTGTGCCATCCGGATAACCGCGCGGCGAAAATTCTTGACGCCTTTCCTGGCGCCATCAGCCCAACACACGGCAAACGCAGAGGCAAGCGGATCCTTCTGAGCTGAAAAGAACAAAAAAGGCCTTGATCCTTAACAGAACCAAGGCCTTGTCTTTTATGGTGGCGGTGCAGAGACTCGAACTCCGGACACTGCGGATATGAGCCGCATGCTCTAACCAACTGAGCTACACCGCCAAATTTTGGTTGCGGGGGAAGGATTTGAACCTTCGACCTTCGGGTTATGAGCCCGACGAGCTACCGGACTGCTCCACCCCGCGTCATGTGAACTTGATAAATCTACTCCAAGGATCCATTTGGAGTCAAGCGCTTTTTAACACCATGCGCCCATCCCCTATTGCCGTATCTGCCCATTCAGGTTTTCCTTTTTCAGCCGCTGCACAATCTGTTCCGCAGCGCCACGATCGGCAGCACCTATAATCACCCGATACCACACGCCTTTTTGCGGGATATTGGCCTCCTGAATCGTCGCGGCCAGTCCCTTGCCCTGGAGACGTTGGGCCAGCCTTTCTGCACCCGCCTTGTCCTTGAAGGAAGCCACCTGGACTATCGCTCTCTTAGCGGTGGTCTCCGGCTTTGCAGGCGCAGCTGGCTCAGCCGGTTTTTTCGCCACAGGTGAAGCCGGCTTGGCTGGCGTTGCAGGTTTGGCAGCAGCCGGGGTAACAGCCGCCGGTTTGGCTGTCGTTGCAGGCTTGGACGGCGCCGGAGTTGAAGCAGCTACCGTTTTTTCCTTGGGATTCTTCTCCTGTGGCACATTGATGCCTGTTCCAATGGGATGCGCCTGGGTATTGCTGGGCAAAATATCGTAGAAGGTCAAATCCGATTCCCCAGCCTTTTTGGCAGATTCTCCCACCGCTCCCGCAGGTTTTGCCTCTGCCACCGATTTGCCGTCCTGAGGCTCAGTTTCCTCCGGCCGTGCGGGGATCCGCTCCACAACCTTGTCGGGAGGAGAAACGACAGCGGGAGATTCCGGCAGGGTTCCCTGTTCGCCCACCATAAGGCCCAGGAAGAAGCAGGCCAGCGAAACGGCCAGCACCAGCATCGCCAACCACAGTACATGTTTCTTTTCCACAGGTTTCCGAGTGTTGGAAGAGTTTGGATTTTCCATGAGAAATCACATCCTTTCAGGAGCGGAAATGCCCAGAATGGCCAACGCTCCGCTAATGACTGTCTGAACAGCGTTCAACAAATAGAGCCGAGCTTCACAGATATTGCGTTTCTCGCCGATAATGCGATGCTGGTTGTAGTACGCATGGAACTGGCCGGCCAACTCCAGCAGATAGGCCGCCAAGCGATGCGGTTCAAAGGCCCGTCCGGCTGCGGCGACCGTTTCGGGAAACCGCGCCAGATGTTTGATCAGGGCCAGTTCTTCGGGAAGATCGAGCGCCGTAAAGTCGATATCGGCGGTTTCGGGCATCCGAATCCCCTCCGCCATGGCTTTCCCCTTGATGCTGCAAATGCGCGCATGCGCGTACTGGATATAGTAGACCGGATTGTTCGAGCTTTGCTCCTTGGCCAGCTCCAGATCAAAGTCCAGCTTGCTGTCCGAACGACGGCACAGAAAATAGTAGCGGCAGGCATCCTTGCCCACTTCATCCATCACTTCCCGCAACGTGACAAACTCGCCGGAACGTGTGCTCATGGCCACCTGCTGTCCGCCGCGCAAGAGGTTGACCAGCTGTACCAGTATGACCTGCAAATCGTCCCGGGAGCGTCCCAGCGCCGCCACCACCGCCTTCATCCGGGGAATGTAACCGTGATGATCCGCGCCCCACACATCAATCACCAGATCGAAGCCGCGTTCAAATTTGTCCCGGTGATACGCCACATCCGAAGCAAAGTAGGTGGTCACACCGTTGCTGCGCGACATTACCCGATCCTTGTCGTCACCGAACCGCGTGGAGGCGAACCACAAGGCATCATCCTGCCGGTAGGCCAACCCTTTCTCAACCAGATAGTCAAGATTTTTCCGGACTGCGTCCCGTTCAAACAGGGTCCGTTCACTATACCAGCAATCGAACTCCACACCAAAGTCTTTCAGATCGGCGGCAATGCCGGCCAGGATCTTTTTCCCGCCCCATTGCGCCAGCCTGTCGATGGCCTCCTCTTCGGAAAGCGTCAGCAGGATTTCCCGCTCTCTCCCCCATATTTCACGCGCCAGATCGCGGATATAGCCGCCCTGATAGCAATCCTCGGGAAATGCGACCGACCGGCCATCCAACTCCTGGCAGCGCAGCCAGATCGACCGTCCCAGGGTACGCATCTGGTTTCCGGCATCGTTGATATAGTATTCACGCTCCACCTCATAACCACAAGCCTTGAGCAAAGAGGCCAGCGCATCGCCGGTTGCCGCGCCGCGTCCATGCCCAATATGCAGGGGACCGGTCGGATTGGCACTGACAAACTCCACCTGCACCCGTTTGCCGGCGCCAAAGGTCTGGTGCCCATAACCTGCACCCTTGCGGGCGATTTCTTCCAGTACTCCGCACCAAAAGCGGTTGGTCAGAAAAAAGTTGATGAAACCCGGGCCGGCAATCTCCACCTGCCTAAACACATCTTCCCGGCAACGAAGTGCTCCAACCAGCGCCTCGGCTACCCTGCGTGGCGACGTTTTTTCTTTCCTGGCCAGCACCATGGCCAGATTGGTCGCGAAATCACCATGCTCCGCATTTGCCGGCACTTCCACCACAATTTCCGGCGGAATTTCTCCGGAAACCAGAGTTCCCTCCTCATAGCAGCGGTGCAGGGCATCACGCAAAAGATCTCTCAAAATCTCTTTCATCTTTGTCCTCTGTCACTTCTCCAGTAAAGCGTCTGTTTTCCCGTTTCATTCCCAAAGAGTTATAAACCAAAATCAATATCGAAAAGAACTGGCATAGAGGTAGATATTCTACAACCAGACGGGCCAGATGCAAGCGCGTAAACGCATGCTAAAGCTTTCTTAACAAAAATAACCTTGAAATTCAGACGAATAGCCTTTAGCGTTATGCGGTTTTTTGCAACACATGGTGTGGCATTTCTTTCACAGCTGCAAAAAAAGCAAATCTCAAGGGAAGATGTTTTATGGATTGGACGGACGAAAAGGATATACTGCTTAATGAGGAAGAGGAAGAGAGTACACCCCTTCAAAAATGGTGCCGGAGGGATTTTCTGAAAAGTTTCTTATGTGCAGGCGCCGCCCTGCTTCTCCCGGCAGAGGCACTTGCCAGAGTGGCCGGCCCCACAGCATCCCGGGAGCGGGTACTGACGCTCTACAGCCCCAACACCGGAGAGTTTCTGAAAGAAGTCACCTTCTGGCAAAATGGCCACTACTATGGCCCCGGACTGCGGGCCATCAACTACTTCTGCCGCGACACCCACAACAATACCGTCCATGCCATCGATCCCGCCCTGCTTGACAAGCTTTACCTCATCAACCAATGTCTGCCGGGAGCCCATCCACAGAACATCATCCTCTCCGGATACCGTTCTCCCAGCACCAACGCCCAGCTCCGCCGTCACAACCGCCGGGTCGCCCGTCAAAGCTATCACATGGAAGGAAAGGCTCTGGACATCAGGATCAAGGGAGTAAGCGTCGCCCATGTGCGGAATGTCGCCCTACGTCTTCACCAGGGAGGGGTAGGCTACTATCCGCGCTCCGGTTTCGTCCACATTGACACCGGGCCGCTGCGCTCATGGTAAAAAGTGGTGGCAGCAGCTGTTCACCAGGTCTTCAAACAAAAAGCCGATGGAAAAAACTGTTTCCATCGGCTTTTTTCTTTTTCTTCCCACTCCCCAACGCATTCAGGCGGAATGCAGCAAAAAATGCATGACATTCACCACCACCGACAACTGTTGGCCGGCCAGGGTCTCTATGATCCGGACAATGATCGGCCACAGCGCGACACTGTAGAAACGCGTAAAGGAGATCAACAGTATGATGATAAGAAAACCCCAGGATTCCAACTTCGACAAAACTTCCGCCTGCCTGTCGGGAAGCAGCCCGGCCAGGATGCGCCCGCCATCCAGCGGCGGAATCGGAATCAGGTTGAAGATCGCCAGATTCACATTGATGAACAGGCTGAAGGCCACCATGTACAACACTGGCTGGAAGACAAACAGCAATGGCGAAGTGGCGGACAGTCCACTCCAGCGCGCGCCCAGCATCATGCCGTGCAGCACCAGCGCGGAAAGGCCGGCCAGCAGCAGATTGGAAACCGGCCCGGCCAGGGCCACCCAGATCATGTCCCGCTTGGGCGATGTCAGATTCCTCGGATTGACCGGTACCGGCTTGGCCCAGCCGAATCCGAAAACCAGCAGGGCCACCACCCCCAACGGATCCAGATGCTTGAACGGATTGAGCGTCAAACGCCCCAGCAGGCGGGCGGTCGGATCCCCCAGCTTCTGCGCGACACAGCCGTGGGCCACCTCGTGAATCATGACCGCCAACAAGGCCGGTATCAGCATAACGGAAACCCGAATCAAAATATCGTTCATAGTGCCTGCCCTACGTACCCCGTTTTTTCTACAACATCCCCGGCATTTTGCCGCCTTGTATGAGTTATATAAACATCTTTTTTACGAAATCAATCTCTTCGGCGCGGTTCTTGACCCAGCCGTCCAGCCGGGCGTCCAGCAGAGCCTTGAGTATTCTCTGAAAATTTTCCCCTGGGGTGTAACCCATGGCCTTGAGATCGTGACCAGTGAGTTCCGGCGTTACAAAACGCCACTTTGCGATGCACTGGGAAAACAGCTGCCGCGCTTCCCCGTCCGAGAGCAATGCCATTCCATAAACCAGCAATTCCGGCGGAAAAGACCTGAGCTGTTCGAACAACTGACTGGGCAGGGGCACCTTGCCTTCGCCGCACTGCCACTTCAACTGCCGCACGACCTTATGCAATTCCGTACGGCATTCCGTCAGGCAACGGCGCTCGGCGCGCACCACATTCAGCCGCTCGCACAGTTCGCCGACCGATTTGTCGTCCAACCCGCTGGTCAGGCAGAGCAGCAAAACCACCCAGCGCTGAAACGGCTCCTGCAAAAACAGCAGCTCATACCAGTTCAGGACCTTGAAAACTTCATCGAACAGATCGATGACCGTCTGGGTCAGCGTCAGCGCCGGATGCAAAAAACGCAGAACGTCCAGCGCCGCCATCCGCCGCAGAGTCTGCACAACCTCTCCCTGCCTGAATATGATGATGAGCTCGTTCAGCAGGCGGATTCCCGCCACCTTGTCAATAAAACCCGCCCGCACCGCGCTTTTGAGCAAGGCTTCGGAATTCTGGCCGATGCGGAAGCCCAGACGCTGCTCCAGCCGGATGGCGCGGAAGATCCGGGTTGGATCCTCGACGAAGCTCAAATTGTGCAGCACCCGGATCACCTTGTCGCGCAGGTCGCGCTGTCCTCCGAAAAAGTCGAGCAGTTCTCCAAAGTCGCGGCGGTTGAGCGAAATTGCCAGGGTATTGATGGTAAAATCACGCCGGTACAGATCGTTTTTGATCGAGGCGTATTCCACCTGGGGCAGGGCCCCCGGCGACAGATAGTACTCCCAGCGGGCCGAAGCCACATCCACTTTGGAATCGTCGGGAAAGATCAGCACCGCGGTATGAAACTTCGCATGCGCCCGCACCCGGCATTCGGGATGGTGCTCCCGAAAGCGCTCGGCAAAGGCAATGCCATCACCGTCCACCACGATATCAATATCGAAATTCTCCTGCCGAAGGAGCAGATCCCGCACAAAACCGCCCACCACCAGCACGTTGACGCCCATTTCGTCGCCGACCGAGCCGATCGCCTCCAGAAGCTCCATCCGGTCGGCGGAAAGCTGCGACCGCAACTGCCTCGCCAGCTGACGGCGGCGTCCCAGGTTTTCCGCGGGTTTTTCTCCGGAGCTACGCTGCCCGAAAATCAGCTGCCGCAGCAGATCGGTACGGGTCAGGGCCCCCACCAGTTCTCCGTTCTCCACAATTGGGAAAAAGCGCTGATTGCGCTCCAGAAGCATCTCCTGGAGCACCTTGACCGGCGTGTCCGGCGGCACCGTGGCGAATTCGGCATCCATGTAGTCGGTGACCAGGGCCTCCTCAAGCCCGTGATAGAAGGCCTTGTCCATCAGATGACGGGTCACGATGCCAATGACCATCCCCTCGCGCAGCACCGGCATGGCGTTGACATTGTAACGGTTGAAGAGTTCCCGCGCCTGGCCGATGGTCAGCGTCGCGGCAATGCTCTTGACCGGCGAGGACATGATGTCGGCGGCCACGCAACTGTGCCGCACATGTTTTTCCAGTACCGAAGGCAGCCGATCCAGCACCTGGATCAGCGTCAGATCCCGTACCGAGGCCGAAGCCGCAAAGGCATGCCCTCCGCCGCCAAATTCGCCCATGATCCGATCCATGGGCACTTCGGGAATCCGGGAGCGTCCCACCAGAAATACCCGGCCCGCCAGACGGGCGGCCACTACAAGCGCATCCAGATTCTTCATGTCACGCAACTTGTGGGTCAATTCCGCCAAATCGCCCACATAGTTGCGCGCCGAAGCCTGCGCTATGGCGACTTCCACCTCATGTACCGGGATGAAGCGCAGCGTATGGAGCATCTGATGAAGCAGCTGCACTTTTTCCACCGTGAACTCCGGAGCGAGAAAATCGCCGACGGTATTCAGCTCGGCTCCGCAGGAGAGCAGAAAGGCCGCGGCGCGGCAGTCATCCGCGGTTGTGGAACTGGAAAGCAAGTCGTTGGTATCCTCGTGCAGGCCGATCATCATCAGGGTCGCCTCTTCAGGCGTGGGACGAATCCGGCGTTCCTCGAACAGGCGGGCAAAAATGGTGACGGCGGCTCCCACCGCCGCGATATGCTCCTGCGAACCATGCAGATCATCCGCGCCAGAAGCTTCATGATGATCGAAAATATGGATATCCACTCCGGGACGCTCCGCCACCTGGGCAAAAGGCCCGATGCGCGACTTGCGGCGGACATCCACCAAAATCAGGCGGGTGATTTCATCCAGATTGATGTCGCCCGGATTTTTGAAACGCTCCGCCAGACCGGGATTTTTCCGGCAAAACTCCTGCAGGCCGCGTCCCTGCCCCCCGGCAAAGACCAGAGTCGCTTCCGGATACAGCTTGCTGGCCGCCAGCATGGAACCGAAGGCATCAAAATCGGCATTCAGATGGGCGCTGATAACTTCCATATGCGAAGGCTCTCTTGGAAAAAGGCTTTTTTTTGTTTACCAGCCGCGATCCGGCGCCTCAAAACAGCCAACCAGATCACGCAAGGCGAAAACTTTCTGTTCACGGCAAAAATCGGCCAGACCATCGACAATGCGGATCATCGCGCCCGGATCCGCAAAGTTTGCGGAGCCAACCTGAATGGCTGTCGCTCCCGCCATGATGAACTGGAGCGCATCCTCGGCGCTGCAGATGCCGCCGATGCCAATGACCGGGATTTTGACCGCCCGGACGGTTTGCCAAACCATGCGGAGCGCCACCGGCATGATGGCCGGTCCCGACAGCCCGCCGGTGATGTTGGCCAGACGTGGTTTGCGGGTACGGATGTCAATGCTCATACCGGTCAGGGTGTTGATGCAGCTGATGGCGTCGGCCCCCGCCTCCTCCACCGCCTTTGCGACAACGGTGATGTCGGTGATGTTCGGTGTAAGTTTGACAATCAGAGGCTTGGCAATACGGCCACGCACCAGTTTCACCACCGTCGCGGCCGCGCGCGGATCGGTGCCAAACACGATGCCGCCCTGCCTGACATTGGGACAGGAGATGTTGACCTCCACCGCCGCCACTTCCTCCAGATCGGAAAGCCGGGCCGCCACTTCACCGTACTCTTCCAGGGTATTTCCGAAAAAATTTACGATAACTGGAGTTTCGATCGTCCGTAAAAAAGGCAATTTGTCACGGATGAAGGCATCCACACCCACGTTCTGCAAGCCAACCGCATTGAGCATGCCCGCCGTGGTTTCCGCGATGCGCGGCGTGGGATTCCCCATCTTGGGGCGCAGCGACAGCCCCTTGGTCACGATGGCGCCCAGACGGTCCAGATCTATCAAGGCGGCGTATTCGCGTCCATAACCAAAAGTGCCGGAAGCGGGCATCACCGGGTTGCGCAGGCATAGAGAGCCTATCCTGACACTCAGGTCGGGATGGGCATCCAAGTTCCCCTTTTGTGCGGTATCCTGACAAATGTTGTTCATGACTCTCCTCTTTTTTGCCGTAAAGAAAACCATTTCAACAGGTCAAATATTTTCATGATCGTTTGCAACGGCCCAAATCCGGAAACTACCAGGCCAGCGCGTCGCCATCGAATACCGGGCCATCCTTGCACACCGACAAAAGCTGCGGATGTTCTTCCGTATGCGCGGCGCCTTTCACCATGCATCCCAGACAGGCGCCGACCCCGCAGCCCATCAACGATTCCAGCGACACCTGCAGGGGCACTTGCGCTTCCCTGCACATATCACGCACAGCCCGCAGCATGGGCATCGGTCCGCAGGCCGCAACCAGCGCAGGACGCCCTTCCCGGAGACGCCCGGCCAACAGTTGGGTAACCAATCCACGAACGCCTTTGCTTCCGTCTTCAGTGCTCACCCGTACCGGCACATGCGCCGCCTTGAAATCCTCCACGGCCAGGATATCATCACGGGTTTTGCCTCCAAGCAGCAATTCGACGTTATGGCTTGCGGCAAAGGCCCTGGCGCTTGTCAAAAGCGGCGCGACACCAACGCCGCCAGCCACCAGCACCACATCGCCTGCGGGAATGCGCAGGTTGAAGCCGTTGCCCAGGGGGCCCAGCACTTCAAGCGGATCGCCTTCACGCAGTCCGGCCATCAGTGCCGTGCCTTCTCCGACAACCCGATAGAGCAGCTCCAGATAATCAAGCGGTTCCGCATTCCCGTTTTCCGGCGGCAGCTGTCCGATATCAAAAATGCCAAAAGGACGCCGCAAAAAAGGCACCGTTCCTTTCCGTACCCGGAGCATCACAAACTGCCCCGGCTGGGCCTGCGCTTTAAGGTCCGGGGCCATTACCCGCATTCTCAAGTAT
>JAEEGG010014373.1_pt1 | contig 16767 bp, 13 predicted proteins | sample 9134161 | NCBI WGS metagenome assembly JAEEGG01 (sample SAMN16246543, study PRJNA631951) | gut metagenome | biome: gut microbiome; feature: rumen; material: CR-attached | host: Bos | place: Iran: Karaj | collected 2018-10 | reverse complement strand
GCGTGAAGAAAATAAGCAAGTGTTCATCATTCCTTCTGAAGTCGAGGTAAATGGTTGCAGACTTACTGATGCGTCGATTAATGAATACCAAATTTATGACTTTAACGACATTACAGCACCTTATGTTGTTGATGATTACTTGATTAATCCTGTAGATTCCGAGTTGGTTTCTATTGATGGCAATTTGATTAATCTTTACACACTCGGCGGTTCTAAAAAGATTGCTGAAGGAATTGGCTGCCTGGATAATGTGTTCTTTAATCCATGGCACATTGAATTGCCAGATGGCTCCCAAACCTCGCTGGCATGGGTGGAAGATAATGGCGAAATAATATACAAAAATGATTGTTACGAGGAGGCCGAGGCGGCATCAGGATATGTGAAACTCGTGCGTGAAGGAGTCGTTTGGGAGTATGTCGCTTACACTGCCAGCGATTCGTATGGACGAATAGACGAAAGCATCTATACTCTTGAGTTTAAAGGTACAGATTCATTAACCAACGAAGATGGAACCACAACACTATATCACAAGTTGTATCGTACCGACTATGATGAACATGGCAATATTCAAGAGGAAAAACTCATAGCTCATGTAAAAGAAGAAGACAAAATGGTGAATGCGATAATTGATGATTATTGGTGGTATTTGCCTGAAATTGATACAGTATACTGTTTTTCTAAGCCTCTGTTCCTGCCAAATTCGGCATTTGAATATGATTTATCATGTATTATTGACACTAATCCTTTTGAAATTGAAGTCGGTAGAACCGTCAGAAGAGGTCATTATGTGAAGTACGTAGGCCTTTGGAGTGGGAGTGTAGAAGAACTTAGAGTCATCGAAGGAATAGGTGTTGACTGCATTTTTGGTGATCTTTTGTTGTCTTATAGAGATTATTACAGTTGGTATGAAAACCCCATGGCGGGTCTTGCGGGAGTTTATGAAAATGGCGAATTGATTTACAAAGGATGCATGCATGATGTCGCACAAGAATTGAAACGTAAGAAAGAGGACGTGAACGGTGACGGCTACGTAACTGCGGCCGATGTGACCGCACTTTATAACTACTTACTTGGCATCACTAACGAAGCATCATACTATTATGATGTAGATGGCGATGGCGAAGTCACAAGTGCCGACGTTACAGCCGTTTACAATATTCTGCTTGGCAACGGCAATTAATGTTATCAAGGATTTATAGTGAGAAATCTGACATACAATTAGCTTTGTTATTTATTAGTCACACGCTGTTAAGATTCTCACTATAAATACTGCATTATAAAGGCGGCTTCCAAGATCTTGGGGGCCGCCTTCGCAACAAAATTGTGCATTATGCTTTGTGCATTGATTAAGGGCTTTTCGACAACGATAGTTGCAGTTTTTTGAGATTTTATTACTAACTTTGTGGTATTAAAACCGCCTCCTAAAAAAAATAATAATATGAAAGCTAAATTATCATTACTATTATTTTCATCATTACTCATGTGTTCCTGTGGTGATGATGTGTTAGAAAATATTATTCCTTCAGTTGATATCAGTTTGAGCGCAACCGAAAAGGCTATTGATGCTGGTTCTGGAACTACAGAAATAGAGATTATGGCAAACTGTGCATGGACTGCATCGTCGAATGCCTCTTGGCTAAGTGTTTCTCCTTCTACAGGATCAGGAGATGCCGTTTTGAACTGTTCATGGGTTCCCAATCCAGAAACAAAAGAACGAAAAGCCACCATCACAGTGAAGTCGGATAATGTTAAAAGAACTGTCACTTTCATTCAATCAGCATCTTCCAATGACAATGACAAGCCAAAAGTGTTGAGTTGCTTTGGAGTGGTGGGGAATCTAATAGATAATGAAGACAGCTATTTTGAAATTACTTTTGATCAACCTATTACAGTGACAGGATTGTATATGGCTCAGTATGTAATAAACCATGTACCAGAGTACAGCAATGACTTCAAAACGATACGCTATACATTTAATGCAGCGAAATTAGGACTAGACTTAGCATGCCAAGTTCAGGTCAGAAATTATAATGGAGGTGTTTACAATATCGATGTCACAATTCCTTTTTATCAAAAGAAATATCCTGTTGAAGGTAGTTTGAAATATGCTTTGCTTTCCGAAGACAAACAAAGTGTATGGGTAACCACATGTGAACCAAATAAACTGCTTCAGCTTTCGCTCGATGATGGTCATGTTATGCATGATGTCGACATTCCGTTCGTGCCAAGATACATTTGCTATAATTCTTACAACAATAGAATCTATGTTTTGCCCCAAAATGCAAACTACGATTATTCAGATTACTTGTGTGTAGTTAACCCGCTAAATGGAAGTATAGAAGAGACCATTACTTTTGAGCCAGCGCCCGATGCCCATCCACAGTATCCTACAATTTACCCTTATGAGTTACAATTTACCAATGATGGTTTTGGTATCGTTTTACTGCATGCCCGAAGTAATACCCAGCGTGAGTGGAGATATTTGGACAGTGCCAACCATCATAATCAGAAGTTGAGTGGTTATAGCTGGGCTGACAAAACCTTTGAGCACGTGTATCGCAGTTATGATGGCAATAGCATATGGGCAAATATATATCCTGGTAATTACACAAAGATTTATAACATGAGCCGAAATCATTCTGCGCCCAAAGAATATCAGATCCACCCGAAATTCCAATCCGATGAGTACTACGCTGGCGGAAGTATGATGGATATGCAATTCAGTCCTTTTAGCAATAAGGTTTTTATTAGCACAGCTCCTGGCAGTGAGTGTGTCGTTAATTTAGACACTGACAGCTATTCCAAAGTGATTTTGGCCGAAGCTCGTGATTCGGAGGCTGGTTGGGATTTGGCAAGCAATAGCCGCTCATTGGTTTATCATGTGTGTGCAACGGATTACTTGTTCTTACTGCTTGATATGGATAAAGGTGAGCCCATCTTCTTTAATTATCACATTTGGTTTTTTAAGCCTTGTAATGTTTATCATATCCCAAATACTGACCAACTGATGATTGCCGCAGGTGGCGGTCTTTACTTTTTTGATGCTTCGGCCATGAAGCAATAATGAGATCATTTGTGTTCGTTAATAATGTGATATTGAGTATCAGTTTGCTCCCAAATGGAGTGTAACGGTTGGTATAGTTATTCGATAGGTGCAACTTTTGAGATTATATTTCTAACTTAGTGGCGTTCAAAAGATTCGCTACCTCAAAAACAAAACGATATGAAAACATCCTTTCTTCGCATATTGATTTTGCTGTGCGCCGTGGTGTGGTCGCTGGGGGCGCAGGCGCAGAGGTCTCCTTCGCAAGTTGAGGATAGTAGATGTGAATATAAATATAATGAATATTTCAAAGATTCTAATCTTGAGATTGTAGATTCATTAGTCACTTGGCAAATTACAAAAGTGAGTGAAACGAGAAAAAGTTATATAATCACTTATGAGTACAAGAATCTAACAAATGATACTCTTGGTGTATATTTGCCAAAACAAGATGATTGTTGTTTGCAATTCTTCAGGGTATATATCAAATCAGATATTTGGGATATTGATTATCGTCCATGTAATTGGGTTGCTGATGTAGAGTCTGCTGAATTTGCAGGCAAAACAATTTATAAGCTGGCTCCAAATGAATCGGTCAAGAAACAGTTCGCTTTATACAAGAAGCACCTTCCCAAAAAGTTGACAAAAAATGGAAAAGTCTCATTTCAACTTGAGTTATTGCTTAAATATTGCGGAACAAAATACAGTACATATAAAAGAGTATTTGCTCCTGATGAGATAAAAACAAACGTTTATAATTGGCATAAGAAATGAAACAAACCTTTTCGCGTATATTGATTTTGCTGTGCGCCATTGGTTGGGCAACACCCAATCAGGCCCAAGATAGATTGGTACCAGCTAGTTCAGGCATATATTATCCAAGTATTTACCATGTGTATCTTTCAGAATTATTGGTTGAACAATGGAATGAGTTCGCCTATGTGTGCAAACCTTCTTTCACCGAAGAATCGGCTCTAAAATGCTGGATTCCTGGTGGACCGAATAGAACAAATGAGAGAATACTAGTTCTGCGTGAAGCCAAATTCAATGTTTATTATGAATTTCACTTTGGTTATGGATACGAAGAAACCAGTAAAAGGCTTCCCGAGCTAAACGAAGACTATTACAACGAGTATACTCTTGAGGTAAATCAGGACGTTGTTGAGCCAATAAAGAAACTTCTCGAGGAATTTGTCTATGACGCAAGGTTTGTTCGACCAGACAACCACATTAGACGTGATGGCACTACACATATTTTCATGGTTAAAAAGGCAGCAGCCGAGTGTTGGACTCCCCAAGAAGGGACATTGTGCTCAGAGCTTGTTCAGATAATGAATGATTTGAGCAATTGCGTGAAAAAAGGTGACGCCACACAACTCCCAAGCATCGTCGAGCATGCGAACGCATTATTGTTGAAATACAATAATTGATTCTCTATAGTTTAAAACCGCTATCTTTGCGGATGGCAGAAAACAGATTGAATTATGGCAAAGAATATTTAATAATCTGGCGTAAGCCAGCTTTTCGACATCGATAGATGCAGCTTTGTGAGATTAACAAAGCATCCGCGCGCAGCCCCCATTGTGCATTATGCATTAAAAACAGGAGCAGCCCCAAAAATACCTACAAAACCATTCGTTTTAATACAATTTAACAAATGGGGGGGGTAAATTTAAAAAAATGTTTATAACTTTGTGACATCGTGATAGATTAAGTGTAACACATAAAAATAAACGGCTATGAAAAAGATTTTTACATTAATGGCTTTGATGGTGCTCGCATTGAGTGCCAATGCAGTGACTTTCACTGTTGATGGCATCTGTTACCAGACAGCGAGTGGAGGAGTAAATGTTGTCAAAGAATCTAGTGGATTTGACAACTACGCAGGATTGACCAATGTGGTGATTCCCAGCGTCGTGGGCTATAATGGCCACAACTATCAGGTTGTTCGCATTGCTGACCAAGCTTTCAGTTTTGCTGAAAATTTGGAGTCAATCGAGATTCCTAACACTATTACGACGATAGGTGCCGGTGCTTTCTATCATTGCAGTAGTCTCACATCGATTACCATTCCAAACTCGGTGACATCAATAGGCAATTCGGCAATTACTGGCTGTGCGAATTTGCTCTCAGTGAACATATCCAGTTCAGTAAAATCAATAGGAACCAACAATCTTAAAGAGTGCCCTATGTTGGAGCAGATATGGGTTGACCCAGAGAACACGGTGTATGACTCACGCGAAAATTGCAATGCCCTTATTATGACCTCGACCAACAAGCTGCTTATGGGATGCAACACCTCCTTTATTCCAAGCACTGTTGAGTCAATAGCTGATCATGCATTCTACAACTTTGATGGCTTGAAAACTATAACACTCCCAGCGTCGGTTACCAAGATAGGATACCAAGCGTTTAGAGATTGCGATGGTTTGGAGCGTGTCGCTATCAATGGGCAACTTTCTTCGTTTGGGGCTCATGCTTTCGAAGGGTGCTCTTCATTGCATGATGTGCAGCTTTGCGAGGGCATTCAATATATCAGTTTAAACTGTTTTGAGAGTTGCAATTCGCTAAAAACAATCAATATTCCAGAATCGGTTAACGTGATTGACAGTTGTGCGTTTTTATATTGCACAAATCTGGAATCAGTCAATTTAGGAGAAAATATACAGCGCATAGGAGGAAAAGCCTTTATGAGTTGTTCAAGCTTGACATCAATTCATTCCTACATCCAAATGCCGCAAAACGTCTCATGCGGAAGCAGGGTGTTTGATGGTGTAGATAAATCATTGTGTATGCTTTTTGTTCCAGACGGAACTGTTTCACTTTATAAAGCCAGAAGCCCATGGAAAGATTTCATAAACATTGTTGAAAACAGCTACGTGCCCCTCGTGCGCGAAGGAGTTGTATGGGAGTATGTGGGTTATTGGCATGACTGGCCCGAGGATGGATGTGAGAAGGTGCAACTTTACACTCTTGAATTCAATGGCACAACAACAATTGATGGAAAGGTTTACCATAATATCTATCGCACTAATTATGACAAACAGGCAAATGCCCAGGAACCATATCTTGTGGCATATGTGAGAGAGGAAGATAAAGTTGTGACAGCTATCGACATCGAGACGCACTGGTGGTTTATTCCGCAAATATTATACGACTTCAACAAGCCGATGTTCTTGCCTGATAATGCAGAATTTGCCGAGATAAATTATCCTATCTCTGAGTATAGTATGGCCGACACATACCAAGAATTTGAGGTAGAAATAGGACAAACCATTAGAAAGGGCTATCAAATAATAGCTTATGACGCGCCTGATGATCCTGAATATAGTTTTAAGACAATAGAAGGCATTGGTGTTGACTGTGGATTTGGCGATCTGCTCGTTCCATATAGGACTTATATCACAGGAATAAACTCAATGTCTGGATTATCGGCAGTTTATGAGAACGGAGAATTGGTTTACAAAGGTTGCAAATATGATGAAGCACAAGAATTGAAGCAGCCTGATGCCATCACAACTATTTCTGGTGACAAGCAGGCAGTTAGTGTGCGCTACTACAACCTCGCAGGTGTTGAGAGTGCAACACCTTTCAAGGGTGTGAACATCCGCGTCACCACCTACAACGACGGCACCCACACCACCAATAAAATAATCAAGTAAATCCACATTCAAACTTTTCTATTAAAAAACTGTCACAGGAGTTTTTTCTACTGCGACAGTTTTTTAATGTTGCTCCACTACCCTCCATCCCCTACCTTTGCGCACACATGCACGTACATTAAATAAAATATAGACCATGAAACCAAGAAACCAAAATAAAATTTTAGCCAGGAGCAGCAAAACAACAGTTGTTTTGTTTGTTATTATGTTGTTCTTGTTGTTTGAAAAAACTGAGTCAGGTGAGTCAAGCGAGTCAACTGATTCAAGCGATTCCACTGATTCCATGTTTCAAAATTCCTGCGTAAGCAAGCTTTTCGGCACCGTCAGGTGCAACTTTGTGAGATTAAATAAAATTTTTCCATTTTTGTCCCACTTGTCCCAAACATCCCATGAAAACCAAAATTTTTTTTCAAAACTGTCCCACTTTTCCCACTTTCCCAAAATCCCCACTTACAATCCGTAACCAAATTTTAGTGCGAAGCACCACAATAATTTTAGCGCGTAGCGCTCCAATTTCCACTCCGCAGGAGTGGCAAAAACCGAGTCAACTGAGTCACGTGAGTCAGGTGAGTCACCCGATTCCACCGTTTTTGATAATTTATGGTCAATTAATGGTAATTTGTGTTTCTCCAACTTACAATCCGTAACCACGCATTTTTTGCGCAAACTGTCCCACTTGGTGTAAAACATTAAGCAATCCATTCTCCATTCCTTAACATCTAAAACAAATTTACCCATTATGACCACAAACCCTCAAACTCAAAAAAATTTTTTTTCAAAAGTGTCCCACTTTTCCCACTTTCCAAAATCCCCACTTACAATCCAAAACCCATATTCCCGATCTCAAACGAACTACCTCGCGCAGCCCTCTCTCCCCTCTTCCCTATCCCCTCTCCACTGAAAATGCACCGCGGCGTCAGCCCAAATTATGCATTGTGCATCATGAATTATGAATTATTTTTACTATCTTTGCAAATCATTCGTTCTATATTATAAAAATGATTGAGAAGAACAAACTTAAGCGCTGGTCGCAATGGGCAGCTTGGCTGGCAGTGGTTACCCTGCTAGCTGTTTTCTATGCCAAAAAAAGCGATAACCAGCCCACCGAGCAACAAAGCGACGAACAATCACTTGTGGTGTTTCCTGATGATAACACCAGTACAACGTTCGACAATGACGCTTCTCTTAACTATGAGAGCGTGATGTTCCCTCGCGGATTGAGCGACAAGGTGGTAAAGTATAAGGGCTACACAGCTCACTTCAACAAAGACTTGCACATTCCCAATTGTGTGACTTATGAAATAACGGCTAATGAGACACGGGGTAAGCGTGAGCGTAGTGGTAACTTTGAGCGCGACGAAAGCGTGACCGGCTGCCCCAACTGGTGGGACTACCGCGACTCAGGCTATGACCGAGGCCACATGGCACCTGCAGGCGACATGAAATGGGATGAGCAGGCAATGAACGAGACGTTCTATCTCACCAATGTGTGTCCACAGGACGCTGCTCTCAATGCTGGCATGTGGAACGATATCGAGATTAAGGTGCGCGAGTGGGCACGTCGTGACAAGTCGCTCATCGTTGTCACTGGGCCTATTATGGGCAAAAATCAAGAAACTATAGGTCAAGACATTGACATCGCTGTTCCCGAAGCGTTTTTCAAGGTGATACTATCGCCTAACACCACCCCCAAAAAGGCGATTGCATTCATTTGCCCCAATCGCTCTTGCGGAGGTACTATGCAGAGCTATGCGGTGAGCGTCGACGAGGTGGAAAAACGCACAGGCATGAACTTCTTCAACGCCTTGCCCGACGAGATAGAAAATCGCATCGAGGCAACATGTAATCTCAACCAATGGCTCAACCGATAACGTTTGGCATGTTTTTTGTGTTTATCTAGCAGGAACATGTTTAACTAAATTGGTTTTTTGAAATGATGAAGAGATTAGGGAAATTTGGGTTGATATGCATCTTGGCTATTGCTACGGTGCTAGCGGTTTCGTTCTACACCGACGCCAAGAAGAAAAAACGGAACAAGAATCGATACGATTTTGAGCGTGTCATTCAGCAACCAAGTCTCATCCAAGACGAGACTTCGAGAAACTGGTTTAAGAACAACCGAAGCAATGGAGCACAAAACACCAAACCAGTGAGTTCTAACCTCACACAAGTACGCATCAATGCTCGATATAGTAATGTGACCAAGCAGTACACTGCAATGACGGTAAACTTCAACTATTCCTACAGGGTACCAAATTGCGTTAGTTATGTGCTCACAAGCGATATGATTGATATAACAAACGGTCCAAACGCACAACACCGTCGAAACTATAAGTTCTATGCCGACCCATCAGTAAAAGGTTGCCCCGAGTGGTATGATTACCGTGGCAGCGGATTTGACCGCGGACACATGGCGCCTGCCAACGACATGCGATGGAGTTCACAGTCCATGCAGGACTGCTTTTTGATGACCAACATCTGTCCTCAGGACCATGACCTCAATGGTGGCAGCTGGAACAAACTGGAACTAAAGGTACATGATTGGGCTAAGCGTTATGGTAAAATCATTGTCGCCACCGGACCTATCTTCAACGGCAATAACCGACGCATTGGGCAAAACAACGACATTGTAGTGCCTGCTGGCTTCTTCAAGGTTGTGCTTGACCCAAGCCGCAACCGTGCTATCGGTTTTGTTTATGAGAACCATGAAGGAGGTGGTGGTGTAAAACGCCACTCATGCTCGGTCGACGAAGTGGAACGCATAACTGGCCACGACTTCTTTAGCGCCCTACCCGACAACGTGGAGAATGCCATCGAAAGCTCCTACAACTTCGACCAGTGGAACTAAACCGAACAACGATCAACGAATAACGACCAACGAATACATGGACACAATTTGCGCAGTATCTACACCCCACGGCATGGGAGGTATAGCAGTGATAAGGGTGAGCGGAGATGAGGCTCTCGACATCGTGCAACAGCGATGGCAAGGTATGTCATTATGTGAAATGGCTAGTCACACAGCTCACCTGGGCCACATTATCGACTCACAAGGCGAACTCCTCGATGAAGCTGTGCTCACGCTATTCCGTGCACCCAATTCGTTCACGGGAGAAGACGTAGTAGAAATCTCGTGCCATGGCTCAATGTGGATTCAACAGCAAATTGTAAGTACTCTTATCGATGCTGGTTGCCGTGCAGCAACAGGTGGCGAGTTCACACAGCGTGCTTTTGCCAATGGCAAACTCGATCTCTCTCAGGCCGAAGCGATTGCCGATGTTATAGCCTCGCAATCACGGGCATCTCACCATGTGGCAATGAACCAGATGCGTGGTGCTTTCAGCCGTCAGTTGAGCTCTCTGCGCTCTCAACTGCTGCAGTTTGTGTCGTTAATAGAACTTGAGCTTGATTTCAGCGAGGAGGACGTTACCTTTGCCGACCGTTCTCGCCTAACTACGTTGGCAACCGAGATAAAGAAGGTAATTGATTCGCTCGCTGGCTCCTATCAGGCTGGCAATGCCATCAAGAACGGTCTGCCTGTGGCCATCGTTGGGCCGACCAATGCTGGTAAATCTACACTTCTCAACACCTTGCTTGGCGATGACCGCGCTCTAGTGAGCGATATCAAGGGAACCACTCGCGACGTTATCGAGGATTCTATCGTGATGGGAGGAACGCTGATTCGTTTCATCGATACGGCCGGTATCCGTGAGTCAAGCGACGTTATCGAGAGCATGGGAATCGAGCGTTCGTTCAAAAAGATGGACGAGGCTCGCATCGTACTGTGGGTGGTCGATGCCACAGCCCCTATTGCCGAACTTGAGGATTTCTACAAACAAATTGCAGAGCATTGCCAGGACAAGGCTGTGATAGCTGTAGTCAATAAGATTGACTCAGGCGATACACAAGCTATCGTCAAGAAACTAAAGGGACTTGATATTAAAATTGCCGAAATTTCAGCTCGCAAGGGCACCGGTGTTGACCAACTCAAGCAGGAAATCATCACGACTGCTGCCCTACCCCAAGTCACCGATGAGAATGCTGTCATCGTTACTAATGCCCGCCACTATCACGCCCTCGTGCGAGCCAGTGAGGCAATCGACCGCACACTCCAAGGTCTCGCAACTGGCCTCAGCGGCGATCTCGTGAGTCAGGACATTCGCGAGTGCATGCACTACCTGGGCGAAATTACCGGCGAAATCTCCACCGATGATATCCTCGGTGAAATCTTCGCCCACTTCTGCATCGGCAAGTAAATTTTGCGTGGGCAAATAGGTTTAGTTTATCCCTTTTTATATATAAAGCGAACTAAACCAAACCAATATTCCTTAAGGTCTATCAACTTTCGATGCAGGGGAAATCACAATCTCTTATATAGGAAGAATGGAAGATTTTTGTTGATGATTGCGAGAATATGCCAACGCCTGGTAACGTAGGCTTTGGATTTCTTCTTACGAATAGCTGAAATGATTTGCCTGGCTACTTTCTCAACAGGCATTACCCAAAACAATCCTTCGCCTTTTGCCATTGCCGTGTTAACGAGACCAGGGCGAATATCAGTAACTATTATCTGTCTTCCATTTTTGAAAGCCTTTTTGTTTAGAGCTTCCATGTAGTTGATTTGATAGGCTTTGGTTGCACTATATGCAGGCGCCATAGGTTCGCCTCGCAGACCACCAGCTGAGGTGATTGCGACAAGATGGCCATGACCTTGTTGTTCAAAGATGTGATAAAGCTTGCCAATAACAAATGTCCAACTTACAACATTAGTATCAATGGTTGGACGCTCTACAGCATAGTCGAGCAAAGTATTAATTTCCCCTATACCAGAACACACAATTGCAAGATCAATGCTCTCCAACTTTTTGTGAAGCGTTTGGATGGCATACTCAATCTCTTCAAAATTGGTGATATCTGCTTTAGCAGTAATGGTTTTGGACGGATATTTTTTGTGTAATTCGTCAAGGAGATATCCTCGTCTGCCTACGATGCCTATTCGATTATCAGAATTTGAATACTTCTCGAAAAGAGCTTTTCCTATTCCTGAGGAGGCTCCGATGATAACGATATTCATATTGATTTTTTAAGTGCAAAATAAATGGTTCTCCATTAGCTCTATGCACATTAGAAAACAAAAGAATCGTCATGATGCAAAATTCTCAAAACGTTTTGAGAATTTACAAGCCAAAAGTTATCTCTCTACGGATGTTACTAATAGTTGTAGGTGTAACTTTCAGAAAAGATGCTATATCTTTTAGGTTGATACTTTGTGCTATTTCGGGACAACGAAGAAGTAAACGCTTATAATGTTCTCTCGTAGTCATTCGATAAGTATCAAGGTATTGTGTATAGACTTGAGAAAAGAGATGGTCGGATATGGCCTGCTTAAGCTCTCTCATACCATTGGAATCTAACAGTTTACCTAATTCTTCACCACCTAATTGAAAGACCTTACAGGAAGTGCCTGCAACAATTGTCACTTCTGACGTCTTGTTTGAAAGACAATTTGGATAATCGCCCACAAACTCCCTCTCAAAGGCAAAGCCTGTAATATAATCCTTTTGTTCAGAGGAATTATGTACCATGTAGTTGAAGTAGCCACATTCAACAAGCCCAATAAACCGAGATTCTTCACCTGCTTTTATGAAATAATCACCTTTAGCATATTGTGTCAATCGACCATGATTAATACAATACTCTGTCAATCGCGAAAGGTCAAGACCATTGATATACGAATTGAAGCCTATCATATCTACTACAATTTGTTGAAATTTTAGAAATAGATAACTATATATTACTCGCTAAAATTAGACAAAGATGTTGATCTATACAACACTATTTCAAATCTTTTCACTCCCGTCATTGTTCCCATTCTACAACATGACTTCCAAATAATTTAAAGCCCCGGCTAAGTATGCAATCTTTATCTTTTAACCATTGAGCATCTTTACATTCTGGAGAAAAAGCATCACTAGCTTCATGTTTTTCGTTGCCACGGCACAACTCATATCTCCTACATTTGGTGGATTTATCTACTAATCGCTTATACAATAATTCCCATGAGGCCAAACAAGCCACTTCTATATAAGGTTTATTTGTATCAGGGTTATTTTGAAGAAGAGAAGATTCATGTGACTCTATAAATGGAAAGCCATAAACTCGCAATAGAATATCATTAAACGACTTTTTATCATTTATGCGATCATCATATAGAATATTAAGTAAAGTACTTTCACCTGTTGTCAATTCTTCACGTGTTTGGTGAAAAACTTTCGGATAATAATCTAATTCCTGGCCAATAAGCATTTTTAGTTGATTCAAGAGTTCATCCTGCATGGTTTTTAGCATATCTTTTACATGCATAGACTTCCCTCTAAAGTTTATAATATTTAGCAACGACTCTTTATATAACCGTCTACCATCAGTTATATGAAACTCGACTATATGATTTGCAGTATCAAAGAATCCTACTCCAGGATTATCATATAATAATGAAACCAAACACAATGAAATCATTAATAGCTTATTATTAAATATCTCTGGATATAGTTTTTCGCATATTCTATCCACAACTTTATATGGTACTGATAGATGACGGCCATCAACAGTAGGGTCTATTAGTAACTGTATGTTATGAGCCATACCTTCAATAATTGCCCAATATCCAAAGTGATACCCTTTTTCTCCATCCCATGCTTCGTTTAGCTCAAAATCATAAATGCCAACTCTTACCGAATGGTGTTTTATCCTTGCTTCTTCAATATCAATATCACGAATCTCGACTTCATCGATACCATAATCGTAATGTTGAAATCCTTCCTTATCTAACTCTTTCGCAAATATCGGGATTGCAGAAGGAGCTACAACATCTATTTTAAGAGGCATTTCGACTTTTTCATGAGTAATAAGATATTTTCGATATTCATTATATAGTCGTGCATACAACCTCGTTCTGTTGACTCCAAACAACGTCTGGATATGCTGTATATAATGCACATATTCATGTATTAAACTGCCGTATTCCTCCGGGGTTAAGTCATCCGCAACAAAATTGCTATCTTCAACTTTATATTTTCCATTATCATCTACATATATATGAAAATGATTGGTTTCATTTCGACTTGTCTTTGTCGTAAATATATCTAAATCGAAAACTGCTTCTTCGCCTGTAATATTATCCATAATACTATTTTTAGCCATTTGTTCCAAATTTTCATCGTCACCAGATACATTCATATTACCATCTATAATCATTAGTTTTTGGAGTGGACCTTTAATATTTTTCGACAATATTTCATTGAACGTATATTGTTTTGTCAACCAAAAATAGACAAATACTCTTCGTCAATACCTGTTTTATGCTTTACGATTCCAAACAGAGTCTTTTCCTTTTGCCTTTTCTGTTTTCCCCCTATCATATATCCTGATTCCTTATCATATTGTCCAATAAAATCTTTGCTTGCCTGTATCACAGCACCGCCTTCAATATCTTCAAAGGGAATATAATAAAGTCTTTTTGAAACAGGGATTGTACATTTAGATCCATCTTTCAGTACAACCTGGTAGTTGGTTTGTTTATAAAAATCTCTTAATTCCAATTTGTCAAATAATAACATAGCTATATCACCATCGGCATCAACTTCAAAGCAATTTGCTAAAGTTTGAATAAATGAGCTTTTTAAGCTTTCTTGCAATGCATTTAGATCGCCTCCAATAATTTTAGACTTACAAGAAAAAAGAGGATTGGGATAAATAGCCAAACGAAGAGCAGATGGTGAATGCTTTATAATAAACAAAACAATATCTCTTTCTTCTTTTGTCAAAGAAAGTCCTCCCTGTAACCTTATAATACTATCTAATAGTGATTCATCAATATGTTCTATATAGAAACTATTGTATAGTTTTGTAGGAATACCCAATCCCAACAATGAACGGTAGAATTCTATCATATTTATTTCTTGTACAGGCTTTATGCTTGCCACATTATCTACAACATCTATAAAATCCAATTCTTTCAAGCATTTTTCTACTTCAGAAACATCTACACGTAATTGGTCACCTGAATTTTGAGAAATAAATTCTACTATCTGCGCATATGATAGTGAACTATTCATCAAAGCCCATATAGCAATATCTTTTATTGCTTTCTTTTTAATTTCGATAACTTTATTTTTTCTTATGTCTATATAGTTGTCTTTTAAATATGTGGACGATGAAATAAAAGATGTAACAAGGTTTTCCAATATTACTTTCTCTAAAAACTGTCCATTCTTGTCTAATACTGTAAATGTTCCATCAGAAAAATAAACAATCCAATATGGAGTATTATTATAAAATGCGATATCCCTATCTGTGATTGTTAAATTAGTCCAATGCTTTATTATATTAATTATTTCTGTTATTGATGCCAACCCGTAATGTGATATTATAGGTTCAATAAGGTCATTACCTGCTATTAGTTTTACATCTTCTAGGTAGTTACCATTACGAATATCTCCTTTTACATTTCCATTAGCATCAGATAACGCAATCATTAATCCAGAAGAAAGACTATTTTTCCTTTTTTCTTTATAAACTTTTCCTAGAAATTTCAACCAGTCATTCATATTAACTGGATTTTCATGTGCTTTGCATTCACATATTAATGGATATGTTTTTGACACTCCAAAATTCGTCATATGCTTCTCTGCAACAACATCTATTTCATTGCCACCAGAGCCGATTTCATTCGTGGCAACATAATCATAACCATAAGAAGACAATAATACTTTTACTATTGTTTCCAACAATGTACCTTTTTTATCTTTGTTTTGTTCGAGCAATAAAAGTTTCATATGTTTTTGGGAGTTTTATCTATTTTTTTCACTGAATAATGTATATAGTTTCTTCGCTTCCTCTCGCAACTTCTGCGGATTCTGCTTGGCAAGTTTTTTCAGATTGAGCAATTTCCATTGCACAGACGGATAATCCTTGAAGTACTCAAATTCATAGCCATTCCATTCCGGCTGTCCAGATTCGAAACTAATCAGGAACTTCTTATCCGCATCAGTCATCAACGACTTTACATCATTAATAAGTTTTGTACGGGTATCTTCAAATTCTTCGTATGTAAATGGAATATCAGTCATTCCAGCAAACTGATTATCCATTGCTTCCCGCTGGTCAAGCAAGCGGGGAGCAAATGACTCATGTATTGGTCTATCGCTACCAAGCAAGCAGAAAATGAGTCCTTCACGGCATTTGCTCAATGGAATATCCATGTATTTTACATCAAACAGATCACGAGGATGTTGGCGTGAAAGTGCTGCTGCAATTTTGCCACCATACAATTGAGTTAGGGGCACGACATTTGCCTCACAAAAGAGAGAAAACTCTTCCTGAGCCTTCTCGCTCAATGGTAAAGATTGAACAGCACCGCCCACGATACCTCTCTTGGTTTGATTGACCTCTATCTTCACCTGCTTGCCTCGATACTCGCACAACAGCTTGCAGGTACTGAAGTTGGGTACAACATGCATTCCTTTGAAAGCTTTCTTTGCCTTATCTGCAATGGTTTTTAGATGCAAATTGATGTCATCCAAACTTGTCTGACGGTCAGCCAACGGGATATAGGTCAAATCAATATCTACAGAATAACGTGGCAAATCTTTCAAGAAAAGATTGATGGCAGTACCTCCATGTATTGCAAACACATGCTCTTCCATCACTATCGGAATAAGACGTAGTAGCAGTTCTACTTTCTGAGCGTAAACACTTGATCTTATATCATTCATATTCTGCAAGTTCTTTGAATAATAAACCTTTTATACACTTCTTGTTACCGAGATTAATAGTTCATAATAATCTCGAGCATTTTCTCTTGATGTTGAACCATATCTTCGACATTCCATTCTAAACCAAATAGACGCTTAATATTTTTGTTCTTAATTCCTGCATCGTAATTATCCTGACATATCTGTAGCATAATTCGGAACTTTAAAGAAGCTACACTCACTGGGTTTGACTTTGTATCAAGATAGCGATTCTTTTTATCAATTGGATTCCAATTCGAACCAGAACTAT
>JAEEGG010014368.1_pt1 | contig 16769 bp, 15 predicted proteins | sample 9134161 | NCBI WGS metagenome assembly JAEEGG01 (sample SAMN16246543, study PRJNA631951) | gut metagenome | biome: gut microbiome; feature: rumen; material: CR-attached | host: Bos | place: Iran: Karaj | collected 2018-10 | reverse complement strand
TGATTTGGAAACGCTCCGGAATCTCTGAGTCCTTTATTCCCGCTCCCGGCGTTTCGTCCTGAGGCCCGGGAATTTTGCAGAAATACGCCACGTATTCATGACTTCATTCGCTCCTTGTGGCTATAATCATAGGATACGAGGGGCGATCCCTTTCCATGCTTACTTTCTATAAGGAGTTTACAGTGTTAGATTCTTATCATGCCCAGGCAGAGGAACGCTGCCGCCTTGGTGTGGTTCCAAAGCCGCTGTCCGAGACTGATGTCAAAGAACTTGTTTCATTGCTGGAGAACCCGCCTCAGGGCTCGGAGCAGGAGCTTATTGATCTTCTGGAGAACAGGATCCCTCCCGGAGTGGACGAGGCTGCCAAGGTGAAGGCGGACTTTTTAAATGCTGTGGCCCGCGGAAAGGTGTCAAGTCCGCTTATTACCAAGACCAGAGCGGTGGAGCTTCTGGGCACCATGCAGGGCGGCTATAACGTCTCCTGTCTTATTGATCTTCTGGAAGACCCTGACCTGGGCAGCGCTGCCGCCACGGCTCTTTCCCATACCATTTTGATTTTTGATGCCTTTGACAAAGTGGCTGCTCTGGCTGACAAAGGCTCTGCCAATGCTGCGGCGGTTATTAAATCCTGGGCCGAGGGCGAGTGGTTTACCTCCCGGCCGAAGCTTCAGGATAAGATCACCCTCACGGTATTCAAGGTGCCCGGAGAAACCAACACCGATGATCTTTCCCCGGCCCCGGATGCCTGGAGCAGACCGGATATTCCGCTCCATGCTCTGGCCATGCTTAAAAACGAAAGACCCGGCATTACTCCGGATGAGCCCGGAGTCAGAGGCCCGGTGTCCGCCATTGAGGATCTGCGCCGGAAGGGCTTCCCCCTGGTTTATGTGGGGGATGTGGTAGGCACCGGTTCTTCCCGGAAGAGCGCCACCAACAGCGTGCTCTGGTTTATGGGCGAGGATATTCCCCATGTTCCCAACAAGAAGGCCGGCGGCTTTGTCTTCGGGGGCAAGATCGCTCCGATTTTTTACAATACCATGGAGGATGCCGGAGCGCTTCCGGTGGAATTTGATGTTTCCGGTCTCGGCATGGGAGATGTCATTGACGTTTATCCCTATGAAGGAAAGGTGCGGAAGCATGACGACGGCGCGGAAATAGCTTCCTTCCGGCTCAAGACGGAGGTGCTTCTTGACGAGGTGCGCGCCGGAGGCCGCATTCCCCTGATTATCGGAAGAAGCCTCACGGCAAAGGCGCGGAAATACCTCTCTCTCCCGGAAAGCGATCTTTTTGTGAAGCCGCCGATGGCTCCGGATACCGGCAAAGGATATACCCTGGCTCAGAAGATCGTGGGACGGGCCTGCGGCGTTCCCGGAGTGCGTCCCGGCACCTACTGCGAGCCTCATATGACCACGGTTGGCTCTCAGGATACCACCGGCCCCATGACCCGGGACGAGCTTAAGGATCTGGCCTGTCTCAAATTCAGCGCGGATCTGGTGATGCAGTCCTTCTGTCATACCGCGGCCTATCCCAAGCCGGTGGATGTGAAGACTCACGAAACCCTGCCGAAGTTTATCACCTCCCGGGGCGGCATTGCTCTGGAGCCGGGGGATGGCGTTATTCACAGCTGGCTGAACCGCATGGTGCTTCCTGATACCGTGGGCACCGGCGGCGATTCCCACACCCGTTTCCCCATGGGCATTTCCTTCCCAGCCGGTTCCGGTCTTGTGGCCTTTGCCGCCGCCACCGGCGTGATGCCGCTGGATATGCCGGAATCAGTGCTGGTGCGTTTCAGCGGCAAAATGGCTCCCGGCATTACCCTGAGAGATCTGGTGCATGCCATTCCTCTGGAAGCCATTAAGCAGGGACTCCTCACGGTGGAAAAGAAGGGCAAGCGCAATGTTTTCTCGGGCCGCATTCTGGAAATCCAGGGACTGGAGCATCTGAGCTGCGAGCAGGCCTTCGAGCTCGCTGATGCCAGCGCTGAAAGATCCGCCGCCGGCTGCACCATTTCCCTTAATGAGGAATCGGTGATTACCTTCCTGAAGTCCAATATCGCTCTTCTGAAATGGATGATGAACGAGGGTTATCAGGATCTGGACGCTCTTTCCCGGCGCATCAAGGCCATGGAGGCCTGGCTGGCCAATCCGGTGCTGCTCAGAGCTGATGCCGATGCCGAATATGCCGCCGTGATCGACATCGACATGTCCGCCATCAAGGAGCCCATTGTCTGCTGTCCTAACGATCCTGACGATGCCAAGGCGCTTTCCGAGGTCTCCGGTCAAAGCATTGATGAAGTGTTTATCGGCTCCTGCATGACCAATATCGGACACTACCGCGCCGCTGCCGAGATCCTGTCCGCTCAGAAGGGTCAGCTCCCGGTGCGGCTCTGGATCGCTCCCCCCACCAAGATGGATCGCGCTGAAATCATTCATGAGGGGCTTTACAGCATTTTTGGCAGAGTGGGCACCCGCTGCGAAATTCCGGGCTGTTCCCTGTGCATGGGCAATCAGGCCCGGGTGCGGGATAATGCCACGGTGATTTCCACCTCCACCAGAAACTTCCCGAACCGTTTGGGCCAGGGAGCCAATGTTTACCTCGGCAGCGCCGAGCTGGCTGCGGTAACCGCAAGACTGGGCCATCTTCCTTCATCTGAGGAGTATTTCCGGGAGGTTGCCGCTCTTAAGGGCAAGGAGGATCGCATTTACTCCTATCTGCATTTTGATGAAATGCCGGAGTATCAGTGACAGTGCTTCATGAATAGCAGGGCTGCATGAATAGCAGTGCTGTCAGGCTGAATAGCCAGACATAAATAAGGGGGGTGTTTTCCCCTGAGGATTAAGGAGGGCTCAGGCTCTCCTTTTTTATGGCTGAGAAGGATCTGCTTCACTGACAGGGACGACAAGGCCGGAAGACCGCAGGGAGGCAGCCTTGGATAATGCGCTTTGCTTTCGGGATCAGTCTGGGGCGCGATCGTTTTCCAGGAACATTTCCGAAATGGCCTGGGTAAGCTCTTCGATTTCGTTTTCGTTTTTCGGAGCAATGAAGATGGTGTCATCACCGGCTATGGTGCCCAGAATGCCTTCGGATTTCCGGATGGAATCCAGCATCCGGGCGATCATCTGAGCGCTGCCCGGGCTGGTATGCATGACTATGAGATGCTTGTTATGGGAGACATCGAACACCAGGGATCTTATGGTTCCCGTCACCGTGGGGATGCCGAACTCCTCCGGAAGGCAGTACACCATTTCCATGCGGGTGTTGCGGGTTCTGACGGCGCCGAACCTTGACAGCATCCGGGATACCTTTGACTGACTGATGTTCTGAAAGCCCTTTTCGGCAAGGGCCTGCGCTATTTCAGCCTGGGATCCGTAGCGTTCCGCCTGCAGGATTTCTCTGAAGGTCTGTTCCAGTGCCTCGTTGTTGTTTGCATCAGTCATGAGCTTGAATTCCGGTGTTGCCGCACAATATGGTCAGTGAATAATTATGCAGCAAAACCGCATAATAATCAAAACACTTTCCGAATAACCGGACATGGCGCGGAGGCGCGGCTTATTCCCGGGAGGGATCCGGAAATCTCCGGAAAACAAGGCCTGGAAAACGGTACGGAAAACAGCGCGGGAAAAATGGGCAAAACCTCGCAAAAACGGCCCCCCGTCAAAGGGCATCTTATAAGTCCGTGCTATAATGCCGGAGAACATTTTATCGCCCGGAAAGCACGAGCGCGAAGTCAGGAGCTCTGATCTTCTGCCCGGGTATTAATTTGCCGGGAGCGGCATAGCTTCGCCGTTTGTTACGGTTCGACCTGAGAGGCGGATCCTGCGGCGGAATTCACCCGCTTGCGGAGGATGTCAAGGTTTTCTCCGGTGATTGGGGTAAGATATTCAGAATCTGAAGTTTTAAAGTCGTGTATTGTTAGAGGAATTTGTAATGAAAGTTGCTGTATTAGGTGCTGCCGGCGGTATCGGCCAGCCATTGTCTCTTCTTTTAAAGAATAAGCTGCCTGCCGGTTCAGATTTGGCTTTGTATGACGTGGCTCCGTTTACTCCGGGTGTGGCTGTTGATTTGAGTCATATTCCTTCTGACGTTAACGTGAAGGGCTATACCGGAGACGAGGGTCTGGCAGAAGCTGTCAAGGGCGCCAGCGTAGTGGTTATTCCGGCCGGTGTTGCCAGAAAGCCGGGCATGGACAGAAGCGATCTTTTCAAAATCAATGCCGGCATTGTGAAGTCTCTGGTAGAGGCTGTGGCTAAGAATGCTCCCGAGGCCTGCATCGCCATTATTACCAATCCTGTTAACACCATGGTGCCGCTGGCTGCCGAGGTGCTCAAGAAGGCCGGGATCAAGGATTATGCCAGGAAGCTTTTCGGGGTAACCATGCTGGATACCCTGCGTTCCGAAACCTTCTGGGCTGACGTTACCGGTTACAGCAGAGGCTCTGTCAGAATTCCGGTTATCGGCGGCCATTCCGGCACCACCATTCTGCCGATTTTCTCCCAGGCTCTGGGCTATGATTCCGTATCCGCCGAGGATATTGAGAAGCTCACCAAGCGGGTGCAGAACGCCGGAACCGAGGTTGTGGAAGCCAAGGCCGGAGCCGGTTCCGCCACTCTTTCCATGGCTGCTGCCGGCGCTCGTTTTGCTCTGGCCATTGTGGCCGGTCTTCAGGGTGTTCCCGGAGTGGTGGAGAGCGCTTACGTGGCTGATGAACAGGGTGAGTATGCTCCGTTCTTCGCCCGTCAGGTGCTTCTGGGCCAGAACGGCGTGGCAGGCCTGAAGCCGGTGGGCAAGCTTTCTGACTATGAAAAGAAATGCCTTGATGACATGCTCCCGGGCCTGAAGAAGGACATTCAGCTGGGCGTCGATTTTGTTAACGGCAATGCCTGATACTGAGCAGGACTGATGACTTAAAGAAAGGGGCCTCCGGCCCCTTTTTCAGTATTAATGGCAGGAAGCAGAAGTTTTGCGGCAGGTATGCAGCAAATCCGCGGTAAATATGTGACCAAGCTATCAAATATCAATTCAGCTATCCGGAAATGATTAATTCGGCCCGGTAATAAATAAATTATTGCTCTTTCGGGACGCTAAGAGGGTACATGGAAAAATTTTTACAGGAGGTGTCTCTGATGAAGTTCAAGAAAGCATTGCTTCTCATGGGCCTTTCCTGTTTTTTGGCGGCAGGAACGGCAGCTGCGGTGGAGGCCTCCGTAAAGGAGGACGATCCCAATGTCCGCAAGGTGGAAGCTTCGGTAAAGGAATTCCGGGATGCCAACGGAGAAACCCCGCTGGTTCATGTGTATACTCCCGAGGAAATTACCGAATGGGTGATTCTGGGCACTGACCTTTACAACCTTAAGGATGTGAATGCGTGTCAGTTTTCTGATGATATTGTGCTTCGGGCCCGGAAGCATGTGGCAGCAGCCTACGACTACCTCTATTCTCATATGCTCCTTACCGGGAGCTGCGTGCCCCGGGATACGGCCATGGGCATTTTTTATCTGGAAAAGGCCGCGGATCTGGCTTATCCCGCCGCGCTCAGGAAGCTGGGTTTCTTCTATGAAACGGGACGTTATGTTGCTCAGGATACGGTAAAGGCGGAGGCATTAATGCGCGAGGCCGCCGAGATGGGCTATGTTCCCGCCAGAATCGACTGGGCCGGGATGCTCTTAAGGGATCTGGGATCGGCGCAGGATATGCCGGAGGCTTGGGTTCTTCTGAAGAAGAGCGTGAAAAGCACTCCCTGGGAGGAAGAATATATCACCCTTTACATTCAGGAGCTGGAGTCCAGAATTCCGGAAAATGTTCTGGCGGAAGCAGCTCGCAAAAGCTTTTATTAGCGCAGGAGAGAAAAGCTGAAGGAACGGAAACGCATAAACCATAACCTTACATTATAATTTTTCCGCTTTCGGCAAATTGGAACGGCCTTCCCCGCATAACAGGGGAGGGCCTTGTTGTTTTGAGCTTTCGTGAAAGTGTATGGCAGAGGCGAAGAATACTGCGGCTTTGCGGAAGTTCCGGGACTGTTCCGGACTCTCCGGGAATGACTAAACCTTATAAAAATATGATATTATGTGCCGCGTCTTCCGGCGGCGTCGCAGGCTTTAACGCGAGACCGGAAGAACTCAGCGTGTTTCAGACGCATTGCGGCTGAGAATCAGGGAAGATTCCGGAGGCATGCCGGATTGCCGGCGCTGTCCTGCGGGACTCCGTCCGTTTTTGTTGAATTTTAAAGAAAATAAACTCCTTCAGGGTAACAGTATGTTTGAAAATCTGTCTCAGCGTTTAACCAGGAGCCTTCGCAATGTCATGGGACAGGGCAGGCTTACAGAAGATAATATCAAGGAAACCTTAAGAGAGGTGCGGCTGGCTCTTCTCGAAGCGGACGTGGCTCTCCCGGTGGTAAAGGACTTCATTGCCGAGGTCAAGACTAAGGCTCTGGGCACTGAGGTCAGTCAGGCTCTCAATCCCGGGCAGGAATTCCTTAAGATTGTCTATGATGAGCTTAAGGAGGTTATGGGTTCTGAAAATGCCGAACTCAGTTTCGCAACGCAGCCTCCCGCAGTAATTCTGATGGCCGGACTTCAGGGCGCCGGCAAAACCACCTCCGCCGCCAAGCTGGCAAAATTCCTGATTGAAAGAAAGAAAAAATCCGTCATGATGGTCTCTGCTGACGTTTACCGTCCAGCAGCCATCGATCAGCTGGAGACCTTGTCCCGGGATGTGGGCGCGGCATTTTTTCCGTCAACGGCTGAAGATAAGCCTCTTGAGATCGTAACAAACGCTCTTGCCGCCGCCAGGAAGCAGTTTGCGGATGTGCTTATCGTTGATACCGCCGGCCGTCTTCATGTGGATGAGGACATGATGGAGGAGATCAAGGCCCTTCATAAGACTCTTAATCCGGTGGAAACCCTGTTTGTTGTTGATGCCATGACCGGACAGGATGCGGCTAATACGGCAGAAGCATTTAATGCCGCTCTCCCGTTAACCGGCGTTATTCTTACCAAGCTGGACGGCGATGCCCGGGGCGGCGCGGCTCTTTCGGTAAGAAAGATCACCGGAAAGCCCATTAAGTTTGCGGGCATGGGAGAAAAGATCGCCGCTCTCGAGCCCTTCTATCCCGAAAGAATGGCCAGCCGGATTCTGGACATGGGCGATGTGCTTTCGCTTGTCGAAGAAATGGAAAGAAAGTTCGACAAGAAAAAGACCGCCGAAATGTCCCAGAAAATGATGGAAGGCAAGGATTTTGACCTGGAGGACTTCAAGAGTCAGATTGCCCAGATGCGCAGCATGGGAGGCATGCTGGGGCTTATGGACAAGCTTCCGGGCATGAACTCCATGCCTGACGAGGTGAAGGATAAGATGGATGACAAAATCATTTACCGCATGGAAGCCATCATTAACTCCATGACCCCGAAGGAGAGAAGAGATCCGGACATCATTAAGGGCAGCCGGAAGAAGCGCATTGCCGACGGAGCCGGGGTGGAGGTTGCCGAGGTAACCCGGCTCCTGCACCAGTTTAATGCCATGAAAAAGATGATGCGGAAGCTGAGATCTCAGGGCGGCATCAGAAAGCTTATTAATCTCGCCAGAACCATGGCCGGAAACGGCGGCATGGGCGGTTTCTTCGGCTAAGCAGAGTTTCAGTGATTCTGAAAGGGAGTGTCTCAGGATGCTCCCTTTTTATTTCAGGGCGGAGTTTTAGGAAAAGTCTGAAAAATGGTTTTGCGGCTCCGGGGAGAAAAGTGTTACGGATCGCAAAATCTGCTTGCAAAATCCGTGTTAAAGGTTAAAATTTTGCCGCCTGTCTAATAAGGTAGGGAAGGTGTTTTTTGCCTTTCGGAAATTAATTTTTTAAGTTAATAATAGAGGAACGATATGGTAATCATTCGTTTAAAGCGTGGCGGAGCTAAGAAGCGTCCTTTCTATCACGTTGTTGTTGCAGATTCCCGCCGTGCTCTTTCCGGCAAGACTCTTGAAGATCTCGGCTACTTCAATCCGCTGGTTCTTAAGGGCTCCGACAGTCCTGAGAAGAGACTTGTCATTGACCTGGAGAAGGTTAAGGCATGGCAGGCCAAGGGCGCTCAGCTTTCTGACCGCGTTAAGAAGCTTGTTAAGGACTTAGAGGCTGAGAGCAGCGCTCAGGCCTGATCAGGGACGGGAAGGATTCATGGAAGTGGAAAAGCCTGAAGTTATGGGCAAGTTCGGAGCCGTATACGGGATCCGGGGCTGGCTCAAGGTTTATTCATATACCGGGGATCCGGAAAGTCTTTTTACGTACACCCCCTGGTTTTGTCGCGCTCCGGGGAGTGACTGGCGGGAGATTTCCATAGCGGAATACAAACGCCACGGAGACGGCTTTATTGCGAAGATCGCCGGAATCGATGTTCGCGAGGAAGCGCAACTCTACACGGGAATGGAAATTGGCATCAGAGGAAGTTCGCTTCCGGATCTGCCTGAAGGAGAATACCGCTGGCGGGATCTTATCGGTCTCAGAGTGGTGAATCTTCAGGGGTATTCCATGGGGAAGGTAAAATCTCTTATGGAAACTGGAGCCAATGACGTGCTTGTGGTAAAAGCCGACATTGATGATCAGTATGAAATCAGAGAAAGACTGCTTCCCTACATTGATAATGTGATTCGGGAAGTCAATCTTGCCGAGAAAGTAATACGGGTTGATTGGGAACCTGATTTCTGATTCGGGCTGAGGCAGGAGCTTATGAGAATTGCTGTAATCAGCATATTTCCCGAAATGCTCCGGGCTATTACCGATTTCGGAGTGACCAGGCGGGCAGTCAAAAACGGATTAATAGAGATTCACTGCATAAATCCCCGTGATTTTGCTTACGACAAGCACCAGAAGGTCGATGAACGGCCCTTTGGCGGCGGCCCCGGAATGCTGATGATGGTGCAGCCTCTCAGAGATGCCATTCTGAAAGCCAAGGAGCTTTTGCCGGAAGCCAGTGTTATCTATCTCTCTCCTCAGGGGCGGGTGTTCTCTCACGGAGCCGCTGTGGAAATGGCCGGGCGCCGGGAAATTATTTTTCTGTGCGGACGCTATGAAGGGATAGATGAGAGAGTAATTGAATCTCTGGTTGATGAGGAATGGTCCATCGGCGATTATGTGCTGAGCGGCGGCGAGCTTCCGGCCATGGTAATGATAGATGCCGTTTCCCGGATGATTCCGGGGGTGCTGGGGGATCAGGAAAGCGCAACGGAGGATTCCTTCGTGCGGGGGCTTCTTGATTATCCGCAGTATACGAGACCGGAGGAGATTGACGGAATGCGAGTTCCGGAGGTGCTTCTCAGCGGCAATCACCAGGAAATCCGTAAATGGCGGCTTGGCATGTCTCTGGCCAGAACCTATGAAAGAAGGCCTGATATATTGAAGAATCTAGCTCTGACTGACGAGCAGGAAAAGCTACTTGCTTTATATCTGCGTTCTGCAAAGAAGTAATGCAGGACAGAAACAGTATGGAGTTTCAGTGTATCCTAGATAATGAGGAATTTTAAATGAATATCATTGACGAAATTGAAAAGGAACAAATGCGTACCGACATTCCGGCATTCAGACCGGGTGACACTGTTCGCGTTCAGGTACGTGTTGTTGAAGGTGACAAGGAACGTCTTCAGGCTTATGAGGGTGTGGTTATTGCCAAGCGCAACCGCGGCTTGAATTCTTCCTTTACCGTACGCAAGATTTCCAACGGCGAAGGCATTGAGAGAGTATTCCAGACTCACAGCCCGCTGATTTCATCTGTAACCGTAACCCGTCACGGCAGAGTTCGTCGCGCTAAGCTGTACTATCTTCGTAATCTTAAGGGCAAGGCTGCTCGTATTCGTGAGAAGCTTGTCAGCAAGACTCAGGATTAATAACAGATATTCTGTATCAGCCTATTAGACAGGCGGCAGGGGAAACGGGGTTTCTCCTGCTTTTTTTTTTTGCCTGAAGCAGGATGGGCTGATCCGGCCGGGCTGCTGATTCGGAGAGATGCCGGGAGTATTTTTGGAAAAGAGTGCAGCGGGAGAGTCCCCGGACATAGCTTATCCCTCACTGTCAATGCAGGCAGGAACAGAGGCAACGTTCCGCGGAATAATAATTAAGAAGGGAAGACGCCTGCGGCGCTTCCTGTTTAATGATTAAAGGGGCTCCGCCCCTTTACCCCAGAAACTGCCATGTATGGCAAAAATTTCAGCAAAGGATGCCTCTCCGGGGGTAATTTTCAGGAAAGAGAAGAAAATGCGGGGGTTTTTGAAAGGGCTTCGGAGGGCGCCGGAGACCGGAAATAAAAAAGGGAGATCAGCTCTCCCTCCATTTTTATTCTGGTCAGCAGCTCATGGCCTTTTGGAATTCCCCGGGCTGCCTCGCCGCAAATCTTACTTGGCTTTCTTTACTACAACAACGGAGTTTTCGCCGCCGAAAGGATTGGCGATGTACTCATCGGCATTCCAGTCGTTATCATACTTTTCAGAACCGTCAGCCATAACATAGTGGAATCTGTACTGATAAGACTCCTTGATTTCGCTTTCAGGGATATCGATGGTGACAGAGAAGCTGCCGGCATTCTTCTTGGCAGTTGACTTCTTAAGAGCTACCGGATCCCAGCCGTTGAAATCGCAGAGAAGTTCAATGGTAGCGGCATCCTGAGCGGCATCCTGCGCTACATCAAAGGTAATTTTAACAACCTTGGCCTTGGCGGACTTAGCAGGAAATTTAACAGTTGTACTCATTTTTCGTGTTCTCCTTTACATAAACGAGTTAATTCGGATCTTTAATTATATTTTTTGCGTTTAAGTGATTCCGACTTTCGACAATGATGATTGTATCACAATATCGTAAACATGAAATGCCTGAAAATGACAGCTTGCGGCATCTCCGTAAGCTCTCAGCATTTATTATCTGTGATCATAGTAAAGGTTTTTATAGATAAAAGTGACTGAAAACGTTATTTTTTCATTTACCTCATTGAATTTTGTTATGAAAACGTTTTTCAAGAATGGAAAGGGGCGGTTTTCAGTTTTAAAGGAGCTCCGGGAAGCTTATCCCGGACGGTGTTTCAGCGCAGGGATAAGTGCTCATGAAAATAATTGTCATTTAATGCCGGGGATTCCGGGACGGGGATCGGATCCGGTGCCGTTCTCCGAATTCCGGCCGGTCTTTTTGTATGCTATTATGAGTGCTGTGATTTTGAGCCGCTTTCGGGTTTGCGTCGCCGCCGGCTTTCGGTATTTTGCTGAGAGCGGCAAAACGCGCTCTGGGGCGGGCAGAAGCCGCAGTTTGGGGTTTAAGGATTTTTGAGGGTTTATGGGATACCAGCAGCTGATTGACGGAGACGGCTATCGCCAGAACGTGGGGATAGTCATATTCAACAGCGCCGGTCAGGTGCTCTGGGCCCGGCGCATCGGTCAGAATTCCTGGCAGTTTCCTCAGGGCGGCATTAAGCACGGGGAGAATCCCGAAGGAGCCATGTACCGCGAGCTTAAGGAGGAACTGGGACTGACCCGAAACGATGTCACCTACATTCAGTCCTCCCGTTCCTGGCTCAAGTACAACCTGCCCGCAAGAATGGTGCACTGGGATGAAAAGCCGGTGTGTCTGGGGCAGCGGCAGAAGTGGTTCCTTCTCAGGATCAATGAGGGCGCGGACAGAAAAATCGCCTTTCATAAGTCTCCGGTTCCGGCGGAATTCGATGACTGGCGCTGGGTGTCCCTCTGGTATCCTATCCGCCAAGTGGTAGCCTTTAAGAAGGATGTTTACCGGAAAATACTGAAGGAGTTTTCCCAGGCCATTCTTTTTCCGGAAACTCTGGCGGAGTCCCGCGTGTCCCGCAATCGGGCGCTCCCGGAATCCGGCAGAAGCAAACGGCGGCAGAACGGCGACTGAGACATGTCTCAGCTTGAGGGTATTTATTTTCCCTTCAGGAATGCCAAAGCTTCAAATTCGACACTCCGCGTCCTATTAGCAGGGGATATTTGTCCCCCTGTAGGGTATAATGAGCGGAATCAGTCAGGGGTGTTGAATTATATGAAGCAATATCTGGATCTTCTCAGACACATCATGGAGCATGGCACGGAACGGCATGACCGTACCGGCGTCGGCACCAAATCCGTTTTCGGGTATCAGATGCGCTTTGATCTCAGCCAGGGATTTCCTCTGGTTACTACCAAAAAGTGCCATACCAAATCAATCATTTATGAGCTCCTTTGGTTTTTAAAGGGGGATACCAATATCAGGTATCTTCATGAGCATAATGTTACCATCTGGGACGAATGGGCCGATAAGGACGGCAATCTGGGGCCGGTGTACGGCAGCCAGTGGCGTTCCTGGCCGGATCATCACGGCGGACATATTGATCAGATTTCTCAGGTTATTGCTGAGATAAAGCGCAATCCGGACAGCAGAAGACTTATCGTCAGCGCCTGGAATCCGGCCGATATCCCGGAGATGAAGCTGCCGCCCTGTCACGCTTTGTTTCAGTTTTATGTTTCGGAAGGCCGTCTGAGCTGTCAGCTGTATCAGAGGAGCTGCGACACCTTCCTGGGGCTTCCCTTTAACATTGCCAGCTATTCCTTTCTGATCTCCATGATTGCGGAGGAGTGCGATCTTCTTCCCGGAGAATTTGTCTGGACCGGCGGCGATGTTCATATTTACCTTAATCACTTTGAACAGGTGAAGCTGCAGCTTTCCAGAACCCCGCGGAAGCTGCCCAGCCTCAGGTTTGCCAGAAAGCCGGATTCGATTTTTGATTACCAGTACGAAGACTTTATTCTGGAAGGCTATGATCCCTGGCCCGGGATCAAGGCTCCGATTGCCGTATAAGATGAATGGGGCAGCGGCTGCGAAGCGCTCCGGGGGAAATTAGCGGTAAAAAAGGTTGCAGAAAAAAGAGAAGATCGCAGCAGAAAGCGAAAACCACAGAAAAGGACAGATTTTTTATGATAACAGCAGGCAGACTTGATTCCCTGAAGTGGCAGTCCCGAAGAGGGATGAAGGAGATTGATCTTATGCTGGAGCCCTTTGTGACCAGGCATATTCCCGATCTTCCTGAAGAAACCGTTTCTCTCTATGAAAAGCTTCTTCTGTGTTCCGATCTGGAGCTTATTCGCTATCTGCTCAGAAATGTAACCCCTGAGGATCCGGATCTCCGGAAAATTGTGGATCTTGTCATCTCCTGCCACAAACAGGATTTCCCGGATGCGGCTCAGGGCCTGGAATAATCTGGCATCTCTGGTTTAAGTTTATGAAAGGTTGTAAAAATTGGATTCTTGGACTCACCGGCGGCATTGGCACCGGTAAGTCCACCGTGAGTAACTTTTTCAGGAGCTATGGCTGCACGGTCATCAATTCCGATACCGTGGCCAGAATGGTAGTGGCTCCCGGAACTCCGGGACTCGCTGAAGTGGTAAAAGTCTTCGGGGTATCGGTAACTGAGAACGGCAGAGGGCTTTCCCTGGACAGGAGAGCTCTCCGGGAGCTCGTGTTCAGCGATGCCGCCAGTCTGGAGCGGCTGAACAGGATCATGTATCCCCTGATCATGGCGGAAATGAAGAAGCAGATTTTGGCTGCCAGCGGCGTATATACGGTGGTTGAGGCTCCCCTGCTTTTTGAATACGGCGTGGAATCCCTTACGGATCGGATACTGTGCATGGTTTCCGATACTGAGACTCAGATCCAGAGAACCATGGAGCGGGATCACTGTTCCCGGGACATTGCCAGGAGCATTGTGGAGAAGCAGATGCCGCAGGATGAAAGAATGCGGAGAAGTCATGACATTATCCGCTCGAATATGCCCCGCCCTGAGGATCTGGAACCGGTTATCAAAAAACTGCATCTCAAGTATCTGGACATCATAGCAGGCATTTCCGGGAACGCTCCTTCCGGACAGAGCTGATGCGGGGCTCTTCCGATACCGGGGAAACAGGCAGTGCCCTCCGGTATCTCATGGGTTGTCAGTAAGCTCCGGAGTTCAGAGCTTCATTATTATCCTTATTATTAGTTTTTTGCTTTTCCGGGGTTTTGGGCTTTTCCGGGAACGGCGCATATTTTTTACAGGACAGGGCTTTTATGGAATTCAGCGAATTTGAACTAGATGAAAAACTTCTTAATGCCATCGGGGATTTGCAGTACAAAAAGCCCACCAAGGTTCAGGAGGCGGTAATTCCCGAAGCTCTGGACGGTCATGACATCCTTGCCGAATCTCCCACCGGCACCGGCAAAACTGCGGCGTATATCCTGCCGGCGTTGCAGCACCTTATTGATTTTCCGTCAAAAAAGCTGGGCCTCGCCCGGATTCTGGTGCTGGTGCCTACCAGAGAACTGGCGCTGCAGGTTTCCGAACACGCCCGGGATCTCGGCAAATACCTGAAGGGGCTTTCCGTGGGCACTCTTATCGGCGGCGTGGAGCATGAGGAACAGCTTCCGGTGCTCACCGGCAAAACCGACATTGTGATTGCCACCCCGGGACGTCTTATCGAATATCTCCGGAAGGAAATGTTTGATATCCGGGCTGTGGAGATTCTGGTTCTGGATGAAGCCGACAGAATGCTGGATATGGGTTTTATTGACAATGTGCGGGAGATCTCCCGGGCCGCCTACCGGAGAGAGCAGACCTTCCTGTTTTCGGCCACGCTGGAAGGAGAAATACTGAACCGCTTTGCCAATACCGTGCTTAAGGATCCGGTGGAATTCCATGTGGATGCTCCGAGATCCGAGCATAAGAAGATTAATCAGTACAAGTACTATGCCGATTCTCTGGAGCATAAAACGCTGCTTTTAGAGGCTCTTTTGCGGGATAAGACCGTGGAAAAGGCTCTGGTTTTTGTTAAAACCCGCGAGGGGCTGCAGAATCTTATCTCCCGGCTGGACAGGGACGGCTTCAGCTTTTCATATCTCAGAGGAGAGATGGATCAGGAGAAGCGTCTTGAGGGCCTCAGAAAATTTACGGATAACACGGTAAGGATTCTGGTGGCTACCGATGTGGCGGCTCGCGGCATTGATATTACCGATATTACTCATGTCATAAATTTTGATATGCCCAGAACCGCCGATGTTTACGTGCACCGTATCGGGCGCACTGCCAGAGCCGGCAGAAAGGGCACCGCCATAAATCTGGTGGAGGCTCATGATGTTCCCATGCTGGAAATGGTGCAGCGCTATACCGGAGATATTCAGGACACCAGAGTGATTGACAGCCTGCGTCCGCAGAACCGGGTGCCGGAGTTTTCGGGAAAAAAGAAAAAATCCCGGGATGACAGCGGAAAAGATCGGGCTAAAAACAGCAAAAAAGGATCTTTTGGCGGAGAAAAGCCTGAAAAGAAACCCCACAGCAAGGATCGCCTGCGTGATAAAAAGAATAAGGGGAAGCCGGATTTTGCGGCCAAGAGAGCAAAGAAGGCTCTCCGAAATGAAGCCGCTCCGGACGAAACCAGGAACGGAGAGGAGTCCTGATAACGGCTGGCAGATCCCGGATCCGGAGTATTTGGCGGTATCCGGGGATAATGTTCATATTTTCCGAAAGGGCAGGGAAAGGAGAACAGGCTTATTTGCCTCTTGCTTTCCCTTTTTTTTCAGTCGGTTTACACCACCTCTTTGATCAGGAATTTGCCATAGACGAACATAATAACGTAGCGATGCAGGCTGGGAACCTTGCGGAGATTGTCGTCCGTAACGTAAAAATTAAGCTGCTTTACCGCCCTCTCGTACAGGGTTTTCATGACTTTCAGCTTGGTTGTTTCGAGAGACCTGGTGTTTCTTTTGTACTTAAACTCAAATATGTAGCTGGGGCCTTTGGTGTTCGTATTTATGGCCACCAGATCCGCCCGGCCTCTTATGGTGTCAATGCTGGCATCAGGCGTTAAGCCGCTGTTAAGGAACTCCTCTATTTCCTTTCTGGCCTGTGCTTCTTCCGGAGATTCGTCAGTATCGGGGGCTGGAGCAGTGTTTTCCGGTGTGTCATTATGCTGGTCTTCAGGCTCATCCTCGGGCACGTCCAGATACTCCTCCTCTGCAAGGCCGTCCTCAAAAACGTATTGGCCGTTGTGCTTTATGGCATATTCCTTTGTAAGGTTAAAGCTGTTGCCAGCAGCCGCGCTTATGGCGGTGTATATCGTAAGAGCAAGCTGGTTTTCTCCTTCCCGGGAGACATCGGTCTGGGTAAAGCCGCCGGCAGCCCGGTAAAGCATGTTCTTAAGTATGGAAATGTCATTGGAAGCCGCCATCATGCCGAGATTCTTTATGTTATTGATTTCATGAAGAACTTTGGGAACCCGGGTCATCTGAAATCTGGCAAAGAGTTTCCAGAAGTAGTCATTAGGGATGGCAAGGTACTCGTCACTTAGGCTGCAGTTGGGGATGCCTTTCTTCTCTTCCTCGCTCATTGTGGTGAGAAAGCCTAAATGATAAAGAATGGTAGAGCCTTCATTGTAGTTAAGTGTTTCGTGTTCTGATGTCAGCTTCACAGCCATGCCGATATTTGATCTTACGGGTTTTCGGTCGATAAGATCCCCAATAAGCTGGTTGCGATCTTGTTCATCAATCAGCATGAAATACCCGTACAGCTTGTCGTAATCGATGTTGGTATTTGCGAAAAATTTAAATGACGGGATTTCCTGATAATCATTTCCAATAAGTTCCTTGATAACATTCAGACACATGGTGGCGTTGTAAACAGTTTTTTTAGCATATTTTGCAAATCTGTAGCCGTCGTATCTTTTTTTCATTTCCTCCCTTAACACTTCCGGAGAGAACGGGCATTTCGCAAAATCCACAGTCTGCT
>JAEEGG010014359.1_pt1 | contig 16776 bp, 13 predicted proteins | sample 9134161 | NCBI WGS metagenome assembly JAEEGG01 (sample SAMN16246543, study PRJNA631951) | gut metagenome | biome: gut microbiome; feature: rumen; material: CR-attached | host: Bos | place: Iran: Karaj | collected 2018-10 | reverse complement strand
TATATTCTCTTCTACCTTTCTGATCCTCCAATTCTTCCCTGAAGTACATCAAGATCACGTTCCTTCTCCTCGCCGCCCTTGTGCTCCCCGCCGTCGTTTCCGCCGAAATCACGAACGGCTGGCTTCCAACGACAAAGGGTGCCTACAATTTCCTGGACGCCGTGAACTGGGCGAACGGCGAGACCAACGGCGTGTTCAGCGCCGACTGGACGAGCGGAACGGGCGGAGACAACGACCTCTACCTCGGCGCCGACTGGACCGGTTCGTTCAAGATCTTCGGCGCCATCGCGGGTCGCACGATCATCCGCGCGTCCAACGGACCCCATGCGGTGACGCTGGACGACGATCTCTACTTCCAGCCCTCGTCGATGGGCGCGGACTTCGTCTTCGGCAACGGCTACGAAGACAAGAAGAAGCTGAATTTCGATCTCGGCGGAACGACGCGCAAGGTTTACATGAACGGCACGACACGCTGGATCTTCTCGGACCGCATCTCGAACGGCGACCTCGTCTTCGACGGTTCGGGGGCGGTCACGTTCCGCAGCGCGGGCGGTTCGAGCGGCTCGATAACCCTTTCGACGAACATGCTCCTTCAGACGGCGTTCACGTCCAGCGACAAGGCCGCCGTCGATGCCGTCCGCGCCCACAACCTGACGGTGAACCGTTCCAGGCTACAGTTTCAGGAGACTTATCAGGACGCGACGGACCGCATAACCGGGGTTCTTCGCGTTTTGGGCGACGAACCGGCGTGTTCGATCCTGTATCCTCGCGCCGCCACGTCCGGAAAGACCGAGACGGTGCGGATCGGCTCCCTGGAAATGGATCCCGGTTCGTCGCTGCTCGTCCGCGGCGCGAAGCTCGGCGGAGACGTGAAGGTGCTGTTCGAAACGGCCCCTGAAACGGTCGGCGGTCTCGTGCCGCGGCTGATCGGCGCCAAAACGGACTCCGACACGGCCGGGCAGAACGGCATGTACGACCAGTCTTTCGTCGCCTACGATCCGGAAAACGGACTCGTCCCCCTCGACCTGGAAACGGGGTATTCGAATGAAGTTTCCGCCGTGGAGGCCGTGAACCTCTACGTTGCGTATGGCACCACGAATGTCCTTTCCGGCCCGACCACGGTCAATTCCCTGTATCTCGGAGCCAAAAACGGCGGCGATCAGTGCGCCGCGATCGTTCCCGGCGAAGGCGTGCAGGACGCCACGCTGACCGTTGAAAGCGGCATGGTTCTCATCGGCTACAACAGCGCGGCCGGCAACTACAAGTATCCGACCATCGGAGTTCCGCTCGATTTCGGCACCCGCCCCGGTTTCGTCGTCGTTCCCGGAGGGAAGCGCAGCCAGATCAACGGAGCGATCAAGGGATCGAACGGCGTGACCTTCACGACCCCGCTGGCCACGTCGGCCGCAATTACGACAAGCGGTCTCGTGTTCGGAGGAAGCGCGGGCGAGAGCACCTACACCGGCGATACCTACATCCAGACGTTCGTGGACGTCGGAGCGACCGGGCTTTTGCCGCATGGTGATCGCACGGGCGACGTGTACGCGAACGGAATTCTCAATGCTGACAACTTCACCGTCAACGGCCTCTACGGCAAGGGGACGATCAACCGGGCCTCCTCCGGAACAAAGCGCTCGTATGTCGGCGACAACGACGCCGACGGCGATTTCGACGGCACGATTTCCATTACCGACAACAGCTCGACCCTGACGAAGATCGGCACCGGCACGCAACGTTTCGGCGGCACGGTGACCCTGGCAAGCAACGGCTCCGTCAATGTCAATGGAGGCACCCTGGTTCTCGACGGCACGGTTGCGCAGGGCGCGGTCAACGTCGCGGCCGGCGCGGCGATCGGCGGCGGCGGTTTGATCGCAACGACGCTGGCCTTCGCGGACGGAGGCCTGCTCGCCGTCTCGGTCGCGAAGAACGCCGCACCATGCCTTGACGTGGCCGGCGCCGTGACGGGCTCCGCCCAAGTCTCGGTCTCTGCGGCCGACCGCGTCCGCGACGACTTCACCGCCTGCATCCTGCGCTCCGGCTCGGCGCTCTCCGCGACCTTCCGGTGCGCCAAGAAGGGCTATCGTCTTGAACTCCGCGAGGGCGACACCGAGCTCTGGTTGCTCAAGAATCCCAGTGCCACCGTGATTGTGGTGAAGTAGGAGTCCTTTGATGAAAACCGCCGCCGCGACAGTCCTGCTGGCCGGACTCTGCGCCGCCGCCTCGGCCGACAACCTCGTGCCCGAAGGGAAGCGCGATCCCGTCGTGCCCTTCCAGGGGCCCGGCCAGATGGGGATGGCCTACGTGCCGTGCTTCTTCCCGAAGGAAACCGAGGCGCTGATCTTCACGTGCGAGGTCAAGACCGAGGGCGTGGAGGCCGGCGCGCAGAAGTGGTTCGACGCGCGCATCCTGACCGACTACATCGACTCGTCGTGCAAGAAGGTCAAGGGCGGCCCGGCGATCGGCGGCTGGACCGGCACGCGCGACTGGACGCCCGTCCGCAAGGCGTTCGAGGTCCCGGCCGGCGTCGCGGGCATCGCGCTCATGCCCGCGCTCTTCAACGTGAAGGCCGGCGCGTTCGAGGTGCGCAACCTGAGCCTCGAGCCGATCACGGCGGTCGAGGCCGCGCTCGACGGCGTCCCGCGCAGCGAGACGCTCCCGATCCGCCCCGAGTGGACGACCGCCCCGCTGCAGGCGCGCGGCAACCGGCTCGTCGACGCGAAGACCGGCAAGGAGGTCTGGCTCCAGGGCGCGGCGGTCACTTCGCTAGAATGGGGCCCCGGCGGCGACCACATCCTCCAGTCCGTCACGAACCTCGTCGAGAACTGGAACGTGAACGTCGTGCGCCTCGCCGTCCACTCCAGCTACTGGTTCGGGCGCGGCAAGTGGCAGAACCCGAAGACCGGCGTCGCGAGCTACCGCGGGCTCGTCGACCAGGTCGCCGACTACCTGCAGCGCCGCGGCAAGTACCTCGTCCTCGACCTGCACGAATACCGCGCGGCGAAGCCGCACCACGCCGCGTTCTGGCTCGACGCCGCGACGCGCTACAGGAACCACCCCGGCGTGATCTTCGGTCTGCTCAACGAACCGCACGACATCTCGTGGGAGGTGTGGCGCAACGGCGGCCTCACGACCGCGGAAGGAACCGGCTCCGCGCCCGCCGAGAACGCCGAGAAGCTCGCCGCGGAGCGGACGATCGGCATGCAGGGGCTCGTGGACGCCGTCCGCTCCACCGGCGCGAAGAACCTCGTCTCCGCCGGCGGCCTCGACTGGGCGTACACGCTCGACGGCGTCTTGAACGGCTATGCGCTCGACGACGCGAACCTGATGTACGAGTCGCACTGCTACCCGTGGAAGAAGGGCTGGAAGAAGGCGTTCCTCGATGTTGCGGAGAAGTATCCGGTTCTGCTGGGCGAAGTCGGCGCGCAGGACAAGCCGATGCCGTGGGAGAACGAGAAGAGCTTCGTCCCGCCGGAACAGTGGGTGCCGGACATGCTGGGGATCATCCAGGAGAAGCGCCTCAACTGGACCGCGTGGAGCTTCCACCCCAAGAGCAGCCCGTGCCTGCTCCTCAACTGGGACTACGAGCCCACGCCCTACTGGGGCGTTCCCGCCAAGCGCGCCCTTTCCGGCGAGCGCTTCCCCGCCCCCGCCCACCTCCGCTAGCATCTTGTGTCCACTTTTCACCTTTAAACTTCCACCTTTAAACTTTCACCTTTAAACTTCCACCTTTAAACTCATGAAGCGCTGCCCCCTCAACCCGATCCTCTCCGCGAAGGACGTCCCCTACGACGCCTCGCTCGTCTTCAACGCCGGCGTCTGCAAGTGGCAGGGCGAATACGTGATGCTCTTCCGCAACGACCACGGCGTGAAGGAGGCGGAGTTCCGCGAGGCCCGCGCGAAGGGCGGGTGGACGCACTTCACCACCGACCTCGGCATCGCGCGCAGCCGCGACGGCGTGCACTGGACGGTCGGCCCGAAGCCGGCCTGGTCGGTGCGCGACGACGAGGTGATCCGCGTCTACGACCCGCGCCTTACGGTCGTCGAGGGGCGCGTCGTGCTCTGTTTCGCGATGGACACGAAACACGGCCTGCGCGGCGGAGTCGCGACGACGGAGGACTTCGAGCGCTTCGAGGTGCAGTCGCTCTCCGTCCCGGACGACCGCAACATGGCGGTCTTCCCGGAGCGGATCGGCGGGCGCTACGTCCGGCTCGAGCGCCCGATGCCGGTCTACTCCCGCTACGGGAAGACCGAGGCGTTCGACATCTGGCTCTCCAAGTCGCCCGACCTGCGCTTCTGGGGCGAGTCGCGGCTCGTCCTCGGCGCCGAGAGCGTGCCCTACGCCACGACGAAGATCGGACCCGCCGCGCCGCCGGTCCGCACGCCGAAGGGCTGGCTCGCGACGATCCACGCCGTGCGCGTCGTCGAGCGCGAGCTCGCCTCGTGGGAGGGCGGCTGGCACAAGGAATACTGCGCGGGCCTGATGCTCCTGGACCTCGACGACCCCTCGAAGGTGATCGGCCTCTCGCGCGAGCCGATCCTTCCGCCCGAGGCGGAATACGAGACGACCGGCTACCGCGGCAACGTGATCTTCCCCGGCGGCCTGATCCTCGAGGACAGCGGCGAGGTGAAGATCTACTACGGCGCCGCGGACACCGTCGAGTGCCTCGCCACCGCCGACCTCGGCGAGCTGCTCGCCCTCTGCGAGCCGCTCTAGGGCGGTTCCGCCCCTTTTCGGCGAATGAAGGAACGGCGGCCGCTGCCGACATGGCAGCGGCCGCCGTTCCGGATGGATGCGGACGCGCGGGGCTACTTCGCCTCGCAGGCGTCGCACTTGCACTTCTTCGTGCAGGGGCAGACGGCGGAGAGGCCGAGGTAGACGAGCGCCGCGACGACCATGCCGTTGATCGCCGGGATGCCCTTCATGAGGAACGGGACCATGTCGCCGAGGCCGAACTTGTTGAAGCCGGCGAGCGCGACGACGGAGCCGAGCGCCCACGCGAGGACCGCGGGCGGCGACACGAAGACGAACTTCTTGTCCTCGAGCGCCGGGTACTTGCACTTGTTCACGAGGAAGAAGTCGGTGATGAGGATCGCGCCGCACGGCGGGATGAACGTGTTGAGGATGTTCAGCCAGCCGCAGAAGTTGTTGTAGAGCCACAGCGCGGCCACGGTGCCGAGCGCGCCGTTGAAGAGCACCACCCAGCGCTTCGGGAGGCCGGTGATGTTGGAGATGCCGAGGCCCGAGGTGTAGAGCGCGTTGTCGTTCGTCGTCCAGATGTTGAGGAGGAGCACGATCACGGCCGGGATCAGGAGGCCCTGCAGCTGCATCACGAGCGAGATGTCGTTCTTGCCGTAGACCATCGCGGCGGCGCCGCCGAAGAAGAACATGAGCGAGTTGCCGATGAAGAAGGCGAGGACGGTCGTGCCGACGGCGATCTTCGTGTTCCGGGCGAAGCGCGTGAAGTCGGGCGTGCAGGAGCCGCCGGAGACGAAGGAGCCGATGCCGAGCGAGATGGCCGAGACCATGCCGATCGCCAGGCTCGCGCCGGTCTTGAGGTCGGTTCCGGGGACGTGGCCCGCGAGGGCGTCCCAGCCGCAGGAGATTGTCTTGCCGGCTGAGGCGAGGGAGGTCGCGAGGGTCGTGTTGTTTTCGAGGATGAATTCGGGCGAGTCGACAAAGAGCGCCTGGATGGCCGACCAGCCGCCGAGTATCGCGATGGAGGGCACGGATACGACGGAGATGACGTGGAGGGCCTTGATGCCGAAGTAGGCCGACGAGGTCATTGCGATGCCGGAGACCACCGTCAGCACCCAGAGCAAGCGCAGCGGCAACGCCTTTTCAGCGCCGAAGAACTCCTCCCACGTACCGCCCGTGAGCCATGTTCCCTGAAGCCAGGAGACATCGGAAAGCCACCAGGCCGCCGGGATTGAGAACATCGCGACGCCTACGCCGAACCAGCCGATTTGCGTGACCGCCAGGACAATCGAGGGAATGTTCGAGCCGCGTGTTCCAAAGGAGTAGCGGGAGAGGAGGTGGACGGAGAGGCCCGTGCGCGCCGCTGGAAAGGCGAGGAGGCCTGTGTAGATGCCGAGGATGAGGTTGCCCGCCATGACGGCCCAGAAGAAGCGTCCTGCGGTGAGGCCGTTGGCGAGTGTCAGGCCTACCCACATTGAGGCCGAGAAGAAGGTGAAGCCCATCATGATGACGAACATCGACCAGAAACCGCGCTTCTGGTTGTCGGCGACGGCCCCGAGTTCAAAGTCATGGCCGGCGGTGTCAGGTGTAGTGTTCATAGTACTCCGAGTTGTCCTTGGTTGTGTGCGTTGATCGCGTTGTATGAAAAAGGCGAACGCTGAAGCGTCCGCCAGTTGTCAAAGTCGATGTTCAAACCATGAGATCTGGTTTTTGGAGAGCGCAGCCAGATCGACGTCGCCGAAGCGGGCGGGGTCGAGTTCGGGGAATCGCTCGGCGAGAAGCTGGGCGTAGGTCATGCCGTGTTCGGCTAGCTGGAGGTTCTGGCGCCAGTAGCCGGCGACGTCCTCAAGGTACTCGCGCGTCCAGAAGGCGCGTGATCCGGCGTCGTAGATGGTGCAGCGCTCGATGGGGTAGGAGGGGTTCTCGTATTGCGATTCGACGAACTCCGGCGCCATGAGCGAGTTCCAGCGCACGAGGTCGGTGCCGGTGAGGCGGATGGTGAGGGGCGTTTCGAGCGTCGGGCAGGTGAAGCGTCCCTCCAGGTAGATGAGGATCGTCCGCCCGTAGTTCGGGAAGAGCGTGCGGCAGTTGGCGTCGAGCTCGGCGAGGATTTCGTGGGCCTTCGGGCCGCCGAAGGTGAAGAAGATGATGTTGCGCACGTCGATGTGCTGCCCGTGGGCTTCGGCGATGAGTTCGCGCAGCCCGTAGCGGAGGCTCGTGCCGGTGGCGACCACGTCACCGATTATGAACGAGGCCTTGGACGGGAAGTAGACCTTCTTATAGCTGTTTTCCGTGATGTGCCAGCTTTCGGGGTCGCTGTCGTCCCGCGCGCGCTGGGCGCTCATGAAGCAGGTCGTGTGGGCGTTCCAGCCGAATGTCATCCCAAGCGCCTCGCGGAGGCCGAAGTTGAGGCCGCCCCTGAGGATGTTCACGACGACGGCTTCGCGCTCGGTGAAGAGGTCGGGGAAGGCGCCGAGGATGTCGGCGCAGGTCGCGCGCAGCTTGTCCGTGTAGTCGAGGCCGTAGACGCGCGGGTCGTTGCAGATGGCGCGAGTGCCGGGGGAGGTGGCGATATACGCATCGACTTTGCCGATGCGCTCCTTGATGGAGTAGAGCCTTGCGGCACCATTGCCGCAGACGAAATCAAGCATAGCTTCAGTATTCATTGCATCTCTTCTGACGCAGTCCTCTATGGTCACACGCCGGGAATGTAGTCTACCACAAGAACGCGCCGCCTGTCAAACCGCCCGAGGGTCGTTTTGTGGTATAATTATAGTCATGAAAACATGGACGACAGCTAAAATCAGGAAATGCAAGGGAACTGAGTTGATTCCCTGCGTCACGGCATACGACGCCCCGTGCGCCCGCATCTTCGACGAGGCGGGCATCGCCATGATTCTCGTTGGCGACTCCGTCGGCAACAACGTGCTCGGATTCTCCTCCACCGTTCCCGTCACGATGGAAATGATGCTCCACCACACGGCGGCCGTCGTGCGCGGCGCCCAGAACGCGCTCGTGATCGCCGACTTGCCCTTCATGTCGTACCAGATCACGGACGAGCAGGGGCTGGCCAACGCCGGGCGCCTCATTCAGGAGGCCGGGGCGGACGCCGTCAAGCTCGAGGGCGGAGAGTTCCGCGCGCCGCTCGTAAAGAGGCTCGTCGACAACGGCATCCCCGTCTGCGCCCACATCGGCCTTACGCCCCAGTCGGTCCTCGCTTTCGGCGGCTACAAGATGCACGGCAAGCAGCCCGAGGAAGCCCTGCAGCTCATCCGAGACGCCAAGGCCCTCGCCGACGCCGGCGCCTACTCAATCGTCCTTGAATGCGTTCCCGACGAACTGGCCCGCAAAATCACAGAGGAGATCCCGATTCCGACAATCGGCATCGGCGCAGGCCCCTGGTGTGACGGACAGATCCTCGTCATGCACGACCTTCTCGGCATCAACCCCTCCGGCCCGAAGTTCGCCAAGCGCTACGCCGAGCTCGGCGCCGCCATGAAGACGGCGATGTCGGAGTACGTCTCCGAAGTCAAGGAACGAACCTTCCCGCTGCCAAGAAGCTGAAAATGGAGGGTGTTGACGCTTCCAAAGAAGCGTCAACACCCTCCTAATCTATGAATTACGACAGTCAAAATGCTGGAACCACCCACGGCGTCCCGACGGCGCTGTGGAGAAGCCTTTTCCACAAGTTCGTCTCGATTGTGAAGCTCGATCCGTGGAGCTGGCTCGGCAGGCACGACTTCTTCGGGATTAAGACGAGCAAGGCCGCCGACCCCGTCTTCCTCCACTTCCACGAATCCGACTCCGCCGAGGATCCAGGGCTCTCAATTGTCTACGGATGGCAGGGCGAGGGACTCTACCGCAACGTCCTCGGCGGGATAGACCACGCCGTCATGCGGTCGTTTGAAATCCCGATTGTGAGGGCCTACCTGCGCCCCCTTGACACTCTGACGCCTGTCGAGCGCGCCATCTTCGAGTCGACGGGACTGGAGCCGGACGCCAAGGGGCGCGTGCCCGTCTTCGTCTGCTACCATCCCGGCTGGATGCCGTGGATCCTGAACGCGGCCGACGCGGAATACGTCGACGCCGTCCTCAACCAGGCCCTCGGCGTGCTTCTGCGCGCCGAAACCGACAAGTCAATCGTCGCCCGCTCCGACCCGTTCACCGTCTGGGTGCGCGCCTTCGACGAGGAGAAAAAGACCTGGAACGAGGACTGGGAGCGCCTGCATCCGTTCAACGACCACGTCCCCGGCCAGAAGTCCATGCCGCCGGACAACCTCATCAACGAGGTGGCCGCGCTGCCGGAGACGCTCGGTCCCATCGAGGTCGGGCTCGACATCCTGCCGAAGGTCGCCCTCGTAAACGCCGAGATCGTCAAGAAGTGCGCCGGCGGAAAAATGCCGCTCGGCTACCTCTTCGCGGTCGGCGACGCGTCCGAGGGCGCATCCGCCGTCCCGTGTCTTGGCAGCAGCATCTTCTACCCCTGCGAGGATATCGTCGGCATGTGGAATGTCGTCCCCGAAACGCTTCTGCGCGTCTTCACCTCGCTCGGACGCCGCCCGCGCGAAATCGCCGTCTCCTCGCAACTGATGATGGCGTTTCTGCGTCCGCTCCAGACGCGCATACACTTCAAACTCACCTTCCACGAAAAGCTCCCGCACATCGACGCCATCCTGGAGCGGACGCGCGCCATCGTGGACGAAAACCTTGCAAAGGCATCCCATGACTCCTCCCGCTAGCCCCGCCCCTATCGACATCCATGCACTCGCCGCGCGACTTCCAGTCAGACGCCGCGAAGGACACAAGGGCGACTACGGCCACATCCTCGTCGTTGGCGGCTCCTCCGGTTTCGGAGGCGCCCCAGCCCTCACCGCCCTCGGCGCGCTCCGCGCCGGCGCGGGACTCGTCAGCGCGGCTGTCCCCGCCTCGATCGTCAACGGCCCGATCGCAACCCTCGCCCCTGAGGCGATGGCGCATCCCGTGGCGGCACACCGCGGCCGTCTCCGCTGCAACAAGTTCCTGACGTGGCTTTACTCCATGCGGCCGTTCGACATCATCGCCGTCGGCCCCGGCCTCGGCCAGAACGAGGAGACCGCCGGTGTCGTCCGCTCGTTACTTGAAATCGAAAAGCGAAAACTCGTACTCGATGCCGACGCGCTCAACATTATCGCCGCGAGCGAAAACGGCTTTGCCGATGTCGCGCGCGACGTCGGCGGGGGACGCATCCTCACGCCGCACGCCGGCGAGGCCGCAAGGCTGCTCCGCACGGACATTGCCACCATCAACGCCGACCGCGTCGCGGCAGTCCGCAGCATCGCAGAGCAGTCACGGTCCGTGGTTGTGCTCAAAGGGTGGCGGACATTGGTTTGCGAAGCGGGGCGCGACCCCGTCGTCTGCGAGGCCGGCAACCCCGGAATGGCGACCGGCGGCAGCGGCGACGTCCTCACGGGCGTCATCGCCGCGCTATGGGGGCAGGGTATGACGGCCTTCGACGCAGCCTGTATGGGGGTCTGGCTCCATGCAACGGCCGGCGACCTGGCCGCCGAAGAACTCGGCGAGGAATCGCTCGTCGCCCGCGACATCGCCTCGCACCTTGGCCGTGCCTTCCGCCTTGCGCGCGAAAATGCTTCCTAATTCTTCATCAAGCATGTATAATGTTTGATGCTTTTTCAACCACAACAGGAGTTGACATGATCTATTCCACCGAAGTTCAGCACCAGTGCCCGTTGGCAAAGGGGTGCAATCACGGACCGGCCCCGATCCCCGAGGAGGGCAAGTGGGTCCAGGCCAAGGAAATCAAGGACATTTCCGGCTACACGCACGGCGTCGGCTGGTGCGCGCCGCAGCAGGGCGCCTGCAAGCTCTCGCTCAACGTCAAGAACGGCGTCATCGAAGAGGCCCTCGTTGAGACGATCGGCTGCTCGGGCATGACGCACTCCGCGGCCATGGCCTGCGAAATCCTCGTCGGCAAGACCATCCTCGAGGCGCTCAACACCGACCTCGTCTGCGACGCGATCAACACCGCGATGCGCGAACTTTTCCTCCAGATTGTCTACGGCCGCACGCAGAGCGCCTTCTCCGAGGGCGGACTCGTGATCGGCGCCGGCCTTGAGGACCTCGGCAAGGGCGAGCGCTCCATGGTCGGCACCATGTACGCCACCAAGGCCAAGGGCCCGCGCCCCCTCGAGATGACGGAAGGCTACTGCACGCAGATGGCCCTCAACAAGGAAGGCGAGGTCATCGGCTACGAGTTCGTCTCGCTCGGCAAGATGACGGACTTCATCAAGAAGGGCCTCTCCCCGAACGAGGCCTGGGAAAAGGCGAAGGGCCACTACGGCCAGTTCGAAGGCGCCGCAAAGTACATCGATCCGCGCAAGGAATAGTCAGTAACGAGTCATTGACCATTAGTGTCTAGTTGTTAGTTGCTAGTTGCTAGTGGTTGGTGAACAACTTGAAAGGAACTCTTAAAATGGCCACTGCCAAGAAAACCGCCAAACCGGCCGCCAAGAAGGCCGCAAAGTCCGCCGAAATGCTCTTCGAGGGCTACGAGCGCCGCGAGGCCAAGATCCTCGGCGTCCTGAAGGAATACGGCATCAAGTCGATCCAGGAGTGCAAGGAGATCTGCGACAAGGCCGGAGTCGACGCCTACACGATCGTCCAGGAGACGCAGCCGATCTGCTTCGAGAACGCGAAGTGGGCCTACACCGTCGGCGCCGCCATCGCCATCAAGAAGGGCTGCAAGAAGGCGAAGGACGCCGCCGCCGCGATCGGCATCGGCCTCCAGGCCTTCTGCGTCCCCGGCTCCGTCGCCGAAAACCGCAAGGTCGGCCTCGGCCACGGCAACCTCGGCGCCATGCTGCTCGACGACGCCACCGAGTGCTTCGCCTTCCTCGCCGGCCACGAGTCCTTCGCCGCCGCCGAGGGCGCGATCAAGATCGCCCTCAACGCCAACAAGGTCCGCGGCAAGAACCTCCGCGTCATCCTCAACGGCCTCGGCAAGGACGCCGCCTACATCATCTCGCGCATCAACGGCTTCACCTACGTGAAGACCCAGTTCGACTACGCGACGGAAGAGGTCAAGGTCGTCTCCAAGAAGGCCTTCTCCAAGGGCCCGCGCGCCGATGTCAAGTGCTACGGCGCGGACAACGTCCCCGAAGGCGTCGCCATCATGCGCCTTGAGAACGTCGGCGTCTCGATCACCGGCAACTCGACGAACCCGACGCGCTTCCAGCATCCGGTCGCCGGCACCTACAAGAAGTGGTGCTGGGAGAACGGCAGGAAGTACTTCTCGGTCGCTTCCGGCGGCGGCACGGGCCGCACACTCCACCCGGACAACATGGCCGCCGGCCCCTCCTCGTACGGCATGACCGACACGATGGGCCGCATGCACTCCGACGCGCAGTTCGCGGGCTCCAGCTCCGTCCCGGCGCACGTCGAGATGATGGGCCTCATCGGCATGGGCAACAACCCGATGGTCGGCGCGACCGTCGCGGTCGCCGTCGCCGTCGAAGAGGCGATGAAGAAGATTAAGTAGCACTAGCTCAAAACGATATCGGGGCGCCTTCGCTTTGCGAGGCGCCCCGAATCGTTTTGAGCTTGGAGCTTAGAGCTTTTAGCTTCTAGCTTCTGGAAATTTGTGACAAATTGTTTTGGCAGAGTGCGAACCACCTATTATCTGTTATCTATTATCTGTTATCTGTTATCTGCCAGTCAAGGCGATGCTCAGCGGCCTATGCCGCTGAGCATCGCCTTGACTGGCAATTCGCCCACGAGCGGGCGGGCATAGGCGAGGAAGGCGTCCGTGACGTCGTGTCCGTTCTCGGCGATGAAGTCGTCGGGCATCGAGCGCGTCTCCTTCGCGACGGAGCGGAGCGGGACCACATCGAACGTGACGGCGTACTTCTTGCCCTTCTTGCGGCGGATCGCGATCGAGCCGCTCCTCCACTTGCCCGAGACGGCGGCCTCGAATGCGGCGATGCCGGCCTTTCGCGCCTCTTCCTGGTCCACGGCCGAGGCGATGCCGGGGAACGAGCGCTGGAGGTAGCCGAAGGTGTCTGCGCGGACGCGCTTCACCGCACCGTCCGTCTCGCGCTTCAGCAGCGCGGCAAGGGCGTCGCCAAGTGCGCCGCTGCCGCCCAGCTGGAGGTTTCCGTGGGAGTCGCGCTCGTTTGAGAACTGCGAGGCTATCAGCACACCATTCTCGTCGGCGATGCCTTCGGAAACCGCCACCACGCAGCGGCCATGGCGCTCGATGCAGCGCATCACGTCATCCGCGAAGCGTTTCGCGGAGAACGGGCGCTCCGGCAGGTAGATCAGGTGGGGGCCGTCGCCCGGCGCACGGCGGGCAAGCGCCGAGGCCGCCGTCAGGAAGCCTGCGTTGCGCCCCATCACGATGTTGATCTTCACGCCGCCAAGCGCGCGGTTGTCGAGGTCGTCGCCGATGAAGGCCGAAGCCACGAAGCGCGCCGCCGAGCCAAAGCCAGGCGTGTGGTCATTCTCGCGAAGGTCGTTGTCAATCGTCTTGGGCACATGGAAGCACACCAGCTCCTCTCCGGCCTTCTCCGCCTCGCGGCCGATGATGTCGGCCGTCTCCGCCGAATCGTTGCCGCCGATGTAGAGGAACCAGCGGACGCCCAGCTCGCGCAGGCGGGCGAATATCCTGGCGCAGTCTTCAGGCGTCGGCTTCATGCGCACCGAGCCCAGCGCCGACGACGGCGTTGCGGCGATGCGCTCGAGCCGTTCGCGGCTGACGTCGCGGAGGTCGATGGTGTCGCCGTCGAGGATGCCGCGGATTCCGTGGCGCGCCCCGTAGATTGCGCCTACGCGCTTGTCTTCGGCGGCGGCAAGCACCGCACCTACGAGCGACTGGTTGATAACCATCGACGGGCCACCCGACTGGGCGACCAGAAAGTTGTTTGCTTCTTTGCTCATGGCTAAGTGATTGCGATTGTCCATTTACGACCAACGGCGGTCGTTGGCCCACTCCTTGTCCCAGGCGTCGGTCGGAGCCCATGCCTCTGGGAAGTCCTGATGCAGTTTCTCCTTGATGAGGTCCTCGTTCAGCGCCTCGATGCCGAGGCCCGGCGCGTCAGGAACCTTCACAAACCCCTTCTCGATATCAAATGCCGGAACAATGAGGTCCTTCCACCATGGCACATCGACGGAATGGATTTCTAGCGCCATGAAGTTGCGCGTCGCGGCGGCCACGTGCACAGCCGCCATCGCCGTTATCGGCGACTCCGCCATGTGGATGTTCATCTGGACACCGCACTCTTCGGCGTAGTCCCCTACCCTCTTCGTCTCGCCGATGCCGCCAGCCGTCAGCAGGTCAGGATGGACGACCGCCAGCGCGCCGCTCTCAAGCAGCGGTTTGAAGTTCTTCAGCAGGTAGATGTCCTCGCCGGTGCCCAGCGGGACTGTCGTGGCGGCGTGGAGCTGACGCCACATTTCCGTCTGCTGCCAAGGCAGGGCGTCCTCCATCCAGGAGAGGTTGTATTTCTCCAGACGGCGGGCAAGGCGGATGCAGTCCTCCAGCGGGATGTGGCCGAGATGGTCTATGGCCAGCGGGATTTCATATCCGACTTCCTCGCGGCAGTCGCGCAGATAGCCTTCGAGGAAGTCGAGGCCCTTCTCGGTGATGTGGATGCCGGTAAGGAAGTGTTCCGTATTGAAGAGGTCGTATGCCTCGCCGCGCATGGCGCGAGGGTCGATTGAGCCGTGCGGCGTCTTCACGACATGCTTCATGGCGCGCATGTGGTCAAGGTATCCCAGCGGGGCGCAGAGGGCGCCGGGGACATCCATGAGCAGCTCGATGCCGAGGTCCATCTTGAGGTAGGTGTAGCCCTGCGCGACGCGCTCCTTAAGCGCGCGGCCCATGTCGCGGCCGCCCCCTTCGCTGTCGGTGTCGCAATAGACGCGGACGCTGTCGCGGAACTTGCCGCCAAGCAGCTGCCAAACGGGAACGCCCCAGAACTTGCCGGCGATATCCCAGCAAGCCAGCTCGATGGCGCAGACACCGCCCGCCTGGCGGGAGTCACCGCCGAACTGGCGAATGCGCCGGAACACCTTCTCGATATTCAGAGGGTTTTCGCCGAGAATGCGGCTCTTCAGCATCGCGGCGTATGTGCGGGAGGAGGCGTCTCGGACCTCGCCATATCCGACAAGGCCCTCCTTGTTGGTGTAAAGTTTTACTAGTGTGCAGCGCTTAGGTGCGCCGTCGATATCCGCAAAACGGATATCGGTGATCTTCAATTCCGATGGAGACATAACCATACAACTCTACCACATCGCCATACTGGTGTCCAGTTTTTGCTACAATATTGTCATGAACGACGCGACATTTCTAGTTCTCTTCCTTGCAATGACCGCAATCATGGCGGTCATTCCTTTCCTTTTCCGCAGGATCGGCGTCCCATCGGTCATTGCCCTCCTGGTGGTCGGCATGCTCGTCGGCGACACCGGCATCGGCATTGGGCTTATCCCGCGCCTTGCGCGCTTCGTCTCCTTCCTCTCGCCCGCTGACGCCGCCGGCAACGCCATGGCAGCAGCCGCCACCGCCTCGGCATTCACCGGCTTCATCGACATGCTCGGCTCGCTTGGGCTCATGTTCCTCATGGCCCTCGCCGGCATGGAGGCCGACTTCAAGCTGATCAAGTCCTGCAAGCGCCCCGTGCTGGCGCTGAGCGTCCTCACCTTCCTCATCCCCGCCATCGGCGGCTTCCTCGTCTATCGCCACTACCTGCCCGACGCCTTCCCCGGCCAGATACTCTACGCCTCCCTCTTCGCATCGCACTCCGTGGGCATCGTCTTCCCCGTGATGCGCGAGCTGAAGCTCTCCCAGACCCGCTTCGGGGCATCGGTCCTCATCGCCACAGTCATCACCGATGTCCTTTCTATCATCATGCTCGCCGTCGCCGTCCAGATGTTCCGCCAGGAGATGGGCATCCAGCACAATGTAATCAACGGCTCCCTCTCGCTCCTTGACTCCAACGCCCAGCTCTTCGGCCGTCACTTTCTGGCCGTATTCGTCGGAATCGTCTTCGTCTATCTCGGCTTGACCGTTACCACCGTGCACCGCTTCGGCAAGTGGATCGTCCGGAGCATGAACATGAGCGAGGACCTCATGATCACGCTGATGCTTATGATCATCCTCGTCGCGGCGCTCGTCGGCGAGCTCTTCGGCATCAACTTCATCGTCGGCTCATTCATCGCGGGGCTGGGTCTGTCAAGGGTGGTGCGCCAGCAGGACATGCTCCTCTTCAAGCGATTCGAGAGCATCGGCTACGGCTTCCTGATTCCCTTTCTCTTCGTGTCGATCGGCATGAAGTCGGACTTCCGCGTCTTCGCGCAAGCCGGCTCCTTCTCGAAAGTGCTGCTCACGGTTATCGTTCTCATTGGCACCAAAATCGGCTCCGGCTTCCTCGCGATGCGCATGACCGGCTTCAAGGAACGCGCCGGTCTCGCCGCCGGCCTCATGACCGTTCCCCAGCTCTCGGCAACGCTGACGGCCGCCGCAATCGGCAAGGGGCTTGGCATCCTCGACCCGCAGTTCTTCAACGCCATCATCATCCTGTCTGTTGTGACGACCCTGCCGGTTCCCAGCCTTGTCCGCGCCGTAATCTACGGCAGCCGCACCATCACCGCCGCCTCCGACCTCGGCGACGACTTCACCGAACCCGGCGTCACCCAGGACATCGACCTAATGTAAGGCGATGTGCTATAATCCCTTTCGAAAGGTCAACATCTACAAATGAAACGCATCATCACCATCGCGGCGGCAGCCGCCATCGCAACCTCGACGGCATTGGCCGGCGACATCTACGTATCACTCTCCACCGGCGCCAAGAAAAACGCCGGCACCAAGGAGGCGCCCCTCAAGAACCTCTGGCATGCCCTCCAAAAGGCCGAGGACGGCGACACCATCTACCTCGCCGAGGGCGTCTATCCAGGCAACGCCAAGTGCAACTGGTTCCTCATCGACAAGGCCGTCTCCATCGTCGGCGGCTATTCTCCCGACTTCGCCACCCGCGACCCGCTCGTCCACCGCACGATGTTCCAGCCCCTCAACGAGAACAACGACA
>JAEEGG010014358.1_pt1 | contig 16776 bp, 12 predicted proteins | sample 9134161 | NCBI WGS metagenome assembly JAEEGG01 (sample SAMN16246543, study PRJNA631951) | gut metagenome | biome: gut microbiome; feature: rumen; material: CR-attached | host: Bos | place: Iran: Karaj | collected 2018-10 | reverse complement strand
GTTCCTCGCGTATCATCGAATTAAACCACATGTTCCTCCGCTTGTGCGGGCCCCCGTCAATTCCTTTGAGTTTCAACCTTGCGGTCGTACTCCCCAGGTGGATGACTTATCGCTTTCGCTTGGCCACTGACTGTGTATCGCCAACGGTTAGTCATCATCGTTTACTGCGTGGACTACCAGGGTATCTAATCCTGTTTGATCCCCACGCTTTCGTGCCTCAGCGTCAATGCCTGTTTCGTGAGATGCCTTCGCAATCGGTGTTCTGAGTAATATCTATGCATTTCACCGCTACACTACTCATTCCTCCCACGGCAGCAGGATTCAAGCCCGACAGTATCAATGGCAGCTCCGGGGTTGAGCCCCGGCATTTCACCACTGACTTGACGAACAGCCTACGCACCCTTTAAACCCAATAAATCCGGATAACGCTCGCATCCTCCGTATTACCGCGGCTGCTGGCACGGAGTTAGCCGATGCTTATTCGCTGTGTACTCTCATCGTGATACACGTAACACTTATTGCTCCACAGCAAAAGCAGTTTACGACCCATAGGGCCTCATTCCTGCACGCGGCATGGCTGGTTCAGACTTGCGTCCATTGACCAATATTCCTCACTGCTGCCTCCCGTAGGAGTCTGGACCGTGTCTCAGTTCCAGTGTGGGGGACCTTCCTCTCAGAACCCCTAGACATCGTCGCCTTGGTGGGCCGTTACCTCACCAACCAGCTAATGTCTCGCGAGCCCATCCGTATCCGACGGATCTTTCAAACAAAGGTCATGCAGCCTCTGTTGTTATGGGAAATTAGACGGCGTTTCCACCGCTTATGTCCCGGATACGGGCAAGTTGCTCACGCGTTACGCACCCTTTCGCCGGTCGCCGGCGGGTATTGCTACCCCCGCTGCCCCTCGACTTGCATGTGTTAAGCCTGCCGCTAGCGTTCATCCTGAGCCAGGATCAAACTCTTCTTTGTATATTTTCTTATACTTCTAAGTCCTCTCCTGACACCCTATCAATTTCCAAAGAAATCAACGCTCTCGATTCTTAGTTTCTCGGTACTTGCTTGTACTTATCTTCCAGTATTTTCAATGATCTTTCCCAGACCTCTCGGAAAGGGACTGCAAAGGTAAACCACTTTTTTGAAAGCACCAAATTTTTTTGAAGAATTTTCAGAATATTTTTCCGTACCTTTGTTAGTGTATGGATAACTACAGACTTACCGAACCCCGCTATGAGGCGATGAAGTATCGCCGTTGCGGGCGCAGCGGCCTGCTGCTCCCCGAGATATCCCTCGGATTCTGGCACAATTTCGGCGAAGCCGCCGACCCGGAACGCTGCCGTTTCATCGTGGAGACGGCCTTCGACAACGGCATCACCTGCTTTGACCTGGCAAATAACTACGGTCCTCCGTATGGCTCCGCCGAGGAGATGTTCGGGCGGATCTACAAAGCCTCGCTCGAGAGCCACCGCGACGAGATCATCGTCACGACCAAGGCCGGCCACGACATGTGGCCCGGCCCCTATGGCGAATGGGGCTCCCGCAAGAACCTCATGGCCTCGCTGGACCAGAGCCTCAAGCGCATGCGGCTTGACTACGTGGACATCTTCTATTCCCACCGTCCCGACCCGCTGACCCCGCTCGAGGAGACGATGCAGGCCCTCGTGGACATCGTCCGCCAGGGCAAGGCGCTCTACGTGGGCATCTCCAAATATCCGCCCGAGATGGCGGAGCGCGCCTATGCGTACCTGCGCGAGGCGCATGTCCCCTGCCTGGTCTACCAGGGGCGCTACAACATGCTGGAGCGTGTGCATGAGGAGGAGATCCTGCCGCAGGCCGCCGCCGAAGGCGTGGGCTACGTGGCCTTCTCGCCGCTGGCGCAGGGACTGCTGACCGACCGCTATCTCAACGGCATCCCGGAGGATTCCCGTATGCGCCACAGCCAGTTCCTCAAGGAGAGCGTGCTCACGCCCGAACTCCTGACGCAGCTGCGCGCGTGGAACGAAGAGGCGAAGGCCGAAGGCTACAGCCTCGCGCAGTATGCCCTCCGTTGGATCCTCCGCCGCCCGGAAGTCACGTCCGTGATCATCGGCGCGAGCTCCGTGGAGCAGCTGAAGAACAACCTGCAGGCCGTCAGCGTACGCTGACGGCTCCTTCGCGTATCGTGAATTCCCATTCGCCGGACGTCAGCTCGTAGCGGACGGCGGCGTGGCCGAGGCGGACGCAGGCGCCCTTGCAGGCGGCTCCGTCCGCCTCGCCGTGTATGGTGACGGCGGCCGGGTCTACCGGCAGGTAGAGGGTGGCGGTGGTGTTGGCCGGGACCGTGCAGCGGTAGGAGGTGATGACCCCCTTGTCAGCAGTCCAGGCGCTGCGGATGCGTCCGTAGTGCGAGTCGTAGCTGCCTTCCAGCGCCGTGAAGACGCCGCCGGCGGTGGGCTGCAGGACGAAGTGCTTGTAGCCCGCTTCGCCCTCGGCGTAATTGGCGGTGATGCCCAGCTGATACTCGAACATCCACTGGCCTACGGCCCCCAGGGCGAAGTGGTTGAAGGAGTTCATGCTGTTGGAGTTGGGCTCGCTGAAAGCCGCGTCGTAGGAGTTCCAGCGCTCCCAGATGGAGGTGGCGCCGCATACCACGGGATAGAGCCAGGAGGCGTAGTCCGTGCAGGAGATCATCCGGTAGGCGCTCTCGGCGTCGCCGGCCCGGCTCAGGGCCGGAAGGATGTTGGGCGTGCCGGAGAAGCCGGTGGTGATGGTGTAGGGCTTGAAGTTGAAATCCGTGTTGCCGGAACCCAGCACGCCGAAGGCGCTGGTGACCGTCTCGCGGATGTCTTTCTGGGCCTCCGCCTCCTCCGGGGTGGGGCCGCTCGTGGCGGGCGCTGCGGCCAGTACGGACAGCCAGTGCTGCGCCTTCTCTTTGTTCGCGTCGTCGAAGACGTTGAAATTCAGCGGCGTGGCGTATGATGCCTGGGTGTGGATGGTCTTGCCGAGGCGCCCGCGGGTCTTGCCGGTGGCGGGGTCCACATAGGTGGCGTTCCAGTCTTCCTTGGCCCGGTCGTGGCGCTCGCGCAGCAGGGCGGCATAATCCTCGCGCCCGACGGCGGAGGCCATGATGGCCGTCACTTCCATCATGTGGATGTAAATGGCGTTGTTGAGCAGGTCCGGCGGGGTGCGGTTGTCCAGCGCCAGGTGGTCGGCCAGGCCGCTGGCCTTGGAGGAGAGATACGGATGCTCGTCACTGAGCTTGTAGAAGGCCATGCCGTTGAGCCAGTCCATCATGGTCTCGAGGTTCTCCTCGATGACCTGCGTGTCGCCGAACTGGTTGTAGAGCTGCCAGGGGACCTGGCATACGGCGGCGCCCCAGGTGGTGCCGTCTGCAAATGAGGTGTCGTCGGCGCGGTTGTACGTGGGTACGGTCGAGCCGATGCCACCCGGCACGTTGCGGTCGTCGCCGATGCCCTGGTCGGCCCGCAGGGCCACCATCCACTGGCGGAAGAAGTTGCGCGTGTCGGCCTGGTAGAGGCCGGTGCGGGTGTAGGCCTGGGCGTCGCCCGTCCAGCCCATGCGCTCGTTGCGCTGCGGGCAGTCGGTCGGCAGGGTCAGGAAGTTGCCCAGCTGGCTGCGCTGGATGTTGCGGAAGAGCTGGTCCACGCGTTCTCCGGTCCTGCCGTCGGCCGTCGTGGCATGGTAGGTGCCGGTCGGGATCTCCGAGGAGGAGAGGACCAGGCCGCGGACGCTCTCCAGCGGCAGCGGGCCCTTGTGGGAAGGGATGTGGACCTGGATGTACTGGTAGCCGCGGAAGGTGTCGCGCGGGCGGATGGTCACGGCGCCGGAGCCGTCCGCGATGTAGAAGTCGGCGTCGAGCGCGGCGCGGTTGGATTCGTAGAGGATGTGCCCGGCGACGCCCCGGCCGCGGCGGCCGAAGCGTTGTACGTATTCTTTCTTGTCACCCTTGAGGCCGGGGTAGACCTGCTCGCCGTACGTGAGGGTGACGACGTCTCCCTCGGAGAGCCAGCCGGCGGGGATGTCGATCTCCGGCACGCCCACCATGTTGACGCCCATGTCATAGATATAGGTGTTGTCGTCGTGGACCGGCATCTGTCGCCGGGCTGTGAGGATTTCCCGCACGCGGACGGGCTCGTCGTAGCGGGCCACGATGTCGAAGTCCACCCAGTCGCGCGGCGCTACGCGGAGCGCAGGCGCCCAGGCGCTGTCGTCGAAACCGGGCTCGCTCCAGCCCGGCAGGGCCTTGCGGGCGTCGTAGCGCTCGCCCTGGAAGAAGCTGCCCAGGCGCACGGGGCCGTCCTGCCAGACCTTCCAGCCGTCGGGCGTGGTGACGAAGGATTCGCGTGTGCCGTCCTCGTAGACGACGGCGAGGCGGGCCAACAGGGCTTCCCGGTCGCCGAAGAAGTTGAAATTGCCGGGCGAGAAGGTCACGTAGCCGGTGTACCAGCCGCCGGCGAGCTCGGCCCCGAGGGCGTTGCGTCCGGCACGAAGCAGGTCCGTGACGTCATACTTGAGGTAGCACATGGTCTCCCGGTACTGGCTGTCGCCCGGGGCGAACCAGTCATTGCCCACCTGCTGTCCGTTGAGCCAGAGGCGGAAGATGCCCATGGCAGCGGCGTAGAGCCGGGCCGAGCGGACGGGCTTGGCGGGGGTGAATTCGCTGCGGAGCATCGTCTCGGAGCCGTGGGACGGATCGGCCCAGGCGAGCGTCGCGCCGCTGACGCGGATGTGCCGGCCGTCGGTCCGGACGCCGGGCATGTCGTTGAAGATGCCGTAGTGGCGCTGGTCGAAGACCACGCGGTCCTCGCTCTGGCCGGCGTTCAGGATGTGGTAGTCCGTATACTCCACTTCTGCGCCCTCTTCCGAGGCGAATCCGACGGAGCACAGGTTCGGGAAGGACGGGTAGTTGCCGCCGCTGCCGATCACGTTCACGGAGATGCGCGAGGCGCGCGTGGCCCGCTCCGTCATCCCGACGACGAGCGGGTCGCCGCCACCGCGGCGTGCCGGGGCGGAAGTCACGACGGGCGTACCATCAACGGTGAAGCTGAGCTGGCTGGCCTCGACCTGGATCTCGAGGCTATGCTGTTCTCCGGGGGCGAAGACCGCGGCCAGGTTGCCCTGGGGATTGTTCTCCGGGTTCAGGACCTGCAGCGGCCGGTCGGCGCTGTCTCCCGGGAAGTAGCCGACCCGGAAGATACGGATCTCGTGCTTCGCCGGTTCGACCTCCACCTTGATGTAACTCTGCGGCGAAGCGGTCCCGAATCCGTTGAAGAAGGGATGGCGCAGCCGGAAGTCGTCCGCGCCGAAGACCAGCGCCGCGGTCCCGCCCCGCACGATACGGAAGTCCGTGCGGATGCCGAAGACCGCCTGCGACGCGGCGTCCAGCTTGAGCTCCGGGCCGCCGACCCAGCCGGCGCCCTTCCAGGCGCTGAGGCGCGGGTTCATGAGTCCGGTCTCGAAACGGGAGCGTCCCGTGTGGACCGTCCCCGTACCGTCCTTTACCGACACTTCCCAGGTATAGGCCATCTCGGGCTGCAGGGCCACGCCGGCGTAGCGGATGTTGTCCGAGCGGCCGTCGGCCACCTCGCCGCTGTCCCAGAGGGTGCTGCCGTCGCTTTCGCGCACGACACGGATCCGGTACGCGGTCTGGTGTGCGCCGCGCCGGTCAGATTCCATCTTCCAGCTGAAGACGGGATGCCGGTCCTCGATCGCGAGGGGTTCGCGGGTATTCTGGACGCGCAGGTCGGTGATACGGGTCTGGGCTGCAGCCGAAAGGGCAAGCAGGCCGAGCATGGCGGAGAGCAGAAGTGTACGCATGGGATTGTTTATTGGGTTCTCATGCGAATATACGCAAATCTGACGAATAATCTCACAGGTCCAGGGCATTCTGGCGGTCGAGGAAGCGGTAGGAGGCGGCTTCGAGCAGGTGGGCTGGCCGGATGTCGTCCGCCCCTTCGAGGTCGGCGATGGTGCGGGCCACCTTGATAATCCTGTAGTAGGCGCGCATCGAGAATCCCATCTTGGCCATCAGGTTCTCCAGGGTCGTGCGGCAGGCCTCGCTCAGCGGGCAGTACCGCTCGACCTGCCGGACGCTCATCTCGGCGTTGGTGGTGACGGACTCCGTGGCGAAGCGGTGTTTCTGGGCGATGCGCGCCTTGAGCACGCGGGCTGCGACGGCCTCGCTCGGCTCGGCCTTCTGCGCCCGCACGATCTTGTCCGCCGGCACGCTCCTCATCCATACGTGCAGGTCTATGCGGTCGAGAATGGGACCTGAGAGCTTCGCGAGGTAGTTGCGGCGCTGTGTGGGCGTGCAGGTGCAACGGTCGCCCTCGCCGTAGTAGCCGCAGGGGCAGGGATTGGAAGCTGCGACGAGCATGAAAGAAGCCGGGAACTCCACCTTCGCCTTGAGGCGGGAAATGCTGACGCGCCGGTCCTCGATCGGGCCCCGGAGGGCCTCGATGACCGATTTCGGCATTTGTCCCACCTCATCAAGGAAGAGCACCCCGTTGTTGGCCAATGAGACCTCCCCGGGCATGATGTTGTCCCCGCCGCCCCCGCCGACGATGGCGGCCAGCGAGGCTGAATAGTGCGGCGCGCGGAAAGGCCGGCGGCGGATCAGGCCGTCCTGCGGACTGCCCTTGCCGGCCACCGAGTAGACCTTGCTCGTCACGAGCGCCTCCTCCATCGTCATCGGCGGCAGGATGCCCGCCATGGCCTTGGCGAGCGAGCTCTTCCCGGATCCCGGCACACCGACCATGATCATATTGTGACCCCCGGCCGAGGCGATCTCGATGCCGCGCTTGGCCCCTTCCTGGCCGATGATGTCGGCGAAATCCACACCGGGTTCGTCCGGATGCACCGCCATCCGGGCGCGGTGGGCCTTGCGGTAGCGCTGCGTGTTCCAGACCAGCAGGTCCTGGCAGTCCTCCTGCCCCTCGAGGATGCGCACGGCGTCCGCCAGACCGTCCACGCCGTAGACCTGCATGTCCCGGAACTCCGCCGCCTCCAGGGCGGACTCCGTCGGGAGGATGATGCCCTCGTAGCCTGCCTGGCGGGCCATCTCGGCAAAGGGGAGCGCGCCCGGGATGGGACGGACGCTCCCGTTGAGGCCGAGTTCTCCCATCAGGATGAAGCCGCCCAGGCGCGGCAGCTCCCGCTGCTCCGAGGCGGCGATGATGCCCACGGCGATGGGCAGGTCGTAGCCGCTGCCGTTCTTGCGCAGGTCGGCGGGCGCCAGGTTGATGACGATACGCTTGCCGGGAATCCGGAAACCCAGGGATTCCAGGGCCGTGGTCGTGCGCAGCAGGCTCTCCTTGACGGCCACGTCGGCGAGTCCGACCAGGTGGATGCCGATGCCCCGGTCGATGTCGATCTCCACCGTGACCTCGACGGCGTCGATCCCGATGCATTTCGCACCGTGAATGTGTGTCAGCATAGTGTTATCATAGTTTTTCGTATCTTTGCAGTATCATGTTGCAGCAGATCGTCATACCCTCCCTGGCGGAGATCGACGCCGCCGCGGAGGAGTTCCTCCGGCGGATCGGGGACCGTCGCCTCATCGCATTCTATGCGTCGATGGGCGCCGGCAAGACCACGTTCACGACGGCGCTCTGCCGCCGGCTGGGCGTGCGGTCCGACGCCGTGAGTTCCCCGACCTTCGCCATCATCAACGAGTACCGGACGGCTGCCGGGGAGCCGGTATACCACTTCGATTTCTACCGGATCACCAAGCCGGAAGAGGCCCTGGACATCGGCCTGTACGACTACCTGGACAGCGGTGCACTCTGCCTGATGGAGTGGCCGGAGAACATCGAGGAACTGCTGCCCGAAGAGACGCTCCGGGTACGGATCTCCGTCGCTCCCGACGGTGCCCGCACCCTCAGCTGGCAGGCTGACTGATCTCGATCCCCACGCCGCTGATATATCCGTGGATATGGACCTCCTTCTCCTGCCGGCCCAGACGGACCCGCGGGGGCTGCGCCGTGTCTTTCGGGGTGAGGGCGACCAGCAGCTTGTCCCCGACGGCGCGGGCGCATTTCGGGGAAGGGAAGTAGCAGGGCAACGGATACAGCCCGGTGCTGCCCGCTCCATACAGGTAGACCCGCCCGTCCACGCCGGCGGCGACGCCGAAACTTGCCTCCGGCGAATGGTACAGCACGGCCTCCTCGCGGCAGATGACCGTCTCCAGGAAACTGTCCGTCGGACGCATGCAGCCGTAGGAGCGGGCGCCGGCGTAGTTGACAAAGCAACCAGTCACGCAATAGGAATCGCCTTCGGGCCAGATGCGCCCTTCGGTCAGGCGGTTGCCCTTGAAATCGGAACCCAGGGCGACCGGCTTGCCGCCGCAGATCCTGAAGTCAAGGTAATCCTGTACGGGGAGGACCGATTGCGTCTCGCGTCCGTCCAGGACCAGGAAACAGCCGGTCCGGGTCCGGTAGCAGAAGACGATGCTTCCGCTGTCCCGGTACAGGGCCCCGGTAGGTGCGTATGAAGGGTCGGACAGGCTGCCGTATGGCATCCCGTCCGGGCGCTCCAGCAGGATGCTCCCATTCTTGCGGAAGGTGAATCCGCCCTCCGTCACCCTCCGGGAGAGCGTGTAGAGGTCCGCCCCGTCCTCCAGCAGTCCGAGCAGGTATTCCCGCCCGTCGAAGCGGAACAGTTCGACTCCGTCGCGGCCGATGCGCGTCTGTCCGTCCGCAGCCCGTTCCGTATACAGGTGTCCGGAGAGCAGGTGGTGCCGGTCCGGGTCGGTCGTGAAGCAGGGATCCGTCCCGGAAGCAAGGGTCAGGACGGGGGAACCGTCTTTGTAGAGCAGCAGTTCGAAAGGCACGGTCCCGTAGGCGGAATCCCGCTGCCAGTCATAGTCCTCCGGGAAACGGACGGCGGAGAAGAGGACGACGGTGTCGGGCGAGGCGGGCTCCTGCCGGACCGTGTCCCGCGGCGCCCGGACGGGACGTCCGCCCTCGCGGGAGCACTCGGCCCGGGCCCGGCGCCCGTCCAACCCGTCGTCCAGGAAGACGCAGCCCGGCAGGAGGGCCAGCAGCGTCGCCAGGATGAATGGAGTTTTTCTCATAGCAGTTTTTTCTGCAAATGAGACGAAAAAAACAATGCCCTGCGTTAAGATTCGTATCTTTCCGCAGGGCGAATATCACAAAAATACGTTTTTTTCGGGTTTTTACCTTTTTTGATGTCAGAAGTTGAAGCGCAGACCGGCGTCGAAGTTGATCAGCAGCGGCTTGTCCGTGCGGATGCTGCGCGGCTGATTGCTCTTGAAGTAGTAGTTGACGCCCGGATCCAGGTAGATGCCGAGCCGGGGAGCCAGGCGGAATTCGACGCCGAGGCCGCCGCCGACGGAAAACTGGAGCCGCTCGACAGGGTACTTGCGGATGATGTCAGGATTGGCGTAGAGCCGGTATTTGTTGGAGAGGCAATACTCTCCGGCACCGCCGCCGTAGACATAGAACTTGATCCTCTCTGAGGAGATGATGTCGTAGAAGAGGTTGACCGGAATGCCGAGGTACTGCAGTGTGTGGGATACGTTGCCGGACACCCCGTCGAAACTGCCCGTGAAACTGCGGGTCAGCAGGGAGTAGTTCACCCCCGTGCCGAGGGAGATGCGCGGCGAGACGTAGAAGCGTACGCCCAGTCCGAGCGTGAACGGGACGCCGTAGGTGGAGGAACCGAGCTCGGAGAAACCGCTCTCGGGCCCCGGGGCCATCCACGCGCCCGGTGCCGGACGGAAGTCGGTCTCGTTGCTCCCGATCGTGCCCTGTGCATACAGGGATGCGCCGGGTTTACTCCTGCGGGGGGCGGCGGGCTCGGCGAAAGGATCCGCCGTGGAGACCGTCACCTCCTGCTTCGGCTGCGTGGGCCTGCGGGTGGCGGAAGCAGGCTCTGCCGGCTTCTGCCCGGCAGCAGGCTGCACGTCGGCCGTCCCGGAAGCCGCTACCTCATTCTGTACCGCGGCTTCCGGGATATCGACCGGCTGTCCGGCGGACCGCCTCGCGGCGGCGCTCCGGTATACGGGACGTGCGGCGGTCTGGTCCGCCGGGTCCATGGCGGCGGGGACGGCCGCGACCTCGACCTCGGTCGGGGCTGCAACGGTCTCGCCAGCCTGTTGTGCAAGCAAGGCTTGCTCCTGGTTATGAATAATGGTTGGAATAGAGGTCCGTGTACCGGAGAAGAAGACGCCGGCTGCAACGGCTGCTGCGGCGGCGAGGCTCAGGCCCGCCCACTTCATCCAACCCCAGGGGCTGGCGGCGGGAGCCGAGCCGGCATCGAGACGCGCGGACACGGCCTTCCAGACGCGGCGTGACGGTTTCACCTCCGCGTCGGCAAGGATCGATCTCATCCGGAGATCGAAATCGTTGGAATGGTTGTCCTGCATCTTAATACCTTTCTTTGATCTTTGACTGCAACAGTACGCGGGCTCGCTGGAGCTGCGAACGGGATGTCGTCTCCGAAATGCCGAGCTCCTCGGCGATCTCCTTGTGTGAGTATCCTTCGATCACATACATGTTGAAGACCGTGCGGAAGCCGGGCGGGAGGGCGGCGATCATCTTCAGGAGGTCGTTGTATCCGATCCGCTGGATGGCGGAAGGGTCGTCGCTGGTGATGTTCCAGGCAGCGTCCACGTCCTCTGAATTCTTGAGCGCATCCTTCTTCCTGAGGCTCATCAGAGCAGTGTTCACAAAGATCTTGCGGGCCCAGCCCTCGAAAGATCCCTCTCCCGAGTAGCTGTCCAGTTTGGAGAAAAGGGTCACGAAGCCATCCTGGAGGATGTCCTCCGCGGCTTCCCGCTCGCCCATGTAGCGCAGGCAGACTGCGAACATTTTGGCCGACAGGAGGTCGTAGAGGGCCTTTTGGCTGCGGCGGTCGCCGCGCTTCGCCCCTTCGATCCATTCTGTTTCCCGAGAGTTAAGATGCTTTTTGTTTCCGAAAAGTTGCATCCTGCTGCCCGAAAAAATATTTCATGCGAAAATAGCCAATTTTTCTCATAAAAATGCATATTTTTGTGTCCACTATGCGTAAGTCCGTCCTCTATATGATCCTCCTGCTGTTCTGCTGCACATTGCGTGCGCAGACGCCCGACGGCACGGATCTGTTCCTGACTGCGACGGCCGCGTATGCCGAAGAGAACTACGCCCAGGCGAAGGAACTCCTGGTCCGGCTCCACGAGCAGGATCCGGGCGACGACGCCGTCAATTACTATCTCGGTCTCTGCGAGATGGCCCTGCGGGAACTGGACGCGGCGGAGGAGCATCTGCTGGCCGCCGCCCAGCTGGACTCGACCAACACCTGGTATGTGTATGCGCTGGCCACGCTCTATGACGCCCGCCGCAACCAGGTCCGGGCCGGGGAGTATCTGGAGAAGCTGGTCAAGATGAACCCCACGCTTTACAACAACGCCAACACCCTCGCGATGGTGGCGGACTCCAAGGTGGTGGCGCGGCAGGATTCCCTGGCGCTGCGCTACTACGACCAGGCCCTCGAGATGGATCCGGAGTACGCGCCGGCCCAACTCGGCCGGGTGGAACTCCTCCGCCGGATGGGCAACTTCGTCCCATTCTTCACGGGCCTGGAGGACTTCATCCGCAACGAGGCGGTACGTCCCGAGATCAAGAGCAACTACCTCACGGTCATGATGGACAACATCGACTCCCCGTTCTATTGGGTCTGGGGAGACACGATCAACCGGCTGGTGGACCTGGACCTGGAGATGCACCCGGAGGACTATGACATCCAGATGCTCAAGCTCCGGATGTGCTACATCAAGCAGGACTGGCAGGCCGTGCTGGACCAGTGCATGCGCATGGCCGAGATGGCCCGGGCGGAGGGCAACAAGGAGCACCTGGGAGAGGCCCTGTCCATCGCCGGAGATGTCTGGTACCAGCAGCTGCAGGACAAGAAGAAAGCCTACGAGACCTACGAGGAAGCGCTGAAGGCAGACCCGGACCGCACCTCCGTGCTCAACAACTACGCCTACTACCTGTGCCTGGAGGGCAAGTCCCTGCGCAAGGCGCTCAAGATGAGCCGCCGGACCGTGGAGCTGGAGCCGGACAACGCAACCTATCTCGATACCTACGGCTGGCTGCTCTACCTGCTGAAGAGACCCAAGGAGGCGAAGCCCTATTTCAAGCACGCCATGCTCTATGGCGGCAAGGACAGCGCCACCATCCTCGAACACTATTCCAAGGTCCTCGAGGCCCTGGGAGAGACGGACCTGTCCATCTATTACAAGAATCTCGCTGAGCAGAAGAAATGATGCGTGCCCTGCGCATACTCGCGGTCGCGGCCGCCCTGGCCTGCAGTGCCCCGGCGCTGCACGCCCAGGACACGAAGGCCCAGGAGTCGCGCCGCGCCGCCCTCCAGAAGGAGATTGCCCAGCTGGAGCAGCAGCTCCGGGAGAATACGACGCGGAGCTCCAATGCCCTCAATGAACTGACCCTCGTCCGCCGGCAGATCACTTCCCGGCGCAGCCTGGTGGAGGAGAGCGAAGCCGAGGTGCGGCGGATCGCGGACTCCATCGCCGTGCGCGAAGCCGAAGCCGCACGGCTGCAGGAACGCATCGGGACCCTGGAGACCTATTACCACCGCCTGATCCGCAACGCCTACAAGAACCGCGACGCCCGGGTCTGGTACACCTATCTGCTCTCCAGCAAGGACCTGGGGCAGGCCTCCCGCCGCTATGCCTATCTGCGGGACCTCTCCGGACAGATGAATACCCAGGCGCGCAAGATGAAGCAGCTGCGTGCCGAGCTGGACGACGAACTCCGGCACCTGGACACGCTCAAGCGTGCGGCGGAGGCGGTTAAGGCCGCCCACGAGCAGGAGCTGCAGGGCCTTCGCCGCGAGGAGCTCCGCTCCGACAAGCTGGTCGCCAGTCTCAAGAAGGACAAGAACCTCTACCAGCGCCAGCTGAACACCAAGCGCAAGCAGGTCGAGGCCCTGAACCGCGAGATCCAGCGGCTCATCGCCCAGGCCATGGAAGAAGCTCGCAAACAGGAGGAAGCCGCGGCCAAGAACGCTTCCAGGAACACCGGCAAGCAGACGGCACCGTCTAAGGCGGCGGCTCCGATCGACACCAAGCTCGCCGGCGAGTTCACCGCCAACAAGGGCAAGCTCCCCTGGCCGGCCGACGGCCCCGTGGTGGAGCATTTCGGCAAGCACAACCACCCCGTGTACACGACGATCGTGATGCCGGCCAACAACGGCGTCAACATAGGCCTGTCCAAGGGCTCAACCGTCTCCGCCGTCTTTGACGGGGAGGTCAAGCGCGTGATCGTGATGCCGGGTTACGGCCGCTGCGTACTGGTCCAGCACGGGACCTATTTCACTTTCTACTGCAAGTTGGGCGAGGTGAGCGTCAAGGCCGGGGACAAGGTCAAGACCGGCCAGTCCCTGGGCCGTATCGACACGATCGACGGCCAGACCCAGCTGCATTTCGAGGTCTGGAAAGAGAAAACGCCTGAAAATCCGGAGAACTGGCTGCGGCGCCGCTAGCCGACCACCCAGACGAGTACGTGCCGGTCGAAGGTGATGTACTGAAGGGAAAGCTCTTCCTCAAATCCGTCCTTGTCCGTGAACGTGGCTTCGAGTTCGCCTTCGCCGCGCATGCGGAAATCCTCGATCTCGATCTGCTCGGCGAAGTCCACCTTGTATTGGGACATCTTCTTGTAGACGGCTTCCTTGGCGCACCAGTAGATGGCCAGCTGTTCGTTGCGCTGGTCCTCGTCGATCTCCTCGACTTCTTCGATCTCGTCCTCGGAGAGGGCCTTTTTCTTGACGGCCGAGAAGTCGCGGTCGAGCGACTCGCAGTCGATGCCCACCTCGTCCGTCGGATTGAGGATGACGGCGACGTAGCGGGTGGTGTGCGTGATGCTGATATTCATCGCGGAGTTCTCGATGTACGGCTTGCCGTTGTCGTGGTGGCTCAGGTACACCTTCTCCTCGAATAGCGCGTCCAGCAGGGCCCTCACGGCCAGTTTCTGCTTGCGCAAAGATTCACTTCTGATATAGGAAATCTCCTCCAGTTCGTCGGAGGGGATGGATGTGAGTGCTCGAAGTTCTTCTTCGGACTCCGTGATCTGCCAGACTCCCACACGCGAGTGGTAGTCGTCATCGAGATCTTTGATAAGATATAAGGCCATAAATGAAAATAAATCGTCGCAAAGATAATGATTTTTTGTATATTTGCGCGATTTTTTGAGAGTCGACAAGTTAAGAGTTATATATGAACTACCTTACAAATGATAAACTGGTCATTGTCGGTGCCGCGGGTATGATCGGCTCCAACATGGCCCAGACTGCCCTGATGCTTCGGTTGACCCCGAATGTCTGTCTGTACGACGTGTACAAGCCGGGCCTGCTCGGTGTCGTGGCCGAGATCGACCACTGCGCCTTCGAGGGAGCCAACGTCACCTGGACGACCGATCCCGCCGAGGCATTCAAGGATGCCAAATATATCATCTCCTCAGGCGGTGCCCCCCGTAAGGAAGGTATGACCCGTGAGGACCTGCTCAAGGGCAACTGCCAGATCGCCGAAGAATTCGGCAGGAACGTCAAGAAATATTGCCCGGATGTCAAGCACATCGTCGTCATCTTCAACCCGGCCGACCTCACCGGTCTCGTGGTCCTGCTCCACTCCGGCGTCAAGCCCGAGTGCGTGACCACGCTCGCCGCCCTTGACTCGACCCGTCTGCAGGAGAGCCTCGCCCGCGTGTTCGGCGTGCAGCAGTGCAAGGTGACCGGCGCCTACACCTACGGCGGCCACGGCGAGGTGATGGCCATCTTCGCCTCCAAGGCCATGATCGACGGCCGTCCGCTGTCTTCGCTGCCCCTCTCGCCTGAGATGTGGGCCGACATCAAGTACAAGACCGTCCAGGGTGGTACCAACATCCTCCGCCTGCGTGGCCGTACCTCCTTCCAGAGCCCGGCCTACAACGCCGTCAAGATGATTGAGGCTGCCATGGGCGGCGACAAGTTTACCTGGCCTTCCGGCTGCTATGTCAACAACGAGGATTACCAGAACGTGATGATGGCCATGCCGTCCGTGATCGACGAGAACGGCGTCCATTTCTGCGCCCCCGCCGGTACCAAGGAGGAGCTTGCCGAGCTCAAGGCCTCCTATGAGCACCTCTGCGACATGCGTGACGAGATTATCAATCTCGGCATCATCCCGCCGGTTCCCGACTGGCACAAGCTCAATCCGAACCTGTAGGGGCTTTTGCCCCGGCAAAAAAGGATCGCCGGAACTCCGGCGATCCTTTTTTGTGTCGGGGTGAAAAGACTCGAACTTTCGACCCTCTGGTCCCAAACCAGATGCGCTAGCCAACTGCGCCACACCCCGATGTGGCGGCAAAGATAGTGATTTCTCCCGAATAATGCCTATCTTTGGGATATGATCATCGAAGCACACGGTATACATAAGCGTTTCGGGACCCTGGAGGTCCTCAAGGGGATCGATTTCAGCGCACAGGAGCGCGAGGTCGTCTCCATCATGGGCGCCTCCGGCGCCGGCAAGTCCACGCTGCTGCAGATCCTCGGCACGCTCTCCACGCCGGACAGCGGCAGCCTGCAGATCGAGGGACAGGACGTGCTGCGCCTCCGGGGCGATGCGCTCTCCGCATTCCGCGGTCGCCGCATCGGATTCGTCTTCCAGGCGCATCACCTGCTGCCGGAGTTTTCGGCACTGGAGAACGTGATGATCCCTGCGCTGATCACCGGGGCTTCGAAGCGGGAGGCCCAGGCCAAGGCGGAACGCCTGCTGGGCGAGGTAGGGCTCACGGCCCGGCTGGACCACAAGCCTTCCGAACTGTCGGGCGGCGAGCAGCAGCGCGTAGCTATTGCCCGCGCGCTGGTCAACGACCCGGCCGTGCTTTTCGCCGACGAGCCCACCGGCAACCTGGATTCCGCTACCAAACAGGAGATCCACCGGCTCTTCTTCGAGCTTCGCGAGCGCCTTGGGCAGACCATCGTGATCGTCACCCACGACCCCGCCTTGGCCGCCCTCTGCGACCGTTGCCTGACGATGAAGGACGGCATGTTCATCTGATACCACACCCGATACAATCAACCAGTCATAGTAAAATGAAGAGCTTAAAGATTATCGCAATTGTTCTGGCAAGTGTGCTGTTTGCCGCGATGGCGCAGGCGCAGACGTGCCGCTTCGATTTCGGCTCCGCCGTGGCTGCGGAGGGCTACACGGCAGTCAGCGCGCATACGCTCTATTCCGACGCGCTCGGATTCGGCTTCGAGCCGGGCTACACCCCTTCCGAGGTGGTCCGCAAGAAGGGTTCGGCCCTGACGCGCGACTTCGTCACGCTCGCGGACCCGTTCCGCTTCTCGGTCAAACTGCCCGAGGGTAACTATAAGGTGACGCTGACGCTCGGAGACCCGGAGGGGACTTCCCGGACGACCGTCAAATCGGAGATCCGCCGCCTGATGCTGGAGGGCGTCGAGACCGCCAAGGGCGAGATCAAGACCGTCTCCTTCAACGTCAATGTCCGCACCCCGCAGCTGTCCAAGGGCAACGAGATCAAGCTCAACTCCCGCGAGCTGGACTATGGGACGGGCATCGTCAAGACCTATACCTGGGACGGCAAGCTGACCCTGCAGTTCCACGACAGCGCCCCGGCCCTCTGTGCCCTTGATATCGAGCCGGCGGCGGAGGATGTCGTCACCGTGTTCATCATCGGTGACTCCACGGTGACCGACCAGGCTTCCGGTGGCACCTGGGGACAGTACCTGCCCCGCTGGTTCGATGAGCACGTAGCCGTC
>JAEEGG010014356.1_pt1 | contig 16777 bp, 9 predicted proteins | sample 9134161 | NCBI WGS metagenome assembly JAEEGG01 (sample SAMN16246543, study PRJNA631951) | gut metagenome | biome: gut microbiome; feature: rumen; material: CR-attached | host: Bos | place: Iran: Karaj | collected 2018-10 | reverse complement strand
GAGTACCTGACCGGTACCCCCGGCAGTGATACGATGCTGGGCTTTGCCGGTAACGATACGATACTGGGCCTTGACGGCAATGACACGTTGTATGGCGATTTGGGCGACGATTCGCTGGAGGGCGGTGCGGGCAACGACGAACTATACGGCGGCGACGGCGACGACAATCTCTTCGGCAATGACGGTAACGATGCGCTGGATGGCGGCGTGGGCAACGACGAACTATACGGCGGCGACGGCGACGACTATCTCTTCGGCAATGACGGTAACGATTCGCTGGAAGGCGGTGCGGGCAACGACACGCTGGATGGTGGCACGGGTAATAACGAACTTTGGGGCGGCACGGGTAATGACACACTTTGGGGCGGCACGGGCAACGACATGCTCTCCGGTGGCTCAGGTGATGACTTTCTGGATGGCGAACTATGGGGCGGCACGAGCAACGACAGCCTGATCGGCGGTGATGGCGATGACACCCTTTTCGGCGGCAATGGTGCGGATTTGCTGTACGGCGATACGATAGACTCTACGCTTTATCTCAACCTAATCGACTGTCGGGGGTATGAACAAGCAGGTCTGCCTTTAAGGGACAATCCTTGGGAAACTTTTGCCTTCCTGTATACGCCGAATGGCGGTGGGGCGACGATTGTCAAACTGGATCTGACGGAGGGCGGCAAAAAACAGATCACAGGAGCTACTGCCAATTATGACACTTTGCTGAAGGCTTTCCAGACTGCACTTAAATCTGCGGGCTACGGCGATGTTATCAAGGCGGTTTTGGGTGACGACTTTGATGCCAAGGCTGCAGTCGACCTTGATATTTACGAGGGTACCGGAAAACAGATCGTGTTGGAGACCTCGGCGGGCGCTCTCGCTGTCGGTACTACCGAGGTGCCTATCGCTGGTACCGGTTGGGGTACGCTGGTTGATAGCGTGCCGGCGTTCGGCGGCATAGTGTGGAATGCCTATGAAGCATGTGGCAATGACTTTCTCGACGGCGGCGCGGGCAATGATTTGCTGCGTGGCGGGTCAGGTGATGATTCGCTTTCCGGAGGCGCGGGCAATGACACACTGTACGGCGGCACAGGCAACGACTTCCTTCAGGGCGGCGACGGTAACGACCTGCTCTACGGCAACGAGAACAACGACACGCTCTGGGGCGGCGCGGGTGACGACAAACTGTACGGCGGCCTCGGCAATGACAGCATGATTGGCGGTGTTGGCAACGACAAACTCTACGGTCAGGATGGTGCCGACACGTTACAAGGCTATGCCGGAAACGATGTTCTTGATAGCGGCGCCGGCAATGACTGGCTCCATGGTGGCCTTGGCAACGACACGCTGACTGGCGGCGCGGGCAAGGATACCTTCCTCATCAACAAGGGTGACGGCTATGACGTGATTACCGACGCCATCGCCGAAGATGTGCTGAAACTGGGCGCGGGTATCGCCGCAAGCGACTTGGCAGCAACTCTCAACAGCAACAATCTGGTGCTTACCATCGGCACAGTGCAGAGCGTCACTCTGCAAAACTGGAATACCACAGCCAACCATCTGGCGGTAGCTACCCTGTCCACCGGGGCAACTGTCAGCCTGCAGACACTACTCGGCGGCAAGACAAACGCCAAGAGCGTCTCCAACGCCCAAAGTGATGTGGCCATGGATACCAACTTCTCTGTTGTGGCCTCTGCTCAGAACACGCAGACTGATGACAGCGCCAACGCGCAAAATGATGTTCTCGTAATCGTTGATGATTGCTACGCCTAAAGCGATCGCATTTTTGAAAACGGACGGCCCGGCCTGAAACCGGGTGACAGATGAAAACGATGCGGGCGGTTCAAATCTTTTGGTGATTTGAGCCGCCCGTTTTTGTTGTCATATCGGTCCAAAAGCAGCCCCTCAAGTGGGCCGGAAGATCGTCATTCTGAGCGAAGCGAAGAATCCCTTGGGCTTACAGAAAGCCCTCCCCTCTGGGGAGGGTGTCGAGCGTAGCGAGACGGGAGAGGTCAAAAATGTTTGCAACCTCTTCCGTCAGCGCTTCGCTGGAAAGTCAGCGCTTCGCGCTGCCACTGCATTTTCCTTCGGGCATCGGATTTCATCCCATGCCCTCGGAAAAGCCCGCAGAGGGGGAAGGCTCTGTTTCCCGAAAGGAAAAGCCAAGCTCACTTCCTGATGGGAAATGAAGAAAGAAGTAAGCCAGCTTTTCAATCAAGCTTCATTGTTTTTTTTCGTTTATGTTAGCCCTCCTGCCCCAAGGCACAGGCCGCCCGCAGGCGTTTCAGCGTATCGTCGCGTCCCAGAGCCACCAGCACCTCCGAAAGCCCCGGGCTGACCGTACCGCCGGTCACTGCCACCCGCACCGGCTGGGCCACCTTGCCCATCTTCAGGCCGGTTTCGGCCATGACCGCCTGAATGGCCTCCTCCACCGCCTCGCCGGTGAAGGAAGGACTGGCTTCCAGATGCCGGATGACCGACTCCAGCATCGCCCGGTTGTCTGCGGTGAGGAATTTCGCGACCGCGGCCGGATCGTATTCCGGCATTTCCCTGAAGAAAAACGCGGCACTGGAAGCCATTTCCGCAAGCGTCTTGGAACGTTCCCGGTACATCTCCACCACCGCCGGCAGGCGCTCCGCATGGGCGTCGGGATTGAGCCCCAGGCGTTCCAGATGCGGACGCAAAAGCGTGACCAGCCGCTCTCCCTCCGCAGTCTTGATGTAGTGCGAGTTGAGCCACAGCAGCTTTTCCGGATTGAACACGCCGGCCGCGCGTCCCACATGCTCCAGCGTGAACTTGTCGATGAGTTCCTGCATGCTGAAGATCTCCTGATCGCCGCAGGACCAGCCCAGACGCGCCAGATAGTTGACAATGGCCTCCGGCAGATAGCCCATCTGCTCGTAGGACATGACTGCGGTGGCGCCGTGCCGTTTGGAGAGGCGGCTCTTGTCCGCGCCCAGAATCATCGGCACATGGGCGAATTCCGGCACCGGTGCGCCCAGTCCCTGATACATGAGGATCTGGCGCGGTGTGTTGTTGACATGGTCGTCGCCGCGGATCACATGGGTGATACCCATATCGATATCGTCCACCACCACCACGAAGTTGTAGGTCGGCGTGCCGTCGGAACGCTGGATGATGATGTCGTCCAGCTCGGCGACATCCACCGTTACCGGGCCCTTGATGAGATCGTTGAAGGTTATCGTTCCCTCGTCGGGGGCGCGGAAACGCACCACATAGGGCACTCCCTCGGGATGATCGGTGCGCTCGCGGCAGGCGCCGTCGTATTTGGGCTTGCGCCCCTCCTTCATTGCCAGTTCGCGCTTGGCGTCCAGCTCCTCCGGCGTGCAGTAGCAGCGGTAGGCCTTGCCCTCGTCCAGCAGCTGCTGCACCTTGGCGCGGTACAGATCCATGCGCTGTGTCTGGAAAAAGGGCCCCTCGTCCCAGGAAAAGCCCAGCCACTTCATGGAGGCCATGATTTCATCCACATACTCCTGGGTGGAGCGCTGGGTATCGGTATCCTCAATCCGGAACACGAAGGTGCCGCCGTTATGGCGGGCAAACAGATAGTTGAACAGCGCCGTACGGGCACCGCCGATATGCAGATAGCCCGTGGGGCTGGGGGCAAAACGAACACGAATGTCTGCCATGTCTCTCACAAACTCCCTTGATGTGTATGTTTATTATTTTTTCTCATTGATACCGCGTCAAAAAAGCCCAACCGGGTGCACGGTACATTATCGGATCACGACCCCGGCATAACCGACCACCGGAGCCCCGTCGTTCTTCATCTGGCCGGAATTGCCGTAGCGCACCAGCACCCCTTTGGCCGCGCCCAGGCGACGGGCCGCCGCCAGCATCACCGTCATCGGCAAAATGCCGCACATGGTGATGCGGCGCCCGCGAACTGTCTGGTACAGACCGGCAGCATCCAGTGCCAGCACATGGGCAAGCGCGAGCCGATCCTTTTCGGCGGCGACCTCCGCCGGCTCGTAGTGGGTCATGTCGGAACTCACCACCATCAAAATCCGGCGCGGGCTGGCCTTGACAACCTTCGCGAGATTTTCCCCGAAAGCGATCAACTGCTCCTGAGAACCTGCGCCGATACAGATGGGGACTATTTCCGTTTCCGGAGACAGCACCTGCAGAAAGGGAAGCTCCACCTCCAGCGAATGTTCGAAACGATGCGCCGCCTCATCCGCCGCCGTTCCGGGGCAGCCCTGCAGGATGGCGGAAGCCAGTTCCTCGTCCACCCCGACATCTCCCAACGGCGTACACCAGCTTCCGGAAGCGTACACCGACCAGGGACGGCCTTTCCCGGTATGATTTGGGCCCAGCAGAATGACCCGCTCCGGAATCGGCGCACTGCCAAAGACCGCTCCGGCAATCGCGCCCGAATAGCAGTAACCGGCATGGGGCACCATCATGCCCAGAGCCGCCCCGGATGATGCCGCCGTTTCCGATGTTGACGCCCTGCGCAGAAATCCGCCCAGCATTTTCCTGAGCACAGCCGGTTCCGCCGGATAAAAGCGTCCCGCAACCACAGCTTCCCGAATTCCCTGCATCCTTTTTGTTCCTCCCCTTCAAGGATTATTTTCCCCCGGCCGAGCGATTGTCCGCCGCCCGCGGCCTACCTCAGCCCGCAAGCCGCACCAGGGTATTGCCAACCATCCACAGGCCGACCACCGTCAACACGCACGCGTAAATCCGGATCAGCCGCTCATGACTGAAACGGTGGGTCATTTTCGCGCCCAAATGCGCAAAGATGGTGGTTGTGGGCAGGCAGACCGCCACTATCAGCAGATTGACGAAGCCATATGAGAACGGTGGCAACAGCGGATGATTCCAGCCGTGAAACACATAGGAACAAACTCCCACCGTGCACGAAACCACCATCAGCGCGGAAGAACTGGCGACGGCGGTCTGCATCGGCTGCTTCATGACCAGCAGCAGCAGCGGCAGGACCACTATCGCGCCGCTGACGCCGAAAAAGGCGGCAAACGAGCCGCCGGCAAAACCCACAGGGAAAAGCCGCATCAACTGCGCCTTTCCAACCTCGGAATCGTCGCGCGGCACGGGATGCGCCCAGCTCACCCGCGCGGCCACGCCCAAAAGCATCAGCCCGAACAGGGCCCTCAGCCAAAGTCCGGGCGTCAACGCCGCAAAGCGGCCGCCCACCAAAGCTCCCAGCGAACTGCCCAGAGCCAGCCGCCAAACCTGATCCCAATGAATGGAACCCGCGGCGTAATGCACCCGCAAGCCGCTGAGCGCGGTCGGCAGAATAATGGCCAGACTGGTGCCAAAGGCCAGATGCACGCCTATTTCCGGCGACACCCCAAATATGGCGAAGGCCCAGAGAAACAACGGATTGTAGATGACGCCGCCGCCCATACCCAGCAGGCCGGCCATGAATCCGGCAAAACAACCGATGAAACCAAGAAACAGAAGAACGGGCCAAGCGAATTCGGACATAGAGACACCAAAAACAAAAAGCCAGCCGAAGCTGACTTTTTGTATTTCTGGAGGAGGGCTTCTCATTCTTTTGGAGGCCCCGACCCGATTCGAACGGGTGGTGGAGGTTTTGCAGACCTCTGCCTTACCACTTGGCGACGGGGCCTTTGCTCACTGTCAAAGCAGGTGTACTGATACCAGATGTCATCCGTATTCGTCAAGGCAAAAGGCGCCTAAAAGGCAAACCACTTTTGTGAAATTGCATGTGGCCCGGCAAGCACCGTAATCGTTTTTTCTTCCGAAGGAAAAACCATATCTGGCATTGCCAAGCACCGGCGGATTGGCTAGTATTTATGGAAAAGTACCGGCATCATGACAACTGTTTTCATGTGGGGGTGGCGCTCTTTCAATCGTGTTCCCTCATTCGATGCGAGGGCAGTCCATCTCTCCTCTTTACCTTAAATGCGTTTCCTTCAACGCCAGAGGTCAATCAAGGAGCGAAAATGACATTCCGAACCCGAAGACGCTGGTCAAACTTTGGACATTTCCTGATGGCCAAATTTTTCCTCTACCTGGCAATCATCGTGCTGATTGCGGGCGGCATTCTGTTTTTGCTGCGGGATGGCGAGAAACCCAAAGTCGCTCTGCCGGCCCTGGAGGGCCGGAACATGGCTTCGCCGCGCCCCATGATCATCCAGGTCAGCGATCAGAAATCCGGCATCGGCAAACTTGAGGTCAAGGTTCTGCAAAACGGCCAGGAGCTCTCCCTGCTCAGCAAAACCTATCCGGATCACCCGAAAAAGCTTGAAGAAACCCTGGCTCTGAACTCCGACCAGCTGAAGGAAGGAGAAATGACGCTGCGGATCACGGCGAAAGACAATGCCGCCTTCTGGAGCAACGCCGGCCGTCTGAACCGCACCTTGCAGTTTGACCGCACGCCGCCGGTCATCTCCGTGCAAAACCAGGGGCAGAATCTGCGTCAGGGCGGAAGCGGCCTGATTGTCTACTCGATTTCCGAGGAGCCGTCGGCAACCGGCGTCATGGTGGGCGAAAAAATTTTTCCCGCCTACAAACAGCCATCAGGGAACTATTTCTGTTTTTTCAGTTTTCCCTTCAACGTCAAACGGGATGAGTTCCGTCCCCTGATCTTTGCGGAAGATCAGGCCGGCAACCGCAGCGAGACGGACTTCGGCCACCGGGCGCGCGCCCATGTCTTCCGGCAGGACCGCATCAACATCAGCGACCGGTTCCTGAACCTCAAGATGCCGCAATTCCGCGACAGCATCCCGGCCAGCGTCCAGACACCGCTGGAGACCTTTCTGGCGGTCAACCGCGATGTGCGGCAGGCCAACGCGAAAAAGCTCGAGGAATTCAGCCGCAACACCTCCGGCACACCGCTGTGGGAAGGCGTTTTCCTGCGGCATCCAGGAAAAACCATGGCCATCTTCGGCGATCACCGCACCTACTTCTATCAGGGACAGGCCATTGATCAGCAGACCCATCTCGGCGTGGATCTGGCCTCTGTAGTTCAGGCCGAAGTCAAAGCCGCCAACGCCGGCAAAGTGGTCTTCGCCGGCACCCTGGGAATCTATGGCAACTGCATCATCATCGATCACGGCCTGGGCGTGCAGAGCATCTACTCCCACCTAAGCAGGATTGACGTCAAGGAAGGGCAGAGCGTGGAGACGGGCACCCCCATCGCGCGTACCGGCGCAACCGGCATGGCTGGCGGCGATCACCTGCATTTCGGCATACTCGTCGCGGGCTTGCCGGTGGATCCGGTGGAATGGTGGGACAAAAGCTGGATAAAAGAAAACATCACGAACAAGCTCAGCGATAACGACCATTCGCTGTAAGGCGCCTCAAACGGGTACGCAAACAAAAGGGCAGCTCCCATGAACCTTATTCTTATTATTGATGACGATACCGAACTGACCGAACTGCTCACCGAATATCTGGGCCACGAGGGTTTTGAAATCGCCTCCGCCTTCAATGCCGATGATGGTCTGGCCATGGCGCTGGAAAAGGAACCGGCGCTGGTTGTTCTGGATGTCATGCTGCCAGGCCGAAGCGGATTTGAGGTGTTGCGGGAGCTGCGCCAAAAATCGCACGTGCCGGTCATCATGCTCACCGCCCGTGGAGACGAGGTGGATCGTATCGTCGGGCTGGAGATGGGAGCGGACGACTATCTGCCCAAGCCTTTCAATCCACGCGAGCTGGTTGCCCGGATCCGTGCCATCCAGCGCCGCGCGCCCTTCCAGCCCAACATGGGCGAGGAGACCGCCGTGGTGCGGGTCGGCGATGTGGAACTGAATCCCGCCACCCGCACAGTTCTCTGCGCGGGCAATGAGGTCAACCTGACAGCGGTGGAGTTTTCCTTTCTGGAGCTGTTGCTGCGCAACGCCGGGCAAGTGGTCAACCGTGAAATGCTGGCGCAAAAGGTGCTGGGACGTCCTCTTTCCCCCTACGACCGCAGTATTGATGTCCATATCAGCAGTCTGCGCCGCAAACTGGGAGGAGACGAACGCATCAAAACCATTCGCAGTGTAGGGTATCAATTCGTAGGCATTGCCAGGACATAGGACGTTTCTTCGCAAAAGAGGCCGTTTCTTTTCATCGTTTGGACTTATGACCAGTCCCCGGTCCGCCGCACAGGCGGCCGGGGGTATTCTTTTCCGCCTAACAAAAAAGGAGAATGGCATATGGATCTCGACAAAATTCTGGGAGCACTTTTACAGGGCGGTGGCTCCGCCGGCAATTCCTCAGCCTATGCGCAGGACCGCATCGGCAACGCCATGGGCGGTGACCTCTCCGATCTGCTCAACCAGCTGGGACGCGGCGGCACGGGAGGTCTTGGCGATCTGCTTGGCCGCGGCCAGTCCGCGCCGCAGCAGGGAGGAACATCCTATGATACGGGAGGAACCGGCAGTCTGGACAGTCTGCGCCCGGATGCCACTTCCTCCACGGCCGGGCGTTCCTCCATACCGGCAGCGCCCCGGCGCGGTCCCCTGGATGATCTGTTTGGCGGACGCGCACCGGGCAATACCATGCCTCCTACCGGCAACCGCCCCTCCAATCCGCTGGAGGACATCATCAGAGGCGGTGGAGGTGGAAGAGGCAACTCCTCGGTACTGGGCGGTCTGGGCGACCTGCTCGGCACCATCCTGGGCGGTGGCAGAAGCGCTGCTCCCCGGAGCACGGGAAAAAGCCCCATAGGTGGTGCGCTCAAGGGCGGCCTGATGGCCATACTGGGCAGCATTGCCCTGCGTGCCCTCAAAAACAAGATCACCCGCCGTGCTGCCATGGGCTTTACGGACATGGGCATGGATCCGGAGAATGTCAGCGATCGGGAAGCGGAACTGGTGCTGCGGGCCATGATTAACGCCGTCAAGGCCGACGGCGTCATTACGGAAGACGAATTCAACTATATCATGGGTCATCTGGAGGAAAGCGGGGCCGACGATGAAACCAAGGAATACCTCATCGAAAAGCTGAAGGCGCCGATGGAAACCGAAGCCCTGATCGCCGAGGCGCAGGGAAACATCGAGTTGGCGGCCAAGCTGTACAGCGCTTCGCTTATCCCGATCGAAGCCAATGCCAATGAGCGTGCCTATCTCGCCCATCTGGCGGCAGGCATGGGCCTGGATCAGCAGACCGCTGCCGGCATTGAGGAAATAATGGGAGTGAAGGCTTAAATCGCCCTCTCCGAACCAGAGGCGCAAACGCGCAAACGCAAAAAAGAAACCGCAAGGCCCGGTTGGGGGCCTTGCGGTTTTTCTGTTTTCTGTCCTGCCTTTCCCTCCGGACGAAGTGCCGTTCTTTCAATCCATCAGATCCAGCTTGAAGAAATCGGAAGACTTCAGGCCCTCGGAGCTTTTTTTCGAAGAAGAGGATGAGGACGAAGAACGCTTTGAAGCGGAAGGCCGGTAGGTATATGCCGAACGTTCCGGTACAGTGCCGGGCGCAAAGGCCTCAATAAAGGGCGAGGCGACGCGATCTGAAGCCAACATGCCGCTTGCGGGATCTATCGCCTGGAACTCGATGGTGTCCGGCACGGCAAAATGACGCGGCGGCACATCCTTGAGCGCCTCCTGCATAAAGGCCAGCCAGCCCGGAAGCGCAAGTTTCGCCCCCGTTTCGGAATGCCCCAGCGGCTTGCTGTCATCATAACCCACCCAGCAGGCAGCCGCCAGCTGCGGCACAAAACCGGCAAACCATGCGTCCTTCAGATCGTTGGTGGTGCCAGTCTTCCCGGCAACCGGCCGTTTCAATTCACGCGCCCTGGAGCCCGTGCCGTCACGCACCACGCTTTCCATCAAATTGGTCATCAGATAGGCGGTCTCCGGCGAAAGCACCCGCTCCCGCATCACGGTGTTCAACCGCTGCCCCATCTCGATGCCGTTTTGAAAATCGGCAGGATCAGAGGATTCCAGCACCTTGCCATTGCGATCCAGTATCTTGACGACATAGGTGGGCGTGACCCTGATGCCGCCGTTGGCAAACACGCAGTAGGCGGTCGTCAATTCCAGAGGAGTTACCAGCGAGGTGCCAAGCGCCATTGTAAGATTGCGCACCACCGGCGATTCAATGCCAAGTTTGGCGGCATAGGAGGCGGCATAGTCCACCCCGATGTCCTGCAGGACCTGGATGACGGGAACATTGTAGGAATAGGTCAACGCGCGCCGCAGCGACGTCGGGCCGTGGTAACGGCCGCCGGAATTTTTGGGAGTCCACCTGCGCAAACGCCCGTGCCGGTCCATGGCCGGAAACGAGATCGGCGTATCCTGGAGAATGCTGGCCGCCGTATAGCCCTTGTCCAGGGCCGCGGCATAAACTATGGGTTTGAAGGCGGAGCCGGGCTGGCGTTTCGCCTGTGTGGTGCGGTTAAACTGGCTTTCGTTGTAATCATAGCCGCCCACCATTGCCCGGACCCGGCCGTTTTCCGGATCCATGGCGACCAGACAGCTCTGCGCCTTCGGGCTCTGTCCGAGAACAGCCGAGTACGTGCCATCGTTGAGGCGTTTGCCCAGACGAATTTTCACCAGCGCGTTGCGGGGGAAAAGCAGCCCATTTCCCTTTCTGAACGGTCCGCTTTTGGCAAAATGCAGCGCGCCCGCCCAGGAACGCTCCGGCAACACCGCCTGAAACGAGCCGAAACGCACCACCAGCCCACCGCCATGAGCGGGCGAACCGGACACCACCGCATCCAGCAGCGTGCCGTCCGAAGGTGGAAGCTCATCCCACTCCTCGTTCTGCTTCCGGAGAAATCCGGCCACTTCCGCATCGGTAAGGATCTTTGCCGGGCCGCGGTAGCCATGACGGCGATCGTAGCTTTCCAGATTGCCGCGCACGGCTTCCTGCGCGGCTTTCTGCAGCTTCGGATCGAGGGTGGTGAAGACCTTCAAACCACCTTCGTACAGCATCTGTTCGCCATAGGTCCTCTGCAGATAACGCCGTACCTGCTCGCAAAAATAGGGCGCCGGATTGTCGGGCTTCAGGGAGCGTGAACGGAGCTTCACCGGCTCTTTCGCGGCCTCATCCGCCTCGCGCTCGGAGATATAGCCATCTTCCACCATCCGGCTCAGCACGTAACGGCGTCTTCTCAGCGCGCTTTCCAGATTATGGTGGGGCGAATAGCGGCTGGGGGCCTGCGGCAGGCCGGCCAGCAGGGCGCATTCTCCCAGGGTAAGCTGGTTGACCGACTTGTCAAAATAAACCTGGGCCGCGGCTTCCACGCCATAGGCGGTATGTCCCAGATAGATCTGGTTCAGGTAGAGATAGAGGATGCCCTCCTTGCTGAGCGATCGCTCAATGCGCCAGGCCAGCAAAGCTTCCTTGAGCTTGCGGGTGTAGGTTCTTTCCGGCGTCAAAAGAAGGCTCTTGGCAACCTGCTGGGTAATGGTGCTGCCGCCCTGCCGGATGCCCTTCGTGCGGTAATTTTTCAAAGCGGCGCGGGCGATGGAATACAGATTGATGCCCTTGTGGTGGAAAAACCGCTTGTCTTCCGCGGCGACAAAGGCATTGACCAGCTGTTTGGGCATGGAGGTGACCGGCAGCACCACCCGCCGCTCCTTGATATACTCCATCATCGGTGTGCCATCCGCGGCGTAGATCGTGGTGATAACCGGCGGGCGGTAATCTTCAAGCCGATCCACCCGCGGCAGAGTCGCCGCAATGTGATGATAGATACCCAGTACCGCGACGCCTCCCACTATGATGGCCAAAAGGCCAACAAAAATGAAAAGCAGGAAAATATTCTTAACAATTTTGAAAAATGTTTTCATGGTCCCTCTATCCTTCGCAATGCACCTCCGCATCCAGCAGTCTTCCCGCGGCTTCAAGCAGTTCGGGAGCGGGCGTCACCCGCAAATTTTCCGGAAGCCGGATCACCGCGCTGCCCTTTTCCGGCAGCGTCACCCGGGCAAAGGTTTCGCAATCGCCGGGATACTGGCTCAAAAGCGCGCGGATCCGCCCCAGAACCTCCGGATCCTGAGCGGACTGCGCGTTCAGGGGAAAGAAGACCCGGCGGATCTCGGGCAGGCGGCAATGCGCCAGTTCCAGCACTTCCTCGGCCATAATTTTACTGCTTTCCTCTTCGGCGCTCACCCGTCCCTTCACCACCAGCGGTTCTTCCAGAGTCAGCAGATCACGGCTCTTGGAGTACAGATCCGGGAAAATGATCAGTTCCGCCGTGCCGCTCAAGTCTTCCAGCGTCACCACCGCCATCCGGTCGCCCTTCTTGGTGGTCTTCTCACGTAAAACGGCCACAATGCCGCAGACCATTACCGGCTGCCGATCCGGCAGATCTCTCAGGGCGGCCAAATCGCAGCTCCCCAGCCGTTTGACCTGCCCAGCAAAGCGCTCCAGTGGATGACCGGTGATGAAGAAGCCCAAAGCTTCCTTTTCGTAGGCCAGCCGGAGCTTCTCCGGCCATTCCTCCACATCCGGCAGCTGTTCGTAACCGGCGGCGCTTTCCTGCATATCTTCTCCGCCAAACAGTGAACCCTGCCCCTGTTCACGCTCGCGCTGGGCGTCCTGTCCCAGGCTGATGGCATGCTCTATGGCCTCGAACTTCTGTGCTCGGTTCCCCTCCAGGCAGTCGAAGGCGCCGCACTTCACCAGCGATTCCACCACCTTCTTGTTGACCTTACGCAGCTCCACACGTTTGCAAAAATCGTGCAGCGAGGTAAAGGGCCCCGATTCGCGCGCCTCCTCTATCGACTCCAGCGCCGTCTCCCCTACCCCCTTCACCGCCCCCAGCCCGAAACGGATGGCATTGTCCGCCACGGTAAAGGAACGGCGCGAGGCGTTGATGTCGGGCGGCAAAGTGGTAATCCCCATGGCGTGCAGCTCCATGATGCTCTTGTTGACCTTTTCGGTCGATTCCATATCCTCGGTCAGAAGCGCCGCCATGAACTCCACCGGGTAGTGGGCCTTGAGATAGGCGGTCTGGTAGGCCACCAGTGCATAGGCCGCGGAGTGCGACTTGTTGAAGCCGTATTCGGCGAACTTCTCCATCAGATTGAAGATGTTTTCCGCCTTTTTCAGGTTGAGCCCGTTTTCGGCCACGCCCTTCATGAACTGGTCGCGCTGCTTCGCCATTTCGTCGGCCTTCTTCTTGCCCATGGCCCGCCGCAGCAGATCCGCGCCGCCCAGGCTGTAGTTGGCCAGAATGCGCGCCACCAGCATGACCTGCTCCTGGTAGAGGATGACGCCGTAGGTATCCTTGAGCACCGGCTCCAGCTGCTCGAAATCGTAGACGATCTTTTTACGGCCATGCTTGCGCTGGATAAAGTCGTCCACCATGCCGGAGCCCAGCGGTCCCGGCCGGTAGAGCGCCACCAAAGCGACAATGTCCTCGAAGCAGGTGGGCCGAAGCTTGATGAGCAGCTCCTTCATGCCCGACGACTCCAGCTGGAAGACGCCGACCGTATCGCCCATGCAGAGCAGCTTGTAGGTCGCCTCGTCGTCGTCCGGAACCAGTTTGAGATCGAAATCCGGCTGGCGCTGCCGTATCAGCCGCACCGCGCCGTCGATGACGGTCAGGGTCTTCAGGCCAAGGAAGTCAAACTTGACCAGGCCGATCTTTTCCACGTAGCTCATGGAGTACTGCGTGACCTGATCGCCCGACCTGGGATCGGTGTAGAGCGGCAAATACTCCTCCAGCGGGCGGGGGGTGACCACCACGCCGGCCGCATGGGTGGAGGCATGGCGGTGCAAACCCTCCAGCGACTGCGCCACTTCGAACAGTTTCTTGTAGCGCGGTTCGCTTTCGATGAGCTCTTTCAGGCGCGGCTCGTCTTCCAGCGCCTTCTGCAAGGTCATGTTGAGCTGGGCCGGGATCAGCTTCGCCATGCGGTCGACGTCCGCATACGAAAAGTTGAGCGCGCGTCCGACATCGCGGATCACGCCCTTGGCCTGCATGGTGCCAAAGGTGATGATCTGCGCCACATTGCGGCGCCCGTATTTTTCCCGTACATACTCGATCACGCGCTCCCGGCCGCGCACGCAGAAGTCCACGTCGATATCGGGCATCGACACCCGTTCCGGATTGAGGAAGCGCTCGAACAGCAGCTGGTAACGGATGGGATCGATATCGGTGATGCGCATGGCATAGGCCACCACACTGCCGGCCGCGCTGCCGCGTCCCGGCCCCACCGGAATGTCGTGATCCTTCGCCCAGTTGATGAAATCGGCAACGATCAGGAAGTAGCCGGGGAAACCCATGCTGACAATGCACTCCAGCTCCTCGGCAAGCCGCGCGCGGTAGGCCTCCTTGTCCTCCTCGCCAAAGGAGGGGCGCACGGCGCGGATCTCCTCGAAACGCTCCTCCAGCCCGCTGCGGGCGCTCTCCCGCAAAAGCTTCTCCAGATTCTGGCCTTCGGGAATGGTGAACTGCGGGAAATGATAGGTGCCCATCGGGATGGCGAAATCCCGGCAGCGTTCGGCGATAAGCAGCGTGTTGTCGCAGGCTTCCGGCAGATCGTCAAAGAGCTTGCGCATATCCTCCGGCGGCTTGAAGTAGAAGCCGTCGTTGGCAAAACGCATCCGGTCGGGATCGTCCATCGTCTTGCCGGTCTGGATGCAGAGCAGCACCTCGTGGGCATAGGCGTCGCCGCGGTCCAGATAGTGGCAGTCATTGGTGGCGACCAGCGGCAGGTTCTGTTCCTTCGCGATCTGGATCAGCGCATCGTTGACCAGGGTCTGTTCGGGGATCAGGTTGCGCTGCAGTTCCAGAAACAGACGGCCGTTGTCAAAGATGGAGGCCATTTCCGCGACGCGTTCCCGGGCGCGCTGCTCTTCATGGCTGACGATAAGCCGCGGTATCTCGCCGGCGAGGCAGGCGGTCAGTGCGATAAGGCCGCGGTTCTTCTCTTTCAGCAGTTCCCAGTCGACCCGCGGGCGGTAGTAGAAGCCCTCGCGGTAGGCCGCCGACACCAGGGCGCAGAGGTTGTGGTAGCCCTCCTCGTTTTCGCACAGCAGCACCAGATGATGCGCTGCCTCCGCCGACTTGCGAGCGCCGCCGTGGTCGAGGCGAGAACCGGGCGCCACGTAAACCTCGCAGCCCAGGATAGGCTGAAGCCCCGCATTCTTCACCTTCAGGTAGAAATCCACCGCCCCGAACATGTTGCCGTGATCGGTGATCGCCAGCGCCGGTATGCCGTACTCGTGGGCGCGCTCCACCAGGCGGTTGATCTTGATGGCGCCATCCAGCAGGCTGTATTCCGTATGCAGGTGCAGATGCACAAAACTGTCGGCCATGAAAAATCCTTAAAACAAAAGCTATTGGAAGCGCTCCGCCCACCAGGTTACTTCCCCATCTCGAAGATAGAGTCTTTAAAGCCTTCCCCTCTGGGGAAGGTGGCAGCCCGCAGGGCTGACGGATGAGGTGATTTGGGCCTTTTCCAACATCTCCGCCCCTGCCCTCGGCGAGGGGGCCAGAAACTCAAATAAATTTACTGTTCAGGGAGCATTTTCCGCCAGCACCCGCACGCCAAAAGATTCCAGCATATGGCAGAGACGGATGAGCGGCAGGCCGATGAGCGCGGTGTAGTCGTCGGTCTCGAGCTTTTCCAGCAACGCCACGCCCAGGCCTTCCACCTTGGAAGCTCCGGCGCAGTCGAAAGGCTGGTCATGGCGGAGATAGAAACAGATCTCGTCATCGTCCAGCGTCCGGAAGGTCACCGCGGTGGTCACCACCTCCGTCTGCGTCCGCCCGGTGGAGGCATCAATCACCGTCACGCCGGTATAGAACAGGCTGCGCTGGCCGGAAAGCCCGCGCAACTGGCGGCGGGCGGTCTCGAAATCGCCCGGCTTGCCCATGATGGCGCCGCGGGCGTTCACAAAAACCTGATCCGAGCCAATGATCAGCGCGTCAGGAAAAGTCTTCAGCAGGCTGCGGGCCTTCCCCCGCGAAAAGAGCTTCACCGTGAGCTCCGGCGACAGATCCTGCTCCAGCGTTTCGTCAAAATCGGGATCCGCCACTTCAAACGGCAGTCCCAGCCGCGCCATGAGTTCGCGGCGGTAGGGACTGGTCGAGGCAAGCACCAACTGACGCATGAAAACCTCCTCAACTATATGATAATATTTTGTTTTTCAGAGAAAAGACCGCTTATTATTATAACATAATACCCCATGTCGCCGCTCTTCAGGAAAAAACTTTTTCTGGAAAAGCCTCAAACAATTTTGCCGCGAGCTCAAGCATCTCTTCCAGACGGAGCCCCCCAAAAGGCGGCGAAAGACAGCTCTTCCCGCCGCCCGTTTCACCCCGCGTTCACACCGTTTCAAACCATAAGCCCCTCTCCCCATCCAAAAATGTTGCCAATGAAACTTTTTTCCAGTAGTTATGCCTGACAACAGACATCTCCTGAAAGCTGGTTAGACATGACACTGAAAGACATGCAGCCCGGGCAATCCGGGCTTATCGTTTCGGTTGGCGGGCAGGGCCCGCTGAGAAGGCATCTGCTGGACATGGGGCTCATCCCCGGCGCCGCGGTCACCGTGGTGAAACACGCGCCCATGGGTGATCCCATCGAGATCACCGTGCACGGTTATTCCCTGACCCTGCGCCTCGACGACGCGGCCAGAATCGACATGTCCGGCGACATGAGCCTCGCCGAGCCGGAACTGCACGAATATCCCGATATCGAAGCCGTCAGCAGGGACAGGCATCCGCACGATCCGGAGCATCCCGGCTACGGTGAGAAAGGGCGCTTCCATGACCGGAGCGAAGAGCATCCGCTGCCCAAGGGCAAGGTGCTCTCCTTCGCCCTGGCCGGCAACCAGAACTGCGGCAAGACCACACTGTTCAACGCCCTGACCGGGTCGAACC
>JAEEGG010014354.1_pt1 | contig 16777 bp, 5 predicted proteins | sample 9134161 | NCBI WGS metagenome assembly JAEEGG01 (sample SAMN16246543, study PRJNA631951) | gut metagenome | biome: gut microbiome; feature: rumen; material: CR-attached | host: Bos | place: Iran: Karaj | collected 2018-10 | reverse complement strand
TCGGCGAAAACCTTTATCGCTATCAATTAAACGACGGAAACTGGAGTGCATGGGCTGATGATAAAGACGTGGAGTTCACAAACCTGCCTTATGGCAGTTACACCCTGAAGATTCAAGGCCGCGACGGCTTCGGCCATGAGACGGAAGTCGTATCCTTCGAATTCGCAATCGCCTACCCCTTCTATCTGAAGTGGTATATGATCTGCTTGTATATCCTTCTTTTCGGCGTTTGTGTTTATGGTTTGGTTCAATTGAGACTGCGCCAGTTAGAGAAAGATAAACTGCAACTGGAAAAGGTGGTACAGGAACGTACGGCAGAGGTTGTGAAACAGAAAGACGAGATTCAGGAGAAGTCAGAAAGTCTGGAGAAAGCCCTCGACGATCTACATAGTGCCCAGAACCAGTTGATCCGTCAGGAGAAGATGGCCACAGTCGGTAAACTGACACAAGGTCTGATCGACCGTATCCTCAACCCGCTCAACTATATCAATAACTTCTCGAAACTGTCTCAAGGACTCGTGAAAGACATTGAGGCCAATATTGAGGATGAGAAAGACAACATGAGCGAAGACAATTATGAAGATACCGTAGATGTCTTAGGCATGCTGGATGGCAATCTGCAGAAGGTTGGCGAACATGGTGTGAACACCACCCGTACCCTGAAGGCAATGGAGGAAATGCTGAAAGACAGGACCGGCGGTGTGGTTGAAATGGATCTGAGCAGCGTCTTCAAACAAGATGAAGAGATGGTCGGTAAATACTATGCAGAGGATATTGCCCAATATCATATTACCACGAAATTCAACTATCCGGAATCTGGCGTGATGGTGAAAGGTAATCCCGATCAGTTGAGCAAGACCTTCATGAGTATGATCGGAAATGCCATCTATGCCATCGTAAAGAAAGCACAACGCAAACCTTACGAGGCTGTCTTATCACTGGATGCAACGGTTGCCGACGGGATGGTCAACATCGTGATCCGAGATAATGGTATCGGTATTGAAGAGAAGATCCTTGATAAGATCTTCGATCCCTTCTTCACTACGAAGACCACAGGTGAGGCCTCTGGTATTGGCCTCTATCTGAGCCACGATGTCATCCAGAACTACGGTGGTAATATCACCGTGGAGTCTGTCAAAGATGAATATACCCAATTTACGATTACGTTGCCCACAATAACAGAATAACTTATGGAACAAGAAATCAATCAGCTTAGGGAACAATTGCAGAAGCAAGAGAAGTTGGCTTCTCTGGGAATCCTCAGTGCAGGCATTGCCCACGAGATTCAGAATCCGCTTAACTTCGTGATTAATTTCAGCAAGATGTCAGACAAGCTGCTGAAAGACCTCACGGAGATTGTGGAAGACAACGAAGACAAACTCCCGGAAGAGGATCGCGAAGATCTGGAAGATATTGTTGCCGACCTTAAAGAGAACATGGAGAAGATTGTGGAACATGGTGAGCGTGCCATCAGCATCATCCGTGGTATCCTGCTTGTCTCGCGCGGCAAGGAAAACGAGTATCTCCCGACTGACGTCTGCAAGTTGGCGAAAGAATATGTCTGGTTAAGTTATCATGCCATGCGTGCCAATCATAAGGGCTTTAACGTCAGCATCCATGAACAATATGAGGAAGGCATGCCTCAGATGATGGTTATTCCTCAGGATCTGAGTCGAGCCATTCTCAACATCGTAAACAATGCACTTTATTCACTATGGGATAAATCGCAGAGTGCACCAGATGAATACAAGCCCGAGATCACCATCAATGTCAGCAAACAGGATAACAACTGTATCATTACCATCACTGACAACGGAAAAGGCATGACCGACGAAGTAAAACAGAGACTCTTTGAGAACTTCTTCACCACGAAGCCTGTCGGCGAAGGAACAGGTCTTGGTATGAATATTGTACGCGACATCATTGAAAATAAGCATCATGGCAAAATCACCTTCGAATCAGAAGAGGGCCAAGGTGCCAGTTTCACATTCACTATACCCATCACAAAATAATAAATGCCACAACCAAACACTGCAAAGTTCATTCTCAGGCTTTTAGACTCATTCATGACGAATGAAGACAAAATTGCTGTCGTTGACCAGAATGGCCAGCGACAGACCACATATAAAGAGTTCTTCACAATGGCTTGCAGAGTGGCTGGCTACTTACAGCAGAAAAACTATCCGCCCCATTCATTCATAGGCATCTGTCTGCCGAGTTCCATGGAGTATGTGGCAGCCGAAATCGGTATCTGGTTAGCAGGACATGCCATCGTCCCGATGGGCGACAAATATCCCAAAGACCGCATTGACTATATCATGCATCATTGCGAATCCCCATTATTGATCAATGATGATGTCATGCAGACTATAAAGAAAACAGAACCAGCAGAAAACTATGTACTTCCGAATGAGGAGGATATCAATGCGCTTTTCTATACTTCAGGTAGTACGGGTGTCCCTAAAGCTGTGATGACTACCTTTACATTCTATAGGATTTCTCCCACATATGAATCCTTCGTCGATGAGCAAAATGTTACCGTAATGGGTATCACAGCTCCCATGTTTTTTGTTGTCAGTAAGCAATTATATATAATTATTGTCAAAGGTGGTATAGCCAACCTCATTCCAGCAGAAACCATTAAGGATATTCGTAAGTACGAGACATATTTGACCAAACACCAGATAGAGTTTGTTTTTATGCCTCCCTCACTCCTCGCTCATTTTCAAAACAAGTCATCCCATCTAAAAATTGTCACAACTGGGGCCGAACGACTCTCAGGAGTAGGCCCTTCAAATTATAAGATTTATAACTGCTACGGCCAGACAGAAACTGGTGGTTTTACTTTTTCCTTTCTCGTAGATAAAAAATACGAAAACACACCTATCGGTAAGCCTGATGTAGATGTAGAGTACTGTATTTTGGATACAGAGGGTAAACCTGTAGCACCAGGGGAAGAAGGCGAATTATGTGTTCGGGGACCGTTTACCTCTGGTTATTACAAGGAACCAGAGCTTACAGAGAACCTCTTCCGTGGTGGATGGTTGCATACTGGAGATATCGTTTGTCAACAACCCGACGGTAATGTCATCTATGTCAATCGTAAGGACTGGATGGTAAAAATCAACGGCCAGCGAGTTGAACCTGGTGAAGTTGAAGCGGTTATAAAACAAATTGACGGTATAAAAAATGCAATCGTTAAAGGCTTTATCACAAAGGACAGGCAGTTCCTGTGTGCCTATTACATCGCCAACGACAACATCTCGGATGATTCTATCCGTGAGTATTTGCGCTCCAAGTTGCCATCTTATATGGTTCCTGCCTATTTTGTGAAGATGGACAGCTTTCCTCTTCTTCCTAGTGGGAAGACAGACCGTAAAGCACTGCTTGCGCCTTCCGATAAGACAAAAGGGATCGTTCGGCCGCCATACGCTGAACCTACAAACAGCATTGAGCTTCAACTTTGCGAAGCCTTTGAAAAAGCACTATCCATTGACCGTGTGGGTATTGATGATGATTTCTTTGAACTTGGCGGTGACAGTATCAGGGTGATGGAAGTCCAGACGCTATGTCCAGACTTAGCGCTTTCTTCTCAAATGATATATGCGAATCGCACGCCAAAAAAGATTGCAGAAGCCTGCGCAAAAACAGAACAAGTCAATTTCGCAAAACAAAAAGACTATCCACTTAGTCAGACTCAATTAGGCATTTATGTGGAGTGCATGTCACAACAGGAGGAAACACTCTATAACAATGCCATATTATTTAAGCTCGCCGATGATATTGATACAAATCGGTTAGCTCATGCCTGTGAGGCTGTAGTTGAAGCACATCCCTATATCAAAACCCGATTGTTTGTTGACGAAGAAGGACATCCACGCCAACGCCGTAACGACGAGGTACCTTATCACCAGCAAGTCGAAAGTATGAGTGAGACTGATTTTTTGAAGTTGAGATCTCAACTTGAACAGCCTTTCCAACTGCATAGTGATCAGCTTTTCCGTATTCGAATCCTGAAAACAACTGTTAACGTTTATCTATTTATAGATTTTCATCATATTATTTTTGATGGTACATCTATGCAGATATTGCTTCAGGATATTAGTTCAGCATATGAAGCAAATGTCTTGCAAAAAGAGACGTGGAGCGGGTTTGAGGTGGCTCAGGAAGAAGAAACCATGCGCCTTACTGAGAACTATACCAAGGCTGCAGAGTGGAATAAATCGGTGTTTGGCATCCTTGACGTCACATCGTTACCAATCCCTGACAATAACTCAGAACAAGTATCGATTGGCAAATATGCCCATTTGATTCCTATCGACCAAGAAACGTTAGAACAATCCTGCCGCAGATTGGGCATAACCGCTCAAGTACTTACCACTGCAGCATTTGGCTATCTTCTTGGTGCGTTTACACACAATCGTGAGGCTCTTTTTGCTACGGTCTATAACGGTAGAAACGATCTCAAAACGCAAAGAACTGTTGCAATGATGGTAAAGACCATCGCCGTACACACCTCATGGAATGAAAACTTGACGATTAGGGAATGGTTACAACAGGTGAAGGAGATTCTTCTGGGCAGCATGAACCATGACCTATACTCTTTTGCCGAACTTTGTGCGCTTAACAATCATGTTAACAGTGAGGTGCTTTTTGCCTATCAAGGAGGATTTCAAACAACGTTGGCTATTGATGGACACGTTTCCCATCCACAATCACTCACGAAAAACGCCACAGGCAAGTGTCTTTTTATGGAACTTCTTCCTGATGCTCGACAGTTACAGATGATAATTGCCTATCAGGAAAACCGATATTCTGAATTCTTCATTAAACAATTTGCCCAATGTTATGAGCAAATTATCTGCCAACTGATAGCTGTTGATAATGAAACAACTCGTCTGATTGACTTACCTTTGTTGACAACTGACGAATATGATCAGCAAAAAAAACTGGGAGCTGGTAAGAAAATGCTCTTTGACAAAAGCGAAACAGTGGTTAGTCTTTTCTGTAAGAAGGCGAAAGAACAACCAGATTCGCCTGCATTGGTTTTCAAGGATAAATGTTATTCCTATCAAGAGCTGGATTCTATAACCGATCATCTGGCTGCCTATTTAGCCGACCATTATCAAGTGAAGCCAGAAGAAACGGTTGGTGTGATGATTGACCGCTCCGATCTGATGGTTATCTATCCTTTGGCTATCATGAAAATGGGAGCAGCCTATATGCCACTTGACTACCAATTTCCTGCAGATCGTCTGCAATATATGTGTGAGGATACTGGTGTCAGACTCATCCTTTCAGAGGGTAATCGGGTAAGCAAAGCTATGCCAGATTTTCACGGCGAGGTATGGACAGATGAACAACTGAATAATCTCCCAGAGACAACAACAGTACTGGTTGGTCCCCAACCCGATCAACACTATGTTGTTCTCTATACGTCAGGCTCAACAGGACTTCCTAAGGGCGTGGTTCTTGAACATCATAGCATGGTTAATTTCTGTCACTGGTATTCCGAAGAGTTCGGCCTTAGAACTGATGACCGAGCGATGGCTTATGCCAACTTTAGCTTTGATGCCCACATGTTGGAAATATATCCCGCTTTAACGGCTGGTTCCTGTGTTTATGTTATACCAAGTGACATGAGGCTTGATCTTCCCCTACTCAACAACTATATGGAAGAGCAAGGAATCACGGTGGTTTTCATGACTACACAGGTTGGATATTTGTTTGCCACGACTATTGAAAACCATTCACTACGAGTATTGTTATTTGGCGGTGAGAAATTCAAACCGATAACAGCCCCATCGTCATATATCACATACAACGTTTACGGCCCAACAGAGTGTACGCTGTTTACGTCTTATTACCGTATGGATGGATACTGTCAACGTCAACTTATCGGCCGTCCCTTGTCTAACTATCAGCTATATGTGGTGAATCCCGATCTCCAGCTTGTACCGCAAGGTGCCGTTGGTGAACTCATAGTCTTAGGAGAAGGTTTGGCTCGAGGCTATCTGCACCCTGCAGATAAAGACAAAGGTAAATTCACCATGTTCGGAAACCAAAGATGCTATAAGACAGGTGATCTTGTAAGATGGACGAATTCTGGGGATCTGGAATACGTAGAACGTATAGACAATCAGGTCAAACTTCGTGGTTTGCGTATTGAGCTCGAAGAAATAGAGTTGCGGGCTTTACAGCATCCCCTTATCAGCCAGGCTGTTGCGCGTGTGACAAAGGTTGGTGGTGTTGAAAATCTGTGTCTGTATTATGTGGCCAAAGAAGCAGATATTACCATTGAAACAGAGGATTTAAAGTCTTTCCTGTCAGAAAAGTTGGTTGACTTCATGGTTCCAACGGTTATGATGCAACTGGATAGCATACCTATGACCCCAAATGGTAAGATTAACCGTAAAGCTCTTCCAGTTCCCACGGTAACGAGCGAAACGCATGTGGCTCCTGAAACAGAGATGGAGAAGCAGGTTCTTGAACTTGTTGCCAAAATGCTTAAAACAACGCAGATAGGTGTCACCGACAACTTACTGCATTGGGGATTATCGTCGTTGGCCGCTATGCGCCTGAGCTCACTTCTCCAACGTCGTTTCGAAGTCTATGTCAAGATAGTAGAGATACTGAAGCGCCCCACAGTGAGGGCTATTGCTTCCCTCCTTTCTAAGGCTTCCGACAGTTCTCTGCCAGTCTATGAGCCACGTCCATACTATCCACTCATGGAGAACCAGAGAGGACTCTATCTGGAATGGAAAAAGAATCCTGATACCACTCAGTATAACATTCCTTTTGTCTATAGCTTCGAAGGAATAGATACGGACCGTATGGTAAATGCCTTGAAACAAGTCGTCAACGCACATCCGTATTTGAAATCCAAACTCATTGAGGTTGACGGTGAAGTTGTCCTACAACGTCATGATCAGGAGTCGGTAGAAATAAAAGTCAGTGAACTCAGCGAAGAGCCAGAGAATGCCTATTTCCAAAAGCATGTCCTTCCATTCCATCTGTTAGGTGACCCACTTTACAGACTTGAAGTGCTGAAGACACCTCACAAGGCCTACTTGTTCTTTGATGTTCATCATATCATCTTCGATGGCTTGTCAAGAGATGTCTTCATGAAAGACCTAAAACGAGCTTATGAAGGAGAGATATTAAAGCAGGAGAGCTATCAGGCCTACGACTATGCGCTTTATGAACAAGCAGAACTAAGCAACACAGAAAAGACACAAAAAGCAGAATCGTGGTATGATGAATTGCTTTCTGGTGCAAACGCGATAGTCCTCCCCAGTTATTTAGCGCCTGATGGGGTTGACTTTGCTCATATAGAAGTCAGCCTGCCAAGTCATCAGATTGAGACTTTCTGTGCTGTCAACGGTATCACGGTGAACAGCTATATGCATGCTGCCTTTGCCATTTTTGTCAAGCGCCTTATTAAAGAGGAGAATCCGCTGTATTTGACCATCAGCAATGGTCGTGACGCTGGTGCCGACCTTCAGCAGTGTATTGGCATGTTCGTTAAGACTATGCCTATTGTCATTACTTCAGAATTAGTGCAAGGACTATCCACTGCCGATTTTGTAAAAGAGATACACGAGCAACTCCAGAAAAGCTATAGTATGGACTACTATCCATACACCCAAATCGTAGCACGTCGTCGGGTGAATGCAGAATTGATGTTCCTATACCAAGACGAGGTCGGGAAAAACCATTCATGGGAGAACGTGGCACAGATTCCATTGTCTTTGGATACCACCAAATTCCCTATCAGCATTATTATCACGCCTGAAGCCAATAATTATCATGTTACGCTGGAATATGATGGAAAGCGCTATAATTCTCAGGGCATGCGCCATATGGTCAATGCCTTCAGAAATGTATTACTAAATATGACTGTCACAGCCACAGTCTTTGATATAGAACAGATCAGTCCGGATGAGAAGTCTGAGCTCCTCAAATTGAGTAAAGGCGAGACCATCGAATACGATCAGTCGGAAACCTTTGTTGATTTGTTCCAAAGACAGGTGGCCATTTCGCCTGAGGCTATTGCTGTCGTTGACAGTCTGGGAAGTATGACCTATCAGGAACTTGACAATCAATCAAACATATTGGCAAAAATCCTTGTCGATCAAGGTGTTGTCAAAGATGATTTTGTGGGCATCATGTTACCAAGATGCAAAGAGTTCCTTGTAGCTGTTTTGGGTGTTTTCAAAGCCGGTGGGGCTTATATTCCATTAGACCCAGAGTATCCAGAAGCACATCTGTCGTATATATTGGATAATGCCCAAACCAAACTCCTGCTCAGCACCAGTTCTTTGGTTCAAGATAAGAGCTTTAACGGAAAGCTCTCTGACAGGATGCTATTCATCAACGATATTGACTTTAATTGTGAGTCAGTCTCCATCAACAAGAGTCACCCCAATGCATTGGCATACATGATCTATACATCAGGCTCCACAGGTAAGCCAAAAGGCGTCATGATGGAACATAAAGGACTGTGCGCGTTGATGAAATGGTTGGTACCAATGGAAGAGCTGAATCCCGGGGACAAGTGTGCTGAGCATGCCAGTTTCAGTTTCGATGCCTCTTTGCTTGATCTTTTCCCACCTCTGACCTGTGGTGCAGAAGTTCATATCTTATCTTCAAAACTCCGCCTCGACACAGAAGGCATGTGTCAGTATTTCAGAGAACAGCATATAACTGGTATTTCTATTAGCACTCAATTAGGAATGGAAATGATCAACGGCTTTGAGCTTCCCCTCCGTTATATGGTGATGGGTGGTGAGAAGATGAAACATTTGCGTAAGACCTCTGTAAAGCTGATCAATGAATATGGACCAACGGAGTTTACCGTCTGTTCTTCGTATCATATTGTCAATCAGGACAAAGACGTGAATGTTATTCCTATCGGGCGACCTGTGCCTAATAGTATGTCTGTGATTGTCGATAATATGGGCCATCTTGTCCCGCAGGGTATTCCTGGCGAACTGTGTCTGATAGGTCGCCAGATGTCACGAGGATATTGGAGACAGACAGAACAAACTGCCAGTCATTTTTCTGCATGCCCATTCCTTGAGGGCGAGTCCATGTATCACACCGGCGATATGGCCCGATGGAACGACGATGGGGAATTAGTCTATCTTGGACGAACTGACAGTCAGGTAAAATTCAATGGCTTCAGAATTGAATTGAGTGAAATCGAAAACGTAATGATGGCTTACCCCTCTGTGACTGCTGCTGCAGTGCTTGTCTTCAAGAGAAAAGACATCAAGACTTTGGTTGGCTATTTTTGCGCCGAAGTATCTATAGACACTCAGGCCATCCTCCATCACCTGAGTACTTCGCTTCCCCAATACATGATTCCGCAGATGATCATTCAGATTGATAAGATGCCCATAACACCTAACGGGAAGATAGATAAAAAAGCCTTATTGTCTGATGAATTGATGAGTGGACGCAACATGGGCGAACTTATTCTTCCAGCCAACGAGAATGAGAAGATGCTGTATGGGATTGTCAAGGAGGTTCTTGAAAGAGAGGATTTCGGCGTCACTGACGATTTGTCATTATTGGGTTTGACCTCACTCTCTGCCATCAAGCTGGCCGAGTTGGCAAATCGTGAAGGTCTTAGTATCAAAGTCAATGACATCTTGAGAAGCAATTCCATCAGAGACATACTGATCAATGAGCAGTCCGTCGGTAAATGGGAGAATGGGTATGATACCAGTAAGCCTGTCGTCGTGATAGTACAAGGATTTACCTATTATAAAAAGTTGGAACCACTCATCAATAAGCTTTGCAGGCACTACTCCGTCTTTGTCATTGAACCCATCGACGACCACTATGAGGCTATTTTCAACGAAGACAATTTAAGTTGCAACGATGTGGTGGATTTCTATCTTGATTACTTGGAAGCCAGCATGCGTCCAAACATAAATGTTGCGATGTTCATCGGTCATAGCTTTGGTGGCGAATTGGCCTACCGCTGTGCCGTACGCTGGCACAAGAAGACGGGCACCTGGCCTAAGGTATGCATGCTTGACTCGTTTGCCCATGTCGCTAACATCGCAAAAGAGATGCCTATACCAGAAATAGAAAGCCCGACACCTGATGAAGCTGCCGACATCGAAGAAATCAAGGAATGGAATCGTCATTTGCGACAAATGCAGGCATTGAAAGAAGACCGCGATCTATCCGCCTATGATGGCGATGTTCTCTATTTCAAGGCAGAAGATATGTCCATGCAATTGAAGACCATTCAAGTTGATGTGCAAGCACTGGTCCAGAAGAAACAAGCGGATTTGAACAGTTGGAGCATGCTGGCTCCTCGCATAAGCATCTATCCCGTCGCAGCTGGTCATCTGACGATGCTGGATGAACAGTTCTGTAACGACTATATATCAAAAATCGACAATATTGTATGACCCCCTAATTCCTGATTGAATATGAAAAGGTATTGGAATATTATATTAGCTGTGTGTATGATGTGGATGCCTGTCATGGTGTCAGCCCAAGAGAAGCAAAACCAACGTCAAGTTTATGAAAAGGCAGAAGAAGCCTATCAGATTGGACAACTTGACCAGGCCATAGAGTTATTGGAGGATCATCTCAATGATTTCACTGGTAATCTGCGCCAAAGCGCCCTCCGATTGGTTTCCATCTGTTATCTGGCTCAAGATGACACGGACAAGTCTGAGCAGTATGCGCGCTTGCTGTTGAGCATCAATCCGTATTATACGTCTGTACAGGATCCCATCCGCTTCGAGGATATGATTGCCCTGCTCAAGTCGGGTCGTAGCTCGACTGTGACGACGGCTTCGAGCCAGGCAGAAAGTATCAACGAAGCACCTGTGCCGGTTACCGTCATTACCCGCGAGATGATTGACCAGCTCAGCAACAATAAAAGTCTGGGACAGATTCTGGCTACCTATGTACCAGGTCTGAACGATGTTTCTTCCTATTACTTATCGAACGTAGCCATGCGTGGTGTCTATACGTCCAAGCAAGAAAAAATCCTGATTATGGAAAACGGACACCGACTGAACATGCGTTCCACCAACAACGGCAAGCTCGACTACGCCATCAGTACCGAGAAGATCGACCATATCGAGGTTCTGCGCGGACCGGCATCTTCACTGTATGGTAATGTGGCTTTGACTGCCGTGGTGAATATCATCACCAAGAACGGACGCGAGGTGAATGGTGTCAAGGGTAAGTACGGTTATGGTTCGTACGGCACCCACCGTGCAGATTTTATCGCTGGCACCACCCTGTTGGATGCCGACGTGATGGCATGGGCCTCTCTCTATACATCTGAAGGAAAGAAAGTTGACATTCCTAAACTTACCGGCTATTCTATGACCCAGCACGATGGCTATGTCTATATTGGTGGCTATCGAGAGAAACCATCTTATGACATTGGCTGCACCTTGAAATTGAAAGACTTCAACTTCATGTTCAATATGAAGAACGGCAAACAGGTGCCACAGTATTGCTGGTATGGAGAAACTTACAATTATGACGCTTTTCGTACCATGGATGGTAATAAGCCTGGAAATACCATCAATGAAAAGCATCTGGAATTGGGCTATACCAAGCAACTTGGTAAAGTCAACCTGAACGTTTCAGCCTTTGGCGACTGGTATATTGACCAAAACTACCAACCTGTTTCCGACTCGATAATGGGGTACGCATATAACAGTAATGGTGAGGTCATCTATATTGATGGCAAACCCCAGAGGAAATTGTATTATGGCTTGATGCAATATTTAGATTATCAAGAATATACGATTGGCGCTATGGCTAAGGCCGATGCCAACTATACGCTTGGAAGCATGAAAGGTAATCTACTTGTGGGCGCACAATTCGAATACTTCAAACTGTCAAACAATGACTACACTATGGGCGAGGACTATACTAAGATTGTATTTACTTATCCTGGAGAAAAGAACATGTTACGTATAGGCAGCGAGAGGAGTTATTCAGTCTTTATTCAGGGTAAGCACTATTTTACGTCGCAATTTATTCTTAATGCCGGCCTGCGATTTGACAATAAGAATCGTACCAACGGAAAGAATGTCACTGCTTTATCTCCCCGTGTGGCTCTGATCTACTTCCCCAATGAGAAATTCAGTACGAAACTGTCTTTCTCGCGCGCCTTTGTGGATGCGCCCTATTTCTATCGTCATAACTCGACTAACGGTGCACGCGGTAGTGAGGATCTGATGCCCGAATTTATGAATGCTATCCAGCTCGACTTCATGGGAAGGATAGACAGCTGGCATCTCGACTACGACGTTAACTTCTTCTACAACCATTTGACAGACATCGTTATCAACAACCCGAGTACAGACCCCACGACGCCTAAATATATCAACTCGGGTAGTCTGAAAGTGGCTGGTGCGGAGGCCGAACTGGGTTTCAGTATTCCCTCCTTCCGTATCGATGCCAACATGACTTACTTGCGCCCGTTGGAAGCAGAAGAGTACTACTACACCGACCACCAGATCTACAGCATTCCGGCATTCACCGCCAACCTCATCTGCAGCAAGCGCCTCGTGAACAGTAAGAATCATCTGCTGTGGTTATCAGCTGGCTTGAAGTTCACCTCTAAGACCCTGAACAAAGCTAATAGCCGTGTAAAAGGCAGTGAAGATTTTGAACTCAGTGGTAATGCCCTCGTTGACTTGGGGCTCAAATATTCCTATCATAATGCCATCCAGCTGTCGCTTGATTGCGATAATCTGTTCGACAAGACCTATTATGTCGGTGGTTCGTTCTACGTTCCGTATCAGCAACTAGGGCGCACTGTCATGGCTACCGTCTCGTTCAAGTTATAACAGAGAAGACCATGAAAAATAAAGAAGAACAGAAGAAAAAAGACTACCTCATAGCCAAGGCCCTGCACAAATTCATGTGGGCGTCGATCCTGGCGGCGATGGCTTCTCAGATAGCGATAACTACTGATGCCATTGTGGTCAGTCAGTTCATTGGTCCGGAGGCTATCTCTGCCGTCAATCTGACGATGCCGGTTGTCATCTTCTTCAACTTCCTGATGATGCTCTTCGGTATGGGTGGTTCCGTATTGGTGGCCAGGTCACTGGGTGAGCGTGATACGCAGACCACCAACTATGTGTTCACTTCCACGCTGATAGGTCTTGTTGTCGTCGGTGTGTTCTTCTCCGCGCTGCTGTTGTTCTTCAGTCCCCAGGTGGCCAGCTTCATCACCAACGATACACCTGTCGTCTATACGCTATCGCTCCGTTATCTGCGTATCATGCTGATAGGCACCACCATCACGATTCTCTTCATGACTATCACGAACTTCATCAAGACTGATGGCAATCCTCAGCTGGTTATGAAGGCCGTATTTGTCAGCAGCCTTGTCAACCTGATTTTCGACATCCTTTTCATTGTGATCCTGAAGACCGGCATCGAAGGTTCTGCTTGGGCTTCTATCATCGGTACCGTGACGGCCTTGTTGCTCTGCTCCCGTCATTTTCGGAGTGCCAACAACTCCTATCATTGGCAGCTGGATTCCAAACGATGTCACCAGTATATTCTGAAAGGTGTCAAGATGGGATTCCCAATGGGCATCAACACCCTGCTGTTAGGCATCAGCACCTATGCCATCAATAGCATCATCCTCAGCAGTCTGGGCGCTGACGGCATTTTTGCATGGGCGGTCTGCTTCCAGTTGTTTGTCATTCAACAGATGGTGCTGGGCGGCATTGCAACCTCGATTTACTCCATTGGCGGACTGTTGATAGGCGAAAAGGACATTGTAGGTCTGCGCCTGCTCACCAATAAGGTGATGAAATATATCTGCCTGAGCCTGTTGGTCATTACCCTGTTTGTCTTGGTAACACCCGAAAGCATCGGCTGGCTTTTCGCCAGCAAGCAGATCCAGTCAGAGGGCATGTTTTATAATGCCTTGCGCATCTATGCCCTGCTTCTGATTCCCTACGCCATCGCTGTCGTCTATCGTATCCTTTATCAGATTTTAGGCTACTGGTCGTTAAGCGTGGTGATGAGTATCGTTCAGATGGGTAGCATGATCCTGTTTGTAGGACTACTGGCTTGGATCAGGCCAGACTGGCTGTGGTGGGGATTCCCCGTTTCCGGTTTGGTCCTAATGGCCGTATATTGGGTTGTCACTTGGGTGATCCACCATCGGAATCCAGATGCCGAGGTGATGACGCTGATTCCTCAAGCTGCTGATGCCCAGTCGTTGAACTTCTCGGTCAAGTATCAGAATGAAGATGTACAGCAGGCACTTGAGAACATTTCCACGTTCTTGGAATCCTGCGACATCGAACCAGCCACCTCGTTCCAGATCAACCTCTGCTGCGAGGAACTGATGTACAACATCGTCACCTATGCCGTCAATAAAGATGCCGACAAGCATCTGTTCGATGTCCATGTCGTTTGCCACAAAGAGACGGTGTCCGTACTGATCAAAGACGATGGAAAGCCTTTCAATCCCATCCTGAAAGATGTCTCCTTTAACGAAGATGGCGACGGACTGGGACTCGCTTTGGTGAATACGATGGCTGACATCAAATATAAGTTCATGTACAACCAGAATGTGGTGTTCCTGACATTCAAACGGGAGCAAACAATGTAAGGGAATGGCATTCACGATTTAAAAAATGCAAAAATAAGGCGAATTTGCAAGATTTTGCTATTTCTACTTTGCAATTTAAGAAAAAAGTAGTATCTTTGCAGCTGTTTTAAAACAAATCAGCAGGATGGAAGCATTTTTTAGAACGCATAGATACCTCGTAGAGCATACCAATGCCCCTGTCCGTCGTTCCCTCATGGATGAAATCGATTGGAACGACCGCATGATTGGTATAAAAGGTACGCGCGGGGTTGGCAAGACCACCTTCCTGCTGCAATATGCCAAAGAACGTTTCGATACACTCGACAAGCAGTGCCTGTATGTTAACATGAACAACTTCTTCTTCCAGGGACACGGCATTGCTGACTTTGCTGGTAAGTTCTATCTGCAGGGGGGACGTGTGCTGCTGATCGACCAGGTGTTCAAACAGCCGAACTGGAGCTGTGAACTCCGTAAGTGCTACGACCTCTACCCCAACCTGAAGATCGTGTTCACTGGTTCGAGTGTGATGCGCCTGAAAGATGAGAATCCTGAACTGAACGGCATCGTCAAGAGTTACAACCTGAGAGGTTTCTCTTTCCGCGAGTTCATCAATCTGATGACGGGCAATAGCTTCAAGCCCTACACCCTTGACGAGATCCTGCACAATCACGAGTCGATTATCAAACAAATTCTTCCCAAGGTATCACCCAACCGCTATTTCCAGGACTATATCCATCACGGTTTCTATCCCTTCTTCCAGGAGCACCGCAACTACAGCGAGAACCTGCTGAAGACGATGAACATGATGACTGAGGTGGATATCCTGCTCATCAAGCAGATTGAGTTGAAATATCTGACGAAGATCAAAAAACTCTTCTATCAGATTGCTGAGGAAGGTCCGAGCAAAACACCTAACGTCAGCAAACTGGCACAAGACATTGAGACCAGCCGCGCCACGGTGATGAACTATATCAAGTATCTCACCGATGCCCGTCTGCTCAACCTCATCTATCCTGTCGGACAGGACTTCCCCAAGAAGCCGGCCAAGATCATGCTCCACAATTCCAACCTGATGTATGCCATCTACCCGATTCAGGTGGATAAGCAGGAGGCTATGGAGACCTTCTTCGTCAATGCGATGTGGAAAGACCACAAGGTCAATACGGGTTGCCGTGAATGCAGTTTCCTCGTTGATGAGAAGCTGAAGTTCCGCATTGTCGATGCCAAGTCACCCAGCAAACTTCGTGTGTTGCCCGATATGATCTACGCACGCTATAACACAGAAATAGGTAAAGACAATCAGATACCGCTGTGGTTGCTGGGATTCCTGTATTGACATGAAACATTAAAGATTAAACATTAAATTTCAGATTAAACAAATACAATTAGTTATTCATTTTTATAGTTTATCAAACAATGGCTAAAGAAAAGAAATTTATCACCTGTGATGGTAACGAGGCTGCGGCTCACGTGAGCTACATGTTCTCCGAGGTAGCTGCTATCTACCCCATCACCCCGTCTTCGCCTATGGCGGAGCATGTTGACGAGTGGGCCGCCCGTGGTCGTAAGAACCTCTGGGGCCAGACCGTCAGTGTACAGGAAATGCAGTCTGAGGCTGGTGCAGCTGGTGCTGTTCACGGTTCTCTGCAGGCTGGTGCGCTTACCACCACCTTTACTGCTTCTCAGGGTCTGCTCCTGATGATTCCTAACATGTACAAGATCGCCGGTGAGCTGATCCCTTGCGTATTCGACGTTTCTGCCCGTACGCTGGCCAGCCACTCTCTGTGTATCTTCGGTGACCACCAGGATGTGATGGCTTGCCGTCAGACTGGTTTCGCTATGCTCTGCGAGGGCTCTGTACAAGAGGTGATGGATATGACTGCCGCTGCTCACCTCGCTTCTCTGGAGACCTGCGTGCCTTTCGTAAACTTCTTCGACGGTTTCCGCACCTCTCACGAGTATCACAAGATTGAGCTGCTCGATCAGGAGGATGTTCGTCCGCTCGTTAAGGAAGAGTACATCAAGCGTTTCCGTGATCGTGCTATGAGCCCAGAGCGTCCTATCACCCGTGGTACCGCTGAGAACCCCGAGACCTTCTTCACACACCGTGAGGCCTGCAACCCCTACTACGATGCAGTACCCGAGGTCGTTGAGAAGTATCTGGGC
>JAEEGG010014353.1_pt1 | contig 16778 bp, 8 predicted proteins | sample 9134161 | NCBI WGS metagenome assembly JAEEGG01 (sample SAMN16246543, study PRJNA631951) | gut metagenome | biome: gut microbiome; feature: rumen; material: CR-attached | host: Bos | place: Iran: Karaj | collected 2018-10 | reverse complement strand
GGTTGTTGTCGTTCCAGCTGATTTTTGTCGTATAGACGTACTTCACTTCGCTCTGACGCATAATCTGCGGAATGTTGACGTTGTAGCCGAAGGTGTCGGGCAGCCAGAAGCTGTCGGCAGTGTAGTTGAAGTTCTCACGGGTAAACTGCTGTCCCTTCAGGAACTGTCTTGCCATCAGCTCGCCCGAGGTGATATTGCAGTCGCACTCGACGTAAACTCCGCCGTTGGGCTCGTAACGTCCCTCTGCGACACGCTTTTTCATTTCGCTGAAAATGTCGGGATAATAATCCTTCATCCACTCCGAATGAAGAGCAGAGGACTGAACGAATTTATAATCGGGATACTGCTCCATAAGGTGAAGTGCGTTTGAATACGTTCTTGCGCATTTTCTTACTGTTTCCGAAACGGGCCAGAGCCACGCCGTATCCATATGGGAGTGGCCTATTATGCCGACCTTTCCGAAAAGGCGGCTGTTCCGGCCTTTGAAGAATTCTCTTGAAATTGCGAGCGCTTTCTTTACGCCGTCCGCGAAGCCCTGAGCGTCAATGTCAACGGGCGAAAGAGGAAGCACGGCGTTGATTTCAAGCAGCGCGTTTTCCGCCTTTGCGGCAAGGAAGCTGTCCTTATCAAAGGCATTTATTATTCCCAGAAGCTCCTTGAGGTCAAAAATCAGAGTGAAAAGTTCGTCGTTTCTCACACAGATTTTCACGCCGTTATAGCAATGTGAAAAGGTCTGACTTCTGTCGGGTTCAAAGTAATTATTGTAAGGGTCGGTATCGGGGTCATAATGTCCCGCGTAGCATTCAAACGCGAGCTCGAAGCGCTCTCCTTTCCCGAAAGTGCCTATGTACTGAGAGCAATGAACACCGCCTATATATTCGCGGTTTTTGCTGTTGAATATACCCTTCGGCACACCGTTGATAAAGAAAAGCTGTTCAACGCCGCCGCATTCCGACAGCGCATAAACCGGTTTTCCTGCCAGCTCCTCGGTAATCTCAAATGAGCCCTTAACCCAAAGCGAGCCCCATTCGTCACCCCAGGTTGTTCCTTTTGCTATCGGCTGAGTTACCGAGTCGGGAACGCTTCTGAAATGCTCGTGAGTATAAAGCGATTTTACGTCCTGAAGCTGACCGACCTCGGTAAAAAGTAAACGTTCGTAAATCTTCAGTGAGTTTTCAAGCTTTGAAAAAACGCGTCTTTTCATTTTTTCGTTATACATAGAGCAACCTCCGTGCGCTTATTATATTTCAAGCGTTAATGAACCCTCGCAGAAGCCGGGCTGACCGTCTCCGATATACAGCGTAATACCGCCGTCGGGCGTTACTCTATCGCCGTTTTCAAGCACCGCCTTTAACCAGAACTTATCAATTACAAGTTCGGCGGTCTGCGCTTCTCCGCTCTTAAGATACAACGGGGCAACCGCGCAAAGCTGAAGCTTCGGGGTTTCGGTGCGGCTGTCGTCAAAATGAGCATAGCACTGTACCTTGATTGCACTATCAAATGCGCCCGTGTTTGACACCTCGACGCTTACAACCGCCGCTTCACCGTAATTCTTTACAACGGTCGGATTTTTGAATTCAAAGCTCGTATAGCTCAGACCGTAGCCGAACGGATACAGCGGTCTGATATTTGAAAAGCGATATGTTCTGTTTTTCATTGAGTAGTCGGTTATGTCGGGCAGTTCGTCGCTTTCGTGATAAAACGTAATCGGCAAACGTCCGCACGGTGAAAATCTGCCCACAATAAGTCCTGCTATTGCCAAGCCGCCGAGAGCGCCGGGGTACCAGCCGTGTATTACGGCCTTTGCCTTGCTTCTTACGGTTTCGCCGAGATCCGCACAGCTGCCGCATAAAACAACCGCAACAACATTATCGCAAACCTCACAGACCGCCTCGGCAAGCCTCTGCTGATTTTCGGGAAGCGCCATCGACACTCTGTCGCCGCAATCGGTAAAATCGTTTCCGAAGCCGAGGTCCTCGCCCTCAATCGTGCGGTCAAGTCCGAGACAAAGCACCGTGACATCTGCCTCCTCCGCGGCGGCAACGCCCTCGCTGAGAAGCTCGGAAAAGTCGTTCCAGCGCGCTGAATTGACTCCCCTTATTGCAGCTCCGTCAGCCACGGTAACACTTGCATTCTTGAATACTATTCTGATACCGTCGGCAACCGTAATATACTCGTCGGCGTGTCCGTTATAGTTTCCCTCAAGAGCCAGACGGCTCATGGAATTCGGTCCGACTACGGCGATTTTTATTTCGCTGTTTTCGTCAAGCGGCAGGAAAGAGTCTTTGTTTTCAAGTAAGACAAGTGACTCCTGCGCAGCCCTGAGATTTAGCTGCTTATGCTCCTTACAGCAAACCTTGCTGTAGGGTATATCGCTGTACGGTCTGTTTTCTTCAAACTCGCCGAGCATTGTTCGTATTGTAAACAGTCTTACTGCCGATTCGGTGATATCGCTGTCGGACACAAGTCCGTGCTTGTAAGCGTCTTTGAGTGCAAGATATGCCTCACCGCAGTTCAGGTTGCAGCCTGCCTTGAGCGCAGTTGCCGCCGCCTGTTCAAGCGAATCGGTAAACTTATGTCCTGCATAGATGTCGTTGATTGCGCCGCAGTCGGAAACGAAATATCCGTTAAAGCCCCACTTGTTTCTGAGTATATCCATAAGGAAGCTGTTTGCGCAGCAGGGCTCGCCGTTAAGCCTGTTATAAGCACCCATAACGCCGACTACGCCGCATTCAACCGCCTTTTCAAATGCAGGCAGATAGGTTTCCGCGAGATCCTTTTTTGACACCTTTGCGTCAAAGCTGTGGCGCTCTCCCTCGGGACCCGAATGCGCGGCAAAATGCTTGGCGCACGAAGCCGCCTTCAGAAATTCGCCTTCGCCCTGAAGTCCCTTAATGTACTCGGTTGCAATCTGCGAGGTTAAGAACGGGTCCTCGCCGCAGGTTTCCTGCCCTCTGCCCCAACGCGGATCGCGGAAAATATTTATGTTAGGCGCCCAGTAGGTAAGTCCCTTGTAAATATCGCGGTCGCCGTGGGCAACGCTTTTGTTGTACTTTGCCCTGCCCTCGGTCGATACAGCCTCGGCAACCTCCCTGACCAGAGGCGGGTTGAAGCTCGCCGCCATTGCTATTGACTGCGGAAAGACGGTTGCGACACCTGCCCTTGCTACGCCGTGGCACGCTTCGTTCCACCAGTTGTATGATGAAATGTTAAGGCGGTCAATCGCAGGGGAATTAAACAACAGCTGTGACATTTTTTCCTCGGCTGTCATCTGAGACACAATTTTTTCTGCTGCTTTTCGGGCTTGCTCGTAATTCATACCGCACCTCGCAAATGCTTATTTGGGTTTATTATAACATATATAATTCAATAAGTGTTATAAAGCTTAAAAAAATAGAACAAATTTTTCAAAAATATTAATCTAAAGTAAATCGTTGTATTTCAACGCAGATTGATTTGTTGAAATCGGGAAAACGCTGTGATAAAATAAGGACAGATAAAAAAGGAGGCCGAAAAATGAAACCTGTCAGATTACAGATAAATCACAGAAAAAATCCCCTCGGGATTGACGATAAGAAGCTTCGCTTTACATGGAACGTCGACGGCGGAATCACCCAGACCGCCTATCGCGTAAGCGTAAAGAACGCTGAGAACGAAATTGTATTCGACAGCGAAAAGGTGCCTTCGTCATCAATGAACTGCGCCGCAGATTTTCGGCTTAAAAGCCGTGAAAAATATTTCTGGAACGTAACCGTATGGGATGATAACGGAGAATCCGAGGGATCCGAAACCGCGTGGTTTGAAGCGGGACTTTTTAGTGATGACTGGAGCGCAAAGTGGATTACAAGCGGTCTTGTCAGTGACGGCGAGCGCCTCCCTGCAGATTGCTTCAAAACCGATTTCAGTATTGACGGCAAGGTTAAAAGGGCAAGGCTTTATGCCACCGCCCTCGGCTCATATACCGCTTACGTCAACGGTACGCGCCTGCCCGGCGTACTCGCTCCGGGCACAACGGAATACGGCAAAAAGCTGCATTATCAGACTTATGACGTAACGGATTTGTTAAAACAGGATAACCGCCTTGCTTTCACACTGACGGATGGTTGGTACATGGGCAAGCTCGGCTACGGAAACGCGCATAACCAGTACGGCAATCAGAGAAAGCTTCTCGCTCAGCTTGTAATCGATTACGAGGACGGCAGAAAGCAGACCGTGATTACCGACGAAAACTTTGACTGGAGTAATGACGGCCCCGTAAGATACGCGGACCTGAAGGACGGCGAAATATACGATTCCCGTCTTGTGCCGACCTATTCCGGAAAGGCAAAGCTGACGGACTACGGCGTTATCCCGACTGCTTCGGAGTCCGACGGTATTTTTGAAGCCGAGCATTTCCCCGCAAAGCTTCTGATTTCACCGACAGGCAGTAAAATTCTTGATTTTTCACAGAATCTTGCGGGCTTTATCAAATTCCGTATCAAGGGCGAAAGCGGACAGACAATTCGCCTTCGTATGACCGAAGTGCTGGACAACGGCGAATACAGCAGGGCCACGATTAAAGTTGAAGAGGGTTCTCCCGAAATACTGCAGGAAATCGTTTTCACCTGCAACGGCGAGGAGCAGTTTTTTGAGCCCGAAGGCTTCTACTCAGGCTTCCGCTATGCGCTCGTTGAAGGTCTTGACGAGGTAAACGCCGAAGATTTTGAAGCGGTTGCCGTGTACTCAAAGCTTGACTTTACGGGAAAATTCACCTGCTCAAATGAAAAGATTAACAAGTATCACGAAAACACCGTCTGGAGTCTCAAATCGAATTTTGTTGACGTGCCCACCGACTGTCCCGCCCGTGAAAAAAGCGGTTGGGACGGCGACGCGCAGGTATTCTCCACTACCGCCGCATACCTTTGCGATTCCGCCGCATTTTTCAGAAAATGGCTTACAGATGTCAGGGACTGTCAGCACGCTGACGGCAGAGTGCTGAACGTATCGCCTACGCCTTTCCCCGAGACCGACAACTGGGAAATGCACCAGGCTGCAGGCTGGGGCGACGCCGCGGTTATTATACCGTACAGGCTGTGGAAATTTTACGGCGACAGAAGCTTTATCACCGACAATCTTGATTTAATGCTCGGCTGGTACAGATTTGCCCGTCACGCCGCTGAGGACAAAAGCGAAAAGAAGGCTGCGCTTTCCGACCCCGACAATCCCAACAGACAGTATTACGTACCGTCTTCACCGTACGAAAACTACGTTATTGAAAGCGGCAATCACTGGGGAGAATGGTGCGAGCCTGAATTTGATTTCTTATCCGAAGTGCATCTGCCGAAGCCGGAGCTTACCACCGCCTACGCCCATTACACGACGGGACTTTTAGCCGAAATGCTGCGTGAAATCGGTATGGACGTTAAAGCCGCCGAATGTGAGGAATTTTCACAAAAGGCTAAAGAAGCTTATAACTATTATTTCGTCAAGGACGGACACGTAAACGCCCCCAGACAGGCGCCTATGGTGCGCTCGCTTGCGCTCGGGCTGCTCGACGGCGAAGCGGAAAAGTCGGTTGCAAACGACCTTAACGAAAGTGCGGTCAACAGAAATTACACCGTCGGAACGGGCTTCCTTTCAACGCCGTTTGTGCTCGGTGTTCTCGTTAAGTACGGCTACGCCGACACCGCCTACCGTATGCTCGAAAACACAAAGGCTCCCGGCTGGCTTGCAATGGTTGAAGGCGGCGCAACGACAATCTGGGAAGACTACATAATGTATGACGAAAACAATCATCCGCTTTCCCATTCCATGAACCACTATTCTCCCGGCGCCGTCTGCGCTTTTCTGTACGACACCGTCTGCGGAATCAGAATAAGCGGCGAAAATCGGTTTACCCTTCAGCCGCTGCCGGGCGGAACGCTGACAAGCGCAAAAGCCGAATACAACTCCGCTTACGGAAAAATTGTTTCCGAGTGGGAAAGAAAAAACGGAAAAACCGTTTTCAGCTTTGAAATACCGTCAAACACAACGGCAAAGCTTATTCTTCCCGACGGGACCGAAGCACTGCTCAAAAGCGGAAAACATTCCTTTGAATGCTGAAAACAAAGCCAATAAAAAACACCCCGAAGCAAGCTGAAATTGCTTCGGGGATATTTTTTAGTTATTATCAGATATCCAGAAAATCTTTTCTGTAATCAACTTCGAAACGCTCGGCAAGCGCTTTTAACTGAGCGTCGGAAATGGTGTTGAGCTTCTCAAGATGCGCCGTCAGCATATACTGCTTTGCCGCCTTCTCAACTGTTTCAATAAGTCCGAAGGTTTCGTCCATATCCTTGCCCGCTCCGTATATTCCGTGAAGCGTCCAGACAACAAGGCGGTATTTTTTCATCTTTTCGGCGGTTGCCTCACCGATTTCATTCGTGCCGCAGACCATCCACGGCAAAACGCCCAGACCGTCGGGGAATACCACTATACTCTCGGTCATCTGCTTCCAGAGTGTACGTGTAAGCGCCCTTTCGTCCATCTCATGCACCTGAGTCATGGCAAGTGTGTAATCGGGATGACAGTGCATTATGATTCTGTTGTCGGGATTGACGGAAAGTCTTGAAATATGGCTCATAAGGTGCGCGGGTAATTCGCTTGTGAATCTGCCGCCGTCGGCATAACCCCAGAGAAGCTCGGCAGTCGCGCCGTCGTCTGCGATTCTGATAATGCCGAGATTGTTTTCGGGATCCTTTTCGATGTTTTTGAAATACTTGCCCGTACCCGTTACGATGAAAATTCTGCCGATAAGCTCGTTTGCCTGAAAGCCTGTCGGAATGTTGCGTATAACTCTGTTGAGGTCAAGATATTGTGCTACCTCGTTTTCGTCGAGTAAGTAACTTATATTGCCGCCGTTTCTTTCATCCCAGCCGAGACGGTACATATTGGACGCAGTCTCGCACATTTCCCTTAAAAACGGTGCGTCAAATATATTTTTCATCTTAACGAAAGCACCTCCTGCTCATATCTTTTAATCTCCGTGTAGTATTCGGAAGGCTTGTTTTCCCTGTTTAGATATTCCTGCCATACATCGTAGAACGGCGCGGTTTTAAGCTCCTCCTGCATAACCATTAACTGTGTAAAATCGGACGCGTCCTGCAGTTCCTTCAACTTATCGTTAGGCTGAAGAAGCGCAAACAGAAGCGACTTCTGCAGATTACGAACGCCCGTTACCCATGCGGATATTCTGTTAATACTTGCATCGAAATAGTCAAGCGCAATATTAACCTTGCCGTCAAGACCGCCGCAACGTACGATTTCCCTGCAGATTTCTTTTGTCTCGTCGTCAAACAGTACAACGTGGTCGCTGTCCCAGCGTATCGGTCTTGTAACGTGAAGCGCAATTTCGGGGAAGAAGGCGAGAAGCGCGGGAATTTTATCGCTGACGACCTCGGTCGGGTGATAGTGACCGTTGTCCATAAGCGGAATACATTTATCCGTATTGGCCGCCGCGTAGCTTAAAGCAAATTCCGCCGAACCGACGGTGTACGCTTCAACGCCTATGCCGAAAACCTTGCTCTCGATACACGGCTTTACAAGCTTAAAATCATAAGGCTCGGACAAAATTTCGTCAATCGCTTCCTTATATCTCACTCTCGGTCCGATGCGGTCTGCGGGGATATCCTTGAAGCCGTCGCCCGTCCAGATATTCATAACGCAGGGCTGACCTAATTCCTCGGCAAGATACTGCGAAATTCTGATGCTCGCCTTGCCGTGCTCAATCCAGAATTTTCTCGTTTCCTCATTCGGAGAAGAGAGCGTCAGCGGGTCGCATTTCGGATGCGAAAAGAAGGTCGGGTTAAAGTCACAGCCGAGTCCCCTCGCCTTGCAGAAATCAACCCATTTCTTAAAGTGCTTCGGCTCCAGTTTGTCTCGGTCAACCCACGGATTTTCCTCATCGAAAATTGCGTATGAGGCGTGCAGATTCATTTTGATTTTACCGGGAACGAGCTTTAAGACCTCGTCAATATCCGCCATTAATTCCTCTGGAGTTCTCGCTCTTCCGGGATAGTTGCCCGTGGTCTGAATACCGCCCGTAAGCGGCTTCGACGGATCGGTATCAAAACCTCTAACGTCGTCGCCCTGCCAGCAGTGAAGCGACACGGAAACGTTTTTAAGAGCTTCGAGCGCCTTATCGGTATCGACACCGAAATCGGCATAAATTATCTTAGCATCCGAATATGACATCATTTTACCTCCGAAGTATCAAATGATTCTTTTACAAGCTCTCTCGCCGCTTCGAGCGATGCGACCTCGCCCGAATACAGAAGCTGAGATATAAGATTGCCCGTAGCGGTGGCTTCAACGGGACCTGCAAGCACACGCTTGCCCGTATACTCTGCGGTCAGCTCGTTGAGATAGCTGTCCTTACTGCCGCCGCCGACAATATTAATCACATTAACCGTTTTGCCGCTTATTCTTTCAATGTCCTTTACAACGTCCGCATAAGTTCTTGCGAGCGAATGATAGACGGAATTGATAGCCGCTTCGTCACAAAGCTCCGCGTCGCCGAGATAGGTCCGTATGGCGTCAAGCATATTGTCGGGTGCGGTGAAAAGCGGTGAATTGGGATCGATTATCTTAAACTCTCCGCAAGCCTTCGCCATATTCATCATCTCGTCATAGGAATAGCGCTTGCCGAGATTTTTACGTATATTCTGCAGCAGCCACATACCCATTATGTTTTTCAGAAAACGGAAGCGGTAATTGATTCCGCCCTCGTTGGTGAAATTCGCTTCAAGGGCTTCATCGGTCAAAACGGGCTGCAAGTTTTCCGTACCGATTAAGCTCCACGTGCCCGATGAAATGTAAACGCCGTTATCTCCCACCGAGCAGGCGGCAACCGCGCTTGCCGTGTCGTGAGTCGGCGCAAGAACAACCGTACTTTCAAAGTCGAAGCCGTCAAGCGGTCCGACCTCGGTGCAGGGCAGCGAAATATCGCTGAATATTTCCCGCTTTATGCCGATCTTATCTATGATATCAAAATCCCATGTTTTGGTTTCGGCATTCACGAGATTTGTCGTTGTGGCGTCTGTGTATTCATTTTTTATAACGCCCGTAAGCTTAAACGCAAGATAATCGGGCATCATCAGGAAGTACTCAGCCCCGTCAAGCTTATCGCTTTTCTTATCACAGTAAAGCTGATAGACGGTGTTGAACTCAGCCTTCTGTATGCCCGTTTTCGCATACAGCTCTCTCTGAGTAATGATTTGGGAGAATTCCTCCTGAATGAGCGAAGTTCTCGGATCGCGGTAAGCAACGCAGGGCAGAATTTCCCGTCTGTCACCGTCGAGCAGAACGTAGTCAACTCCCCAGGTGTCAATAGCGATTGTTTCGGGAATTTTGCCGAGCTGTGCGCATTTTGCAATACCCGCCTTAACCTCTGCGACGAGCTTTTCGATATCCCATTCAAGAGAGCCGTTCTTATTGAGAAGATAATCTTCGAATCGGTATATCTCCTCAAGCTTCAGCTTCCCGTGTTCAACGCATCCGAGTATGTGCCTTCCGCTTGAAGCACCGATATCAATTGCAAGATAATACTTCATTTTCATCACCTTGTATCAGCTTTGGGTTTTCCGTTTACCCCTTTATTATAATAATTTTTTGACATTTATCAATAGCAAAAGAAAAATGGAAGTTGAAAAAACTTCAAACTGTGATAGAATTAAATATGTGAAAATTGCAAAATCAGGGGGGAAAACTATGAAAAAAGCATTGAAAAAAACAGGCAAAATCATCGGTATAACGCTTGCGGCAATTGTTGGATTTCTTGCGGTGCTGTGTATAATCACGCTGATATGGGGCGCGGTTCAGCGCTCGCGCGGAAACGTTTACAATATGCTTCCCGAAACGCCTGCCGACTTCACGCCGACGGTTCGTCTGGTTGTTTTCACCGATACTCACAACGAAAACGACAATGTTGCGGACGCGATTGACACCTCGTATGAACTGTTCGACAATGACGAAACCTACAAGGGTGTTGACGCGTTTGTCTGCCTGGGCGATATTTCAAGCATCGGCGGCGGCAACGACTACGCCGCATATAAGGAAACTCTCGACGCGCACGTCAGAGAGGAAACACCCTGCATCACGATTCACGGCAATCACGAATTCAAGCAAGACGATTATTACGATATCTTTAAGGACACCTTCGGCTATGAGCCCAACGGCGTTTACGATATAAACGGATTTTCACTCATCGCCTTTTCGGGTGAGCGTTCACTTACGGAATGGACCTTTACGCCGGGAAGCCTGAAATGGCTTTCAAAATCCATTAAAGACGCAGAGGCAAAGGCTGACGGCAAGCCGATATTCGTATTCCAGCATCCGCATCCGTTCGGTACGGTTTACGGAAGTACTGTCTGGGGCGACCCGCAGATTAACGTAGTGCTCAACGGTCATACGAATATAGTCGATTTCTCGGGTCATTCGCATTTCCCGCTCAACGACCCGAGAAGCATAAATCAGGCTTCATATACCGCTGTCGGCTGCGGCGCAATGGCAAGGTTCGAGCTCGACAACAATTATATCGTAGGACAGCATCCCGACGGCTATGAGGACGCCGCTCAGGTCTGCGTTGTCGAGGCCGACAACGACGGCAGCGTAAGAATTCGCGGTTACGACCTTCTGTCCGACACGTATTTCTGCGACTACTACATTGACAACGTAAACGAAAAGTCCGAATTCCCCTACACCTTCAAAAATATGAAGGCGCACGACGCAGCGCCGGTCTTTGAGCCCGATACCAAGGCGAGAGCGTTCAAAAACGACGCCGGCGAATGGGTAATTTCATTTGACGAGGCCAGAGCGGCTGAAGGCTATATCGTTCACGATTACAAGGTTGTTATAAAGGACGAAAGCGGCAAAAAGATTTTCTCAAAGAACTTTATTGACGACTACTACGTAATCGACGGCGACAGCACCGCAGATTTCAGAATCGGAAACGACACGCTTGAATCGGGCAAGACCTACACCCTGAAGGTCCGTGCCGAAAGTGCATATCATCTTTATTCCGAGCCGATTGAGCTGACTTTTACGGCCGAATAAAAGCAAATATATTACCACGCAAAAGAGCCCGAAAAAATCGGGCTCTTTCCTTATTCTATTGTTGATTTTCACTAAAATGTAATATATAATAAATCTATATATAAGCAATATGGGGCACTTGATGTATGAAAAAAGGGGAAAACGGTCGGTTGCACCGGATTATTATATTCAATCTGCTGCAAATCAGCTCGGTTAAAAAGCCGAGTCGCTGATTTGCGGCATTTTTCTTTTTTAATACATAAAATGAGGTTTATATGAACAAAGGTTATTTTGATACGACTATGCCCAGAGCGGTGCTTGAATACTATCTTTCACATGCTTCCACCGCACAGTGGCTGTATCTGAGCAACACACTCGACGACGACATCCGTGCGATAGTAAACACGGGCGTAAAGTTTCTCGGCAGAGCGTCGGGAATCTGGAAGGGCGAAATGCCCGAGGAGGAGCATTTTGAGAAAACGCGTATTCTTGCCGAAAAGGTACACGCCGCCGATCCCGAGATAATTCTTCAGGCGTGCATTTTTGAAGCGATTTACCGCGAGGATACGGAAAGCGTAAAAATACCGCGGTTTGTTTTCGACGCGTTCAATCTTCCGTTTGAGGACAGATGCTTCGATTTCGACCGTTGCGTTTTCGGTTCTTCCGAAAAGAAAGACAGCGGTATGCCCGACATTTCAAGCCTTGAAACTCAGCTGTGGTTTTACTACAGAGGTGTAAGATATATCGACTGCGGCTTCGAAGCTTTTCACATGGGGCAGATTCATCTGTACACCTTCCGCGACCGCGCTTACACGGCAATCGGCAGGGTTATTGAAATGCTCCGCGAATACGGCAGTAAAAATGCAAGGCGGCACAAGGTCATATTCGACGCTCATTCGCATTCGCTCGTCGTAAACGGCAAAAGCCTTCTTGATTACAACGCCATGCCGCTGACGCGCTTTCCGCTACTCGACAGAGACGGCGAAAAGCTCGTCCTTGTGCGTGAGGGCAAATCGGGCGGCGGAATTTCACCCGAGGGCGTTTATGAAAAGGCTCTCCCCTTCCTGTATGAATACGACAACTGGGGCGGCAGAGATGTCTGGGCTCAGGAAAACCTCAGCTACGAGGAACGCGCGTGGTCCCAGTGGTGGGGCGGCGACCAGATATCATGGTTTGCGCACCAGCCCGAAGATGAGAGAAACAAATTCCTTGAATATACGTTTAAGTGGACTGCAATAAATAACCCCGACGCATATTTTGCTTTTCCCGTGCGCAGACCGCTCGGCAGCGGTGAGGTAGTCGGTACTTATCCCTACTATCAGTTCAACACCCGTTCGCCGTCCTGCGAAAACGGCTACTCGCAGGAGGAAACGGTTAAGCGGCTTTTATCGGAGGGTTACGAAAAATACAGGAAATACGCCAACCCTTCCGATATACTCGACTTCGGCGGAAAAGACATTGACGACCCCGAAACGGGCGTCAGACTTCCCGAAAAGGTTGTGCTTTACGGCAGCTTTCAGCCGTATGTCGGCGCAGTCGCAAACGACTCCAACAGTGAAATTACAAGGATGTACTATATCGGTGACGGCAAATATTCGCTCAGCTTCATAATGCCGTATAAGGGCGAATACGATTTTGCCGTATCCACCTGGGGTACACTGTCGGCGTGTGTAAGTCCTGCCGAGCCTTTTGCCTTCAGCGGTACGGGCGGCAAGGCAAAGCTCGTCATCCCCGAGGACAATACGGTAGTAAAAATCACGTTTACGTATATGACAAATGAAATTACAACTGAAATGATACAGTAAAAGGAAAAGGGTTATGGATAAGAAATACGACATCAACAAGCTCATAAGACAGAGTGCCTGCGAAGGCGCGGTGCTTCTGAAAAATGACGGCCTGCTTCCTTTTGATAAGGGAACGAAGCTTTCGCTGTTTTCAAGAGTTAACGATATCTGGTTTTTCAGAGGTACAGGTTCAGGCGGCTCGGTAAGAAGTAAGGACGACAGAAATCTTACAGTTGCTTTGAGAGAGTGCGCTGACCTTGAGCTTAATGAGGAGCTCGCTTCAATTTACGAAAAATACAACAGAGAAAACCCGATTGATGATATAAACGATTATTTCTGTATAGAGGAAATGACGGTTACTCCCGAAACGGCAAAAAAAGCGTCTGAGATGAGCGACGCAGCCGTAATCACGATAGGCAGGCATTACGGCGAGGAGAATGAAGCAAAGGTCGAAAAGGGTACTTATTACCTTTCCGATAAGGAAATTGAACTGCTTCATACGGTTTGCGGCGCTTTCGATAAGGTCGCAGTCATCATCAACTGCTGTGCGATAATGGATATGAGCGAGTTTGAAAAGCTCGGCGACAAAATCGGCGCAATAATGTACGTCTGGCTCGGCGGCAATCAGCCGGGCGATGCAGTCTGCGATATGCTCAGCGGCAAGGTAAGTCCCTCGGGCAAGCTCGTTGACACGATTGCACACTCTTATCCCGACTATCCGTCGAGCGCAAACTTCGGCGGCAGGAATTTCAATTACTATAAAGAGGATATTTACGTAGGCTACAGATATTTTGAAACCTTTGCAAAGGACAAGGTTGCCTACCCCTTCGGCTACGGTCTTACCTATACCGAATTTGAGTATTCCGACATTTCGGCTGCAAGTGCCGAAGGCGGCTTTGACGTTTCGGTAACGGTTAAAAACGTCGGCAGCTTCCCTGCAAAGGAAACAGCACAGGTCTATCTCGAAAAGCCCTGCGGAAAGCTCGGCAATCCGTCGAGGTCGCTCGTAGCCTTCGGCAAGACGAAGGAGCTTGCGCCGGGCGAGAGCGAAACGCTTAATCTTTTTGTTTCCGATTATCAGCTCACGTCATACGACGACAGCGGCGTTACGGGTTATCCCTTCGCCTATGTAACCGAGCAGGGCGAGTATAATTTCTACGTCGGTAAAAACGTAAGAGATACAGAAAAGGCATTTACATATTATCAGGAAAAGACGGAGCTTTTTGTTCAGCTCACTCAGGCGGGCGCACCGCAGCAGGACTTCGACGTCATCTGTGCCGAAGAGAAAGACGGCGAAAGAGTTATGGCAACGAGACCCGTTACAACCCGTCAGTATTCGCTTCGTCAGAGAATACTTGACAATCTTCCCGAAGCAGTCCCCTTCACGGGCGATAAGGGAATCAAGCTTAAGGACGTCAAGGACGGCAAAAACACTCTCGACGAGTTTGTCGCTCAGCTTACCGTTGACGAGCTTGACCTGCTGACAAGGGGCGATTATCACACCGAGGAGAATCTGAAGCCCTACGGCGGCGCAGGCGGTTTCGGCGGAGTTACAAAGGAGCTTATCGCCAAGGGCGTTCCGCTTACCATAACCTGCGACGGACCCGCCGGAGTTACACTCGATTACGATTCGTCACTGATTCCTTCGGCTACGCTTCTCGCCTGCACTTATAACGAACAGCTTGTTGAGGAACTGCACTGTGCGGTCGCTGAGGAGCTTAAGGAAAGACTTGCTGACGTATTCCTTGCCCCCGCGCTGAATATTCACCGCAACCCGATTTGCGGCAGAAACTTTGAGTATTACTCGGAGGACCCGCTGCTCGCGGGTCGGATGGCTATAGCCATGGTAGGGGGGATCCAATCGCAGAACGTGGGCACATCCGTTAAGCATTTTGCAGTAAACAGTCAGGAGACCAACCGCAAGGACAACGACGATATCCTAGGTACCCGTGCTCTCCGGGAACTGTACCTGAAGGCTTTTGAAATGGTGGTGAAGGAAGTGCAGCCTTGGACGGTAATGAGCTCCTACAACCGCATCAACGGCCCTTATACGCAGGAAGACCCCTCCCTTCTCACTACCATCCTCCGGGATGAGTGGGGATTTGAAGGTATTGTAATAAGCGACTGGACGGCCAAACGCAATACTGGCGCCCAGGTGCATGCGGGGAACGATCTCATGATGCCCGGCAACCGCGATCAGATGCAGGATATCGTGCGGAAGGTCCGTTCCGGAGAACTCTCGGAGGCCGATGTAGATGCCTGTGTGCGTCGAGTGCTACAAGTAATCCTGAAAACCAATACCTTCCTAGGCCTGAAGCCCACAGATTCTCCCGATTTGAAAGCGCACGCCGCGCTTTCCCGAGAGGTGGCTTCCGAAGGGATGGTGCTCCTTAAGAACGAGGGGAGAGTTCTTCCGCTGAAGGATGTGGAAACGGTTGACCTGTACGGTAATACTTCTTACCGTTTCATTGCGGGTGGAACCGGCTCCGGCCGGGTGAACGCCGCCTATACGGTAAGCCTCAAGGACGGCCTTTCCGGGGCAGGTTACAAGATGGACAGCCATCTGGACCACCTGTATTCGGCTTGGCTGGATTATCAGGATGCTCTCCGTGAAAAGGATAGCTTTTCCATCCTGAATCCGGCTCCGCCCGTGCCTGAAATGCCTCTGGAAAGGGAGAAGATTTTCGGAAATATTTCCGGAGACGTGGCTATCATTACCATCGGCCGCAATGCCGGTGAGGCCACGGACCGTAAAATCCCGTCCGATTTCGATTTAACCGCCGAGGAATCCCAGCTCATCCGCGATGTCTGCGATGCTTACCACGCTGCCGGAAAGAAGGTGGTGGTTGTGCTTAATGTCTCCGGTGTCATTGAGACGGCCTCATGGAAAGCATGGCCCGACGCCATCCTTCTGGCATGGCAACTGGGGCAGGAAGGGGGCAATGCCGTTGCCGATGCGCTCTCCGGCAAGGTAAATCCTTCCGGGAAGCTCACGATGACCTTCCCGCTACAGTATTTCGACCATCCTTCTTCCTATAATTTCCCGTTCAACTACGTGGGACCGCCTTCCTTCGGCCCTACCATGTCGGTGACAGGAAGGAAGGAGCCTCTGGTAAAAGATGTGGACTACACCCTCTACGAGGAAGGTATCTATGTGGGATACAGGTACTTCTCTTCATTCGGGAAGGATGTGTCCTACCCTTTCGGCTTCGGTCTCAGCTATGCTGCTGTCGCATATTCCAGGCCATCAGTGAAGGTATCGGCCGATGGCTTTACGGCCACCGTCAGCGTTACCAATACCGGTCCTGTGGCCGGAAAAGAAGCCGTGCAGCTTTATGTGTCGGCCCCCTCCGGTGGAATGGAAAAGCCCTCCCGAGAACTTAAGTCCTTTGCCAAGACGCGGCTGCTCCAACCCGGCGAAAGCGAAACCCTCAGTTTCTGTGTTAGCGCCTACGAACTTGCCTCGTTCAATGAGGCAGCATCGGCCTGGGAAACGGCGGCGGGGCAGTACCGTGTCCTTTTTGGCGCCTCGGTGGAGGATATCCGCTGCAATGCTCCCTATAAGCTTACGAGGGCACTCTCATGGCCCGTACACAGGGTGATGGAGCCTTCCCAAAAACTGGACGAATTAACCCAACAAACCAAGTAATATGAAGAAAATCATTGCTTTTGCAGCCGCCGTTCTGGCCCTTGCCTGCACGCTCCGCGCCCAAGAGGTGAAGGAGCAAGATCCTGCCGCCCACGTGGCTCGCGTTTTCCCTATTTCCGTCGAGCATCTATATTTCCACAGCAATGTGTTGGGCGTAGATAAGAACTTTTCCGTGATGCTTCCCAAAAGCTACACCAAGGAGCCGGACCGCCGCTATCCGGTTGTCTATATGCTTCACGGCGCCGGAGAGAATGACTGGGAATGGGCCAATATTGCCGTTCCTATGATCTCGGAGG